>Ga0068872_10002021_pt1 | contig 16106 bp, 11 predicted proteins | sample NOAtaG_7_FD_66441 | JGI IMG/M metagenome (GOLD analysis project Ga0068872, IMG submission 66441) | Freshwater lake microbial communities from Lake Erie, under a cyanobacterial bloom - NOAA_Erie_Diel1S_2200h metaG | ecosystem: Environmental > Aquatic > Freshwater > Lake | place: USA: Ohio, Lake...
GGTTCCGTAAACGACCGCTGATCGTGGTCGGCGGCGGTGATTCGGCGATCGAAGAAGCGACCTACCTTTCGAAGTACGCGTCGAAGGTTTCCCTGCTGGTGCGCCGCAGCGAGCTACGGGCTTCCAAGATCATGCAGCAGCGCGTCAAAGACAATCCAAAGATCGAGGTCTGCTGGAATACCGAACTGCAGGAAGTGCTGGGAGACGACCAAAAGGGAGTGACGGCAGTTCGCGTCATCAACAACCAGACGAAGGAAGTATCCGACCTGGATGCTGGAGGGCTGTTTCTTGCGATCGGCCACACCCCGAACACCTCGTTCCTGGATGGTCAGTTGGAACTGACCGACAAGGGTTACATTCGCTGGATCAAACCGTTCCGAACCGAGACCAGCGTCGAAGGGGTCTTTTCTGCAGGGGATGTGTCGGACGATTACTATCGGCAGGCGATCACCTCGTCTGGCACCGGGTGCATGGCGGCGTTGGATGCCGAGCGGTATTTGAGCCATCACGGAATTATTTAAGGTCCAGGGAGAGGGCAGGGGGTTCTGACGGAATCGCCCTGGACATTCTCCCTTCTATTTTCTACCGTCCGGGCATTCGACATTCGATGCCCGGCGGCGTTCGCGCGGGCCGTTCTGTGATCGGCTGGGATGCTGCAAGCGAGCGAACGGATGCGGGTCACTCTGCGCACCTTGATTGCCGGCCAATGCGGATTGCTGAACCCGCAGCAGCAGGCGCTGCTGGACGAGCAGTTGCGACAGCACGTAGCGGCCAGGTCGCTCTACGAACACCTCGGGATGCTGCGCCAATCGGCAACTCCCCGCACCCCGCCGCTGTCGGGGACCGGACTGGGGATTGATCCCGCTTCGGTGGCTGGGTACTTGCAGCGTCAATTGCCCCCCGATCAGGCGCAGGCATTCGAGCGGCTGGCGATCGAAAGCGATCAGGTGCTGGATGAGCTGATGGGGCTGGCTTCTCTTTCCGTAGCTATGAATGGACCCCACGGGCTATCGGTGGATCGGATCGAGCGTGTGTTGGCAATCGGTATGGAAGGGGCACAGCTGGATGGAGAGCAAGGGCTGGAGGCAAGCGGCCTACAGGCGACTGCGGCGACGACCGATCGAACGGACACGATCACACGGAAGAAGATTGTCCCAAGTGTAGCCTTGGCTACATCGGGTAAGTCATCTTATCGTCGCAGAGGGATGCTGGCACTGCTTGCTATCACTGCGGCGGTTGCATTACTGGTATTTCCCATGGGAAGCCGGCGTTTTCCAGAGCGAGCCGCTCCAAGTCTTGAAGACTCCATTGCCGCTGAAACAAGTCGCCAGTCAGCGACGCGCGTGGAAGACCAATTGCATACCGCGTCAGAACCGGCGGTGGTGGCCGCATCGTGGGAGGCGGCTCATTCCGATCTCCAGCAGCCAACTTCGAAGAAGACGGAATTGGTTTCGAGGGCCGATCACCTTGCTGCCGTCGGCAGTACGGCTTCGTTGGAGGTGGATCGGAGAATTGCGGCGGGGGATTTGTCGTTGGTGGCTGGAGTCGGCAATTTGCTTGGCGATCCGCATCAGTCCGAATCTTGGCATGGGTGGATCGACTGGGTAAGCCATCGGTGTCAGGAGGATCCTTTGTGGCAGGATCGGCTGGAATTGGAGATCGCGAAGCGACCTGGCAACTGGCAACCGGTGCTAAGGCTACTTTGGCAGGGAGTGCCGCAAGCGGGTTCCGATCCAATTTGGCGGCGGTGGCTGCTGGATGCGCTAGTGCACGAGCAATTGGAGATTCGCGTTCTGGCGTCGTATCAATACGCCAAACTGACTGGCATGGTTCCCCCGATTTTCGACCGCAACCACGCGCTCCAGTCAGTTGCGCGATGGGAAGAGCGACTGATGCGCAGTGATCCACGCCCATGATCGATTGCTCACAGTGGCACCAAGGGCACGGAGAGGGAGGGAGGCGTTTGCCTTCTCTTCGCTCAGTGATCTCTGCGCCTCCGTGAGAGATTGTTTTGCATGCCGCCCGAGGGTGACTCACATGGGCGCAGAGGGAGAACGAGACGAAAGAAGATCAGGCCAGGGGGGTGAGGTCGAGCGGATCGCCGAGGGAGTGAGTGGTGCCGGGACCAAGAAGCATCATGATCGAATTGATCCCCGATCCGATGCCCAAAAGGGCCAAGCTGTCAGCCGGCTGGATCGCTTGATGGACGATCCCAAGTCCAAGGGCTGTGGGGAGCGCGACCGAGCCGGTGTTGCCAAGCCAGGGGAAGGTGGCAAAGTCGCGATCGAGCGGCAGTTGGAGGGCTTCCAAAATCAAGCGTCGGTGCGCGGAACCGACTTGATGGCAGACGGTGCGATCGATTTGGTCGCGCGCGATGCCGGAGTTGGCGATCAGATCCTCGAAGGCCGCCTTACCTGTCTCGATCCCTGCAGCCAGAAGCTGTTCGGAGTCGGTTTCCATGAGCGGCTGCATGGCGGACCCGGCGCGGTCCTGATCGCTGAGGCAAAGGGCGTTGTACTGGGTGTGTGCCCTGGCCGCCAGATGCTCGATCGGTCGCCCTTGGGGTGCCAGCGATTCATCGGCGATCAGCCAAGCGCAGCTGCCCGATCCGATCGTCAGCGACGCAAAAGCTGGCTTGATCGATTGGCGTGTGAGGCTGGGGTCGGTCGAAAGATGTTGCAGCGTCGTTTCAATCAGCCCCCGGGCATCTTCAGTGCCAACCACCAAGCCGCTTTTCCACCACCCGCATTCAATCCCCATCGCGATCTGGAGGGCGCCGTTGAGCAGCCCCAGGCAGGCGTTGGAAAGATCGCAGGCGATGCTGCGAGCCGGCAGGGCCAGTTCGTGATGGACCCGGCACGCGGTGGCTGGTTCCAGGAATTCTCGGCAGACGCTGGCATGAAAGAGGCAGTCGATCTGGTTGGGAAGCAGTCCCGCCCCCTCGATCGCTCGGCGGCCACTGACGATGCTGGGATCGGAAATTCGAGTGCCCCGATGCCACAAACGCCGCTCCCGAACGCCGCTCATCCCCTCCAATCGGCCCTCGGGCAGCCGCAGCCGACTGTAGACTTCCCCGAGTTTTTGCTCGATTTCCCCTGAAGAAAGCACCTCCGGAGGGATGCAGAAACCTACCCCAGCCAGCCTCGCACGGCGAAATCTCATCCCCGCCTCCTTCAATCAGCCTCCATGGAACTTCGCAAATGCTAGCACTGAATGGAGTGCCAGCAAATCCCGTAGCCCCTAAATACGCCCACCAGTTTGCCCTCTCAGGCCGTACAGCTTACTTTCTTGCCCGTCACATGCATCCGGTCGCAGGGTTGCGACTGTGTGTGGCGGGACGCAGGTAGGATCGAGCAGGGAACGCACGAAGTCGACTCGTCTTTTCGATGCAGATCGGTCGGTGGCCAGGAAGCCCCACACGATCTGCCCCGTTTGGCCGGCATCGCCTAAAGGTCGCCTCTGCAGACGTCACTTCCAAAGGATTTGGATTCACGTTTCTCTTCAGGAGGGTTTACAGGATGCAGCGCAAGCCATTGATCGGGATCAACGCAGATTATCGCAACACGCATCAGGGAGTCCCAGCCTACAGCTATCTGGCGGCTGGCTACTATGACAACATTCTTGCAGCCGGTGGAATTCCCGTTGTGGTTCCTCCGATGGAAGACGATCAGGATCTGTCGGATGTGCTCGACATGCTGCAGGGATTCGTCCTGATCGGTGGTGCCGATCTGGACCCCAGAAACGATGGCTACATGCTCCATAGCTCGGTCCGGCCCATGGACCCTCGTCGCGAAGCGTTCGATCGCAAGTTGATGGCCTCGATCGCTCAGCGCCGCCTGCCTGTCTTCGGGATCGGGACCGGCCACCAGCTGATCAACGTTCATCTAGGTGGCAACCTCTTTTTCCATCTGCCGATCGATCTACCCGAAGCGATTCAGCATCGGGATATCAACGACCCGAACCATCGCCATTCGCTAACTGTCGAATCCGATTCGATCGTCGGTCGCGTTTACGGCGAAGGGGAGATCCGAGTCACCAGCCGTCATCATATGGCGATCGACCAGCTGGCCCCGGGGCTTCGCGTCACCGCACGCTGCCAGGATGGCGTCATCGAAGCGTTTGAGAGCGAGATGGAAGACTGGATGTGCATCGGTGTGCAGTTCCATCCCGAATCGCCTGCCGCCAGCGCGCTGGATGTGCGGATCTTCGAAGAGTTCATCGAAGGGGTGGTTCGCTGCCAGGCTCAGCCCTTGCGACTAGTTGGCTGAGCGTAAGAAAGAGGTTTCCGCGAACAAGCGGATTGGGAGAGTTGCATGGATGCGACACCAAGGGCAGGGATGCCCGCTCCCTTTCTGCAGATGTGACCGGATTGCTCCCTGCCGCGCCTGCGGAATCAAACCTACACGGATGCTGAGGGTGACTCGCACCAAGGGCACGGAGAGAGAGCTTTCTTGCAGGCCCTAAGGGCCGACCCGGGACCTGTTTTCGTGGCACGGGAGTCCCGCCCGTGTGAGATCCGCATAGGGCGTTTGCCTTCTCTTCCCTCCGTGATCCCCGTGCCTCTGTGAGAGATATTTTTGCATGCCGCCAGAGCATGACTCACGGAGGCACCAAGGGCACGGAGAGAGAGAGCTTTCATCGAGGTCCGGAGGGCCGACCCGGGACCTGTCTTCGTGGCACGGGCGTCCCGCCCGTGTGAGATCCGCATAGGGCGTTTGCCTGCTCTTCCCTAACCAAGCGTTGCACTGCGTAGCGGAAGGGAGCACAAGCCCTCTGGTGGCTGGAGATTGGGCGGAATGCACCATACCGCTAGGAATTGCTGAAAATCGATCTTCGATCGGTGCCGTTCTGCTTGCCATCCCACGGCGATGGCTTCACGATAAGAAAGAACGGGGAGCGAATTCCAAACGTAAATGATTCGCGACGCGATCGGATCCGATAGTGGCTGACGAGGATCGCTCGATGAAGTGCTCTTTCCCAAGCGTTTGGTTCTCGATCGTCCTCCTGCTGGCCTGCCTTTCGTTGGCGGTTTCCCCTGCATGGGGACAATTTACCGATGCGGCAGCAGATGCCTCGCTGTTGCCTTCGGTGCCCGAGGGGTTCGAAGTGACGGTGTTTGCCAGCGAGCCGCTGGTGCGACAGCCTTGTTCGATGGCTTTCGATCGTCGCGGCAGGCTCTTTATCGGCATGGGTCCGCAGTATCGCAACCCGACTCCCGAGACCGATGGCGATCGCGTCGTCCTGGTGCTGGATGAGAACCATGATGGTAAGGCGGACCGTATCCACGCTTTCGGCGAAGGGCTGAATGCCATCCAGGGATTGCTCTGGGTTGGGGACGATCTGTGGGTTGCCAACGCGCCCGACCTGACCATTCTTCGGGACCTCGATGGCGATGATGTCGCCGATCGCTACACGCGGCTTTATACGGACCTGGGGAACCTGGAGCATGGGCTGCATGGATTGCAGCTGGGGCCTGATGGTCGGGTTTATATGAGCAAAGGGAATTCGAAGGGGCTGACGCAGCCAGGGCGCGTTGCCCCGAAGGCATTTCGCGATTTGTGGGGAGTCGACGCGCCGGCGGGGACTCCTGATATTCCCGATCCAGAGGTCTTCACCCGCGAATCGTATCGACGCAATTATCACGATCCGGCCGATGACTGGGGATTGGATGGTGGCATTCTGCGCTGCCAGCCTGATGGTTCGCAATTGGAAGTGGTCTGTAGAGGCTTTCGCAATCCGTGGGATATCGCATTCGATTCGGGATTCCACGGGATCGGGACCGACAACGATCAAACCGAGGGGGATCGCGTTTTCTCAATCCTGCCAGGTGGGCATTTTGGATGGAATCATCCGTGGAGCAGTCATTGGTCAGACCGCCTTCATCCTCCGACTGCACCCGTTAGCGGTCCGCTCTTTGAAGGGTCCGGGACTGGGGTCGCCTTTTATGATGCAAAGCAGTTTCCCGAACCGTATCGGCGAGTCTTTTTTGTCAACGACTGGCTTTCCAAGACAACCTATCTATGGCGACCCCATTGGGATGGATCGCTGCTGCGGCCAGCGGAAAATGGATGGCAACCTTTTGTTGTCGGTGGCCAATCGCTGTTTCGACCTACCGATCTGGAGGTGGGGCCGGATGGAGCACTCTGGATTCTGGGCTGGAGTCGCGGGTATGGGGTGGAATGGGACGATCAAGGGCTGATGACCAATGAGGGAAGGATCTACCGCGTCGCTGCGAAATCGATGCCGTCTGGATCCCCGTCTGATTCGCACTCGATCGAGAGCGATGGACCCGTAGAGCGATGGACCTTCGATACGTGCGTCGCGGAATTTCGATCTCCGCTTCTTGTCCGCCGCCGCGATGCGCAACTGGCTTTGCTGCGGAACGGGTCGTCGGTGATCGAACCGCTGATCGATAGGCTAAAGGCGGGCAACCTGGACGAAGGCCAGGAGACTTGGTTGGCCTGGACCTTGGGGCAACTGGATCTGCAGGACCGCAAGATCGATCAAGTGATGCTCGATTGGGCCACCGGCAATCCTTCGGGACCGGAGTTGCAGAATCTTCAGGTGCAGTCGATTCGAATCGTCGCCGATCGTTGGCTGCGTCGCAACAAACGAGTAGATGCTTCTGGGGAACATTTTCCAGACGCTTTCGTGCAGCTTTTGAACAGCGACCAACCACGAGTTCGCTTGGAGGTTGTTCAGGCGATGCGCCTGTGCGGCCAGCGGCAGGCGGTTGAGAGGCTGAGGCAGGCGATGGCCAACGAGCAGGATCCGACGGTGGCCTATCTGCAGTGGCAAACGTTGCGATCCCTGGTGCCGGAATCCAGCTTGAGATCGATGCTGGCCGATCCGTCACCAGCGCTGCAGCGGGCAACGCTGCTGGCGCTTTTGGAGACGCAGAGTCTTACGGAGTCGGAAGTCCGGCATTTCAGAGATCAGCTATCCGGTCCCGCTCGAGAAATCGCCCAACAGTGGCTCGATCAACTCCAAGGTGATACGCAGCCGATGATTCGCGGTGCAGCGATTGCATCGAAGAAGCAAACAGGTTCGGCGGACCCTGTCGTCGTGAGTGCGACCGAACCGCCAGCTGCGGCCGCAGTGACTCGAATCGCTTCGGGCCGATCGGTGAAGATCGTTCCCCAGGGATTGGTTCCTGGCGCTTTGGTCTACTCCGATCGCTCTTACACCATTCAGCAGATTCCAGAATCGCTCCTTGGAGCCGATCTGGTTCAGACTCCCAACGACGATGATGGTACGACGGGGAATGACTATCTACAGCTGGAGCTCTGGATGCCATCGCAGGTAATTATTGCGGTGGATCGAAGAAATGAGTCGCGGCCTGAGTGGTTGGTGAATGGTTTCGAAAAGAGCGCCGAATCGATCGAAGCGGATCATTGGGTTTTCGACCTCTATTCCAAGAAATTGGAAGCAGGATCGATCCAGCTGGGAGGCAATACGCTCGATGGAAAAGCAGGTGGAAAAGGGAATTACATCGTCTTGATCCAGCCACAGCCGCTGACACCGCAACGATCTCCGGCCACCCTGGAGCAGACGCTGGAACTTGTCACGCAGGGGAATGTCACGCAGGGGAATGCCACGCAGGGGAATGCCGAGCGGGGGGAGGCTCTTTTTCTCCATCCCAAGGGAGCTGGCTGTGGGCAGTGCCACCGACTGGAGCGGAATCAGAGGGCGGCTGGACCTTATCTAGGGGATATCGGGCAGAGGTCGCAGCTTCATCATCTGGTTCAGTCGATCATCGACCCCAATGCCGTCATCACCGAAGGATTCCAGTTGCAGGTGATTGCGACCGAGGAGGGGAAGGTGCATTCCGGGGTCCTGGTGGAAGAGAGCGGACTGAAAGTGTCGCTTGGTCTTGCCGACGGTAGCATCATCCATATCCCCAAGGGAACGATCGAGCAGAGGTCCCAGGAGGCTCGTTCCGCAATGCCCGACTTCAGCAAGCAGCTCACCAGCCAGCAGGTTGCTGATCTGGTCGCTTTCCTGCAGACGCTTCGTGAAGAGAGCAACGGAACTGGGCCGGAGATGGCATCCGGAAAGCGTGTGTCGTTCCCAGCGGGTGGCAACCAAGAGTCGCAGACTCAGGAGGTGGGATCGTATCGGATCGATCGAAGCGATCGCGTGTGGCGGTTGCATTCGGGTGACCGAGAGATCGGGCAGTTTGTTCTGGAGACCTCGGAGATCCCTCGTCCCCATTTCGCCAACCTATCGACTCCCAATGGAACGCAAGTGACACGCAACCATCCGCCACTGCCTGGAGTCGATGCGGACGATCATGCCACGATGCATCCAGGGGTTTGGATCGCTTTCGGTGATTTGTCCGGGGAAGATTTCTGGCGCAATCGCGCGAGGATGCGACACGATAAAGTGACCGAAGAACCGCACGAGGAGGACGGCGTGCTGCGATGGGGGACGCAAACTTCGCTGATCGGAAAAGAGGGTGTATCGATTGGCACCGTGTTGCACCGGTTTGCGATCCGAGAAATACCAAGTGCCTGGGCGATCGAATGGGAGTCGACGTTTCAGGCATCGGAAGGAAGGGAGCTGGTATTCGGCGATCAGGAAGAGATGGGCTTGGGAGTGCGCGTGGCGACGCCGATCACCGAAAAAAATGGAGGCCGCTTGGTCAACTCCGAAGGGGACCAGACTGCCAGTGGCACTTGGGGAAAAGCGGCTTCCTGGGTCGACTATGCTGGGACCATGGAAGGGAAAAAAGTGGGCGTGACGGTGGCGGCTTATCGATTGAATTTTCGTCCCTGCTGGTGGCACAATCGAGATTATGGCGTTTTTGTTGCCAATCCTTTCGGACGATCGGCGATGAAGCAGGGAGAAGTGAGCGCGGTGCGTGTGGCGGCTGGGGAGTCATTGACGCTGAAATTTCTCACCTTGCTGCATGAAGGGGATGACTACCAGCCGGAGACGGCGATTGGCAAGGTATGGAAATAGACTGGGGCTTCCCAGGAAGTTGATTAGTGGCTTAGGAACATAAGCTACCGGTCCTTCTCGTACTCGTACTCGTACTCAACGGTACTCGTACTCGAAAAGAAGCGTTGGAAAACTGGAGCAGCGAGCACGAGAACGAGTACTGCGTTGCTGGGTACGAGAAATCAAAGCAATGACAGACGAAATTACCCGAAGAACCTAGACTTGGAGATCTGAAAAAGGGCCTTTGGCAGCTCCATCGATCGAACGGATCGAGTCGCGGAGGGGTTGAGGACCAGGCGACGGTGAGGCTTTGCAGTGATGTAGCCGAATGCGGATGGAAGAGGGGCGTTGGATCGATCGGTCCTATCGCCTCGGACCCGTATTGCATTTCGCGAGAAGCTATGTTGGTTGGTGGGGAATCAGAAGGATTGAGGTGCTGCGGCAGGTCCAGTACTGGATCGAGGGGAGAGAGAACGATGCGTATCAAGCGAAACGTTTTCTTAGAATGGTGCATGATGGCGCTGGCCATCGGGTGGCTCGCTTTCCAGGCAGCTCCCCGGCATCGTCATGCCTGCAGTTCTATAGCATGTCTTCCGGAGTCAACGGCTCCCCAGATCGGCGCAACCTATCCGGATGCGGAGACCGCGTTGAAGCAGGTGGCCTTTCAACCCCCTGCGGCGCCTTCCGCTCTGGAGTTTCCGGAATCGGCAGAGTGGATCAACACCCGCAAGCCGCTGAAGATCGAGCAGTTGCGAGGCAAGTTCGTGCTGCTCGACTTCTGGACCTACTGCTGCATCAATTGCATGCATCTTTTGCCGGTCCTCAAGGAGGCGGAAGAGGAGTTTGAGAATGAGTTGGTGGTGATCGGCGTGCATACCGCCAAGTTCGATGCGGAGAAACAGACGGAGAATGTCCGAGAGGCGGTGCTACGGTATCAGATTCGTCATCCGGTGTTGAATGACCGGGAACAGGTGCTCTGGCAAGCGTATGGCGTCAACACCTGGCCGACTTTGGTATTGATCGATCCCCTGGGCAAGCTGGTGTGGGCGCATCGGGGGGAGATTCCCTACCGCGATTTGCAGAAAGTACTGAAGCGCGAAGTCGCCAAGGCGAAGGAAGCCAGGACGATCAATCCCCGGCCGGTTCATTTTGAGCTGGCGGAGGACGAACAGCCCAAGATGCCCCTCTCATTTCCTGGAAAAGTGCTTGCGACGCTCGATCGCATCTGGATCGCCGACAGCAACCACCATCGACTGGTTGCGGTCGATGCGAACGGTCGGGTGTTGGAGGTGGTGGGGAGTGGTGAGGCGGGCCTGGAAGATGGCAGCTTTCAGCAGGCTAGATTCCGCTCTCCGCAAGGCATGATCGAATTGGATGGAAATCGTCTGATGGTGGCCGATACCGAGAATCACGTATTGCGGGTGGTCGACCTAACGCAACGCACCGTCAAAACAGTTGCTGGCACGGGCGACCAGGCGCAGTCGGGGTTTCCGGGGGTTGATCCGGGTAGCAATCTTCCGAAACGATGGACTCGCAAACCACTTTCCACGGCGCTTGCATCTCCCTGGGATCTTCTCTCAAGCGATGAAGCGATCTACATCGCGATGGCGGGAACCCATCAGATTTGGAGGATGCCAAAAAGTCTTGAAGGGATTGGCCCGTGGGCTGGCAATGGTCGCGAAGATATCGTCGACGGTCCCCGTCTTCCCGCTCAGCCCTACGCGCTCGGCAGTGCCTCATTCGCACAGCCCAGCGGATTGGCCAGCGATGGTCGCTTCCTGTATGTGGCCGACAGCGAGGGAAGCAGCATTCGTACGATCGATTTGACGGAGACGGGGGAGGTGGCGACTCCCGTTGGGACGGCCACGCTGCCGGCTCAGCGCCTGTTCACCTTTGGCGATCGGGATGGAGCTTTGAAAAATGCACTTCTTCAGCATCCTTTGGCGGTAGCGTGGGATGGCGTGAATATTTGGATTGCCGATACCTACAATCACGCGATCAAGCGGCTGGATCAGGGCAATGCCACGATCGAAACGGTGTGGCGAGAAGCGAATGGGTTGCCGCTGAACGAACCTGCGGGGCTCGCCTATCGCGAAGGGCGGCTTTATATAGCCGACACAAACAATCATCGATTGTTAGTGGGTGATGTAGCTAGCGGATCGATCGAAGTGTTGCAGATCCAGGGGCTTCAGGAACCTAAGCGACCAGGCGCAGCCGCTGCCGCGAAGTTCCCGACCGAGGGAAGGCAGGTGGGGCTGAAGGAGTTGGAGGTGACGTCAGGCGACCGGGTGAAAGCGGTTCCTGCATGGCAATTGCCCGATGGTTGGAAAATCAATCCCAAAGCTCCTGCGCGGTGGGTCGCGGAATGGTCGATGGAAGCGGGTGCAGATCAATCGGAAAAGCAGTTGTTATCAGGCGCTATTCCCATGGAGGAAGGGAGTCCCGCTGCTTGGGAGTTTTCGGTGCCTGAGGGGAATGTGACCCAACTGCGACTGGCAGTATCGCTTCACTGGTGCACTGCTGACGATCAGGGGCTTTGCTATGCCGAGACGCTGAGGTTTCAGATTCCGGTAAAGGGAAGTGGGGAGCGACCGGCCAAGGATCTCGTCGAAGTGTTGCTAGAGGGGCAGTGGCAACCACCGGTGCCGTGATGTTCTGCTGAATCACCACGGTTCGATTCTTACAAACCGGCTCAGCCAGGGAATCCTCGAAAGATCCCATCGTCAGAGACTGCGGCAGCGAAGTCATGGAAGTCCATATTGCCCAGAGATAAGTTATTTTCGATCGACTGGATCGTCGAAGGAATTGCCCGAAAGGTTAGGGGATCGCAAGCATTTCGCTTCTGGATATCGTTCTCGCCAGCAGGAGATTCGTTCCAAGAAGGCGAGAAGTCGACTACAAGAATCGGTTGCATAGGTCTGTGGATGGTCTGGTCATCTACGAGAAACAAGAGGTAGCCTGGGTAGTCCTCTGGCAATAGCTCGACCATCTTTTGGGATGTCAGGTTTTCGTAAGTTCTTTCCTCCACAAAACGGACATTCGCAGAGAACTCCAGGGACGAAAAAGGCTCGGTTTGCGGCGCTGCGATCAGCCGTTTTAAAAGATCCCAAGTTGCATTGTTGGAGAAGTCGGTCCGAACCACCCAGGGGGCTTGATCATCAGGAATTGGCATAGAAGATCACTACACGATATCGAAGGAAATAAATTTGCCCCGGAACTTACGAGATTGATGGTAGCAACAATCGACGATGCAGCAGCGAAGACCCAATGAAAAATATCGCCGTGATGAACCAGTCGAATCCATCGGCAAAGGAGACGGATTCCAGTGGGATCCGGAAAGGCAGCTTGGTGTTCTTAGCATGTGCCCCGGAGACCGAGGATTAGGGCTATGGATCGCCGATGGTTCGCCTCGGGATACCTTGTGGAAAACCGAGGAAGTATCATCAGCTAAAGCGGGACAAGGTGAAGATTTTTATCGATCCAGCGTTGACAACTGGTACTGCTCAGGCGCGAACTCGGCGAGTGAGGTTCTTTTCGATAACGATCGCTTTTCTGCAACAGCTCGGTGCCGCCCCTTCAGGGCGGGTGCCATGGCGTCGACTTCTTCATGGGCGATGTTATCGGAAAAACGTTCCCAGGGCGTTGCCCCGTGCAATTTGGCACCGACTGGAATTGGTCATGGAACATCACCGGACAGGTCGTGCCGTACCGGTGGATTGGGCGGCAATTCCAGGGTGCAAGGTTTTGTGGCAGTGGGGGGCCTTGGACCCACAGAATTGCTAGATGGGCCAATCGAATCGCTCGATCAACGGCGATCCTGGCATGTTGGAACCGAGTTTAGCGATCCCAGCGACAGGATGGGTGGAAAGGGAAGTTTTGGAGTTTCCGTATCGGCTGCGACGATGGTAGGGGGATGGATTGGGGTGTTTGCGGAAAAGGTTCCAGATAAGATGGCTTGCCTGAGCAGGCGTTCAGGAGCATGATAGTGCTGGTGGAGTGAGTGAGGCGGGGACGAGGGAAGGACGTAGCAGCGTGGCGGCGATCACACCGGAATTCATGTCGGGTTGGGCCGGACGGTTGCAGGAGGCGAGCCTTCCGTGGCTCCGTCGCCTGACCGGGGGGACGATCGCTCTGGTAGCGAACCTCGTCAGCGGCGTCACCGTCCGATGGATTGATTGCAAGCCGGAGATTCGGCAAAGAATCTATTTTGCCAACCACACCAGCCACCTGGATGCGGTGGTGCTCTGGGCCGCACTTCCGAAGGAAATTCGGGCTTTGACCCGTCCTGTGGCAGCAGCGGATTACTGGGGAGCCGGTGGGTTTCGACGGTACATCGCCAATTCTTTCCATGCCTTGCTGATCGACCGCAAGGAAATCAAAGTGCATCAGAGCCCCGTGGAGATCATGCTTCGGGAGATCACCGACGTTTACTCGTTGATCGTTTTTCCGGAGGGATCTCGAGCGGTCGATGGAAAGATGGGGGAGTTCAAAAGCGGACTCTATTATCTGGCCAAGAAGAGGCCGGATATCGAGCTGGTGCCGGTCTACATGGACAACATGAATCGCATTCTGCCTCGCGGGGAGTTTCTACCTGTCCCGTTGCTCAGTTCGATCACGATTGGCAAGCCGATTCGTCTGGAACCGGGGGAGGGGAAGGTGGAGTTCCTTTCGCGAGCCAGGGAGACGGTTCAGGGGTTGAAGGATCGTGAGCCGTGAGTGAGAGTGGCCGGTCGCTGGTTCCGGTCGCTGGGATTCAGGATTCCGTCCTGACAGCTCCCATGGAGGCGGCCACCGAGGTGGCGCAGCAGGCGGTTCAGAGGGCCTGGCTGAATTTGCCTACCTACACCCTATTGGGTGTGGTGCTTGCCGTGCTTGCTATTTCGACCTTGGTGGCCCGCTATCTGGACCACCAGAGCATTCCGTCTGTGCAACCGGCGATGCTCAAGCGATTCATGCTGCGCCTTCGCGCCTGGTGGATGATGTGCGTTGCCCTGGTGCTGGGGTTGATGTTGCATCGTGTTGGGACGGTGATTCTCTTCATGCTGCTGTCCTTCTGGGCACTGCGGGAATTCATCACGATGACGCCTACGCGGCGCGGGGATCACCGAGCGCTCTTCTTGAGCCTGGTGATATTCACGCCGCTGCAGTACCTTTTGATCGCTTTAGGATCGACTGGTTTGGAGTACCCTGTTGGCCGACCTATCGACTTTTATGGTCTCTACAGCATCATGATCCCGGTCTATGCTTCGGTGATCATCCCGGCCTGGATTGCCTTTTCAAATGACCACAAGCGGTTCCTGGATCGCGCTGCGCAGATCCAGGCGGGATTGATGGTCTGTGTTTACTCGCTGTCGTACGCCCCGGCGCTGCTTTACCTCGACCTGAAGACCAGCGCGGGAGTCGATTGGAAAGGGAGCAACGCAGGGTTTTTGTTCTATTTCGTTTTGATCAGCCAGTTGGCAGACGTGCTGCAGTGGACTTGGGGGCGTTTCGCCGGGAAAAACGTCATCGCTCCTTCGGTCAGTGGTTCGCGCACCTGGGAAGGATTGATTGGCGGGGCGTTAAGCACCGGGATTTTTGGAGCGTTGCTCTCTTGGGCCACCCCTTTTCAGATGTGGGAGGCGGCGATTCTCAGCATGATTGTGGCGATCATGGGGTTTGCTGGCGGAATGACGATGAGTGCCATCAAACGGGATCGCGGTGTCAATGACTATGGGACCCTGGTGATGGGGCATGCCGGGGTGCTGGATCGTATCGACACCCTCTGTTTTGCAGCACCGGTCTTCTACCATCTGACCCGTTTCTTTTTCTCCCAGTAAAATTGGCAGCGATCGGTGAGCCGATTTTCTGAAGTTGTTCTTGGGGGATTTCCGGCATGGAATGGGTCGATACCCACGCCCATCTGACCGACCATCGATTGGCCGACCAGTTGGAACAGGTGGTGGAACGCGCCGCGTTAGCGGGGGTACGTCGGATCCTCTGTGTCGGTACGACGCGAGCGACCAGCCTGGAGGCGGTCGCGATCGCTCAGCGTTTTCAAGGAATCTACGCCGCGGCAGGCATCCACCCCACCTACGCGCACCAGGAGGAGGAAGGGGATTGGCAGACGATCGAAAGCCTGTGGGATCACCCACGGGTGGTGGCCATCGGAGAGACGGGGCTGGATGACTACTGGAAAGAATGCCCGATGGAGACTCAGTTGGCATCGATCGCCAGGCACTGGGAAGCGAGTCATCGGACTGGGTTGCCGTTGATTTTGCACATGCGTGAATGCACCGGGACGATGCTGGATATGTTGCGTCAGGTTCATCGAAGCCAAGGTGGACCGCTGAAGGGAGTTTTGCATTCCTTCACGGAATCGTGGGAGGTGGCTGAAGAGATGCTTAGCCTGGGGCTATACATCAGCTTTGCCGGGATGGTCACCTACAAGAAGTCCGAAGCCCTTCGCGCCGTTGCGGCCCGCACCCCGCTCGATCGGCTCCTCGTGGAGACCGACAGCCCGTACCTGGCGCCCGAGCCGTTTCGGTCGAAGGGACCAAATGAGCCATCGAGGGTCCTAGCGACGGCACAGTGTATCGCTCAAGCGCGCGGTATCCCGCTGGCCGATCTGGCAGCCGCCACCTCGACCAATGCCCTTCGATGCTTTCCGAAGATGCGAGGTTGACGGTACGCTCTTTTCTAGCTGCACCGCGCTAGCGGCCGGGTTTTTTGCCTGGTGCTGGCACTAGGTTCACCGTCGAGACAAACAGGTCCTTCCGGCAATTTTGTGGGTCCGACTGGAGCCGGCGGGATGACGCCGTAAGGGCAAGGGCTAAGAATACAAAGCGTACGATGAATCTCACCCTCCCTGAGGGAGGGTGATTGGGTGATGTGGCCATCGGCAATTCTTGAGTGGCGGCAGTGAAGCGATCGCAACCAAAAAGAATCCCCGATGGACCAGCAGCTAGCCACCCTCTGGCGAGGGTGGCTAGCTTAGAGTTTGTCCGATTTGGACCACGCTTCAAAAAGGCAGATCGCACTGCAGGCAGGTTCCATCGGACCGCATGGAGTTGGTGCGGCAGCGAGGGCACCTCTTGGGTTTGGAGTTTTTGGCTTCTGATTGCGGATCGGTCTGGTCAGTCGAATTCTCTTGAGACCTTTTCCTTCCGCGTCGCACCGGGGGC
>Ga0068872_10002025_pt1 | contig 16090 bp, 15 predicted proteins | sample NOAtaG_7_FD_66441 | JGI IMG/M metagenome (GOLD analysis project Ga0068872, IMG submission 66441) | Freshwater lake microbial communities from Lake Erie, under a cyanobacterial bloom - NOAA_Erie_Diel1S_2200h metaG | ecosystem: Environmental > Aquatic > Freshwater > Lake | place: USA: Ohio, Lake...
TCGGTTTCCGGTATTCGAGCAAGGCAGCCTGTTCTTTGTTGTAAACAAACTCCGGTATCAGATTTTCCTTGCGGATATTATCGTCGCTGATATTCCATTCTGCCTTTCCGGCAGCAGGAATATTTACGATCATACTCGACTGACGAACCTGGGTTACATTGGTGCAGGCAAGCGTATCGAGTGGGTATTTTTCAGAAGCGAAATAGGTAGACCCGTTTCTGGTTCCAACATACAGACTTCCATTATTGGAAAGTAAGACCAGTTTGCCCTGGTCTTTCAAAATCAGCGCACAGGAAACAATGCCTTTGCATTTTGATAGCACCGCATCGGCTAAAGTGTCGACCTGACCACCTTTTTGCAGATGATCGAGCGCAATACCCACGATAGCCTCAGAGTCAATCTGGAGCTTTCTCTCGGGTGAGATACTGTTCCAGATTTCGTCTTCGTTGACAATAATGCCGTTGTGCAACACTGCTATGTTCTCGCGAACCACCGGCTGATTGTCAGACAATCCGTTGGTAATCAATCGGCTATGCCCAAGAACAACAACTGAATCATAGGGTTTTACCTTATCGAGCAGTTTTTCGATGTTGTAATCGGCCCGCCGGATATGAAATTGATCCTTGCGGATAAAAATGAGGCCGCTGGAGTCTTTTCCTCTTTGCTCAGCCTGCTGAACCAGTACTTCGAGTTCCTTCCTGACGATTTTTTCAGTTGAGATGATGCCGAATATTCCGCACATGTGTTTGGGTTTTTGGGATAGTTTAAAGTTGTTTATTCAATATGCCGCGCTTGGAAATCCAGGCGCGGTGATGATTCTGAGTTTAGATTTTGCTGAAAAGCTCTTCGCTTAACTGCTTCTGGGTTGGGTAATTAATCAATATGGAACGTACATTGTTGCGATTGTAAACAAAGGTGGAAGCTGCTGCAACAGCACTGGCACCGGCTTGTATGGCACCAAGAAAATCAGGTATCCCCCTTGCGCCACCGAGGGCCACTACCGGAACCCCGACGGCGGCAGACACCAACTGAATCAATGGCAAATCATAGCCCGACATTGTGCCTTCCTTGTGGATGGCATGCAGTACGATTTCACCCGCACCAGCATTGGCCGCCCGAATGGCAAGGGCTTCAGGGTCTTGCTCCTGTTTCCGGGTTCCTGAGACCGATTTCACCTTCCATTTTCCGAGCAGGCCTTTGTCTACATCCAAACAAACCACTACACTCTGCGCCCCGTATTTTACCGCCAGCTGGCTTACAATATCCGGATTGTTATAAAAGGCAGAACCGATAATAACCTTTTCCACCCCTAAATCGAAGAGGCGCCTGGCTTGGTCGGCCTGATTGATGCCGCCTCCATAAGCCAAGGGCATGAAGCATTCACCGGCCATTTCGCCAATGAGCCTGTAGTTTGGTTCAGCTTTGTTCTTGCTCGCCCTGATATCGACAATCGTTAGCTCGTCAACTTCCTTATCATTGAAAATCTTGATTGCGTTGAGCGGGTCGCCTATATAATTCGGGTTCTTGAAAGCTACTGTCTTGACCAATTGACTTCCATCGATACCCAAAACGGGAATAGTCCTGATTCTACGCATGAAAATTCAAGGGTTCCATTGGACAAAACGCTTCATTACACCCAAGCCGAAGCGGTGGCTCTTCTCCGGATGAAATTGCAACCCAATCCTGTTATCGCGGCTCACGGCGCAGGTGAAACGATAACCATATTCAGCACTTGCCAGGACATCTTCTTCTCTGTCGCATACCATGTGGTAAGAATGCACGAAATAGAAGCGCTGTTGCTCATCGTGAGCTGGAAAGAGGGCATGCGTTCTGGTAAGCCGGATATCCGTCCAACCCATATGTGGCACTTTCAGTCCGGCCAATTTTTCCGCCTGAAAACGCCTCACATCTGCATCAAACCACCCAAGCCCCTGCGCATCGCCTTCCGAAGAAAACCGCGCCATCAGTTGCATGCCAAGGCAGATGCCGAGCACCGGCACTTGTTGTTTGAGTGCTTTGTCGTTTAAAACAGTTTCCAGCCCTTTGTTGCGTATATATTCCATCCCGGCAGCAAAATGCCCGACCCCTGGTAAAATGATTTTCTCGGCCGCGGAAACGCGATCCGGATCACCAGATATCTGGCACTTGCCACCGGCCTTCCGGATCATATTGCCTATGGATGCCAAGTTGCCCAACCCGTAATCAACAATAACTATCATGCTGATTTTGTTGCCATTGAAACAAACGCCATCAGGTTGTTTTCCGAGCGAAAATTCCCTGACCACCAGTTTCTTATCTGCCGGCGGAATGCAAGACTGTTTTGGGATGAAACAAGGAAACGATCGATTTGTGCCGCCACCGCTGCAGGATCCGGATTGGCTTCAAGCAGTACGCCGGTGTTTTGATTGGCAATTTCCCTGCATCCACCAACATCGGTGGCCATGAGCGGAATACCCATGCTGATGGCCTCAATCAACACAAAGGGAAGCCCTTCTGTTTCGCTGAGGTTCAGAAAGAGGTTAACCGTGTTTTCGCGGTAGAATTTAAAGATTTCTGCATTCGGTAACGGACCGGTATATACCGCTTCCACCCGGTCTGAGATGGCCTTCAATTCTTCCTTCCCTTCCTTATACCAAACCATGGTTGGGTCGTTGGTGGCTTTGAGATTTTCATCGCCGATATGCACCCACCTCACCGGCGTTTTCATGTGCTGCAAAATCTGCGGCATGAGGTAAATGCGCTTCACATTTCTCACGCGTGCACAGGTTAGCAACGTAGGTTTGGCAGAAGGATCAAATGCGCCTTCACCCTGATCGCTGGTGCCGAGGTATTGTAAATGTATTTTCGCAGCGTATTCCGGATACCTCGCTTGCATATAATCACGGCCGGCGGCAGATACCGTGAATACCGATTCCACTGCACGTATTTGTTGCAAACGAAAAGGCAGCTTACGGGTTTTGGGCTCACGGTCTTCGAAAACATCGCGGCCATGGGCACGGCTGTAAAATGCCGAAATTTTACCAGCAGCCTTCAGCCACGACAGCGTTAGCGCCCAGTCTGCGAACCAGTAACTGAGCAGGATGGGTTTGTTATCGCCATAACTGCGAAGCAAAGGAATGAGTTCGTTCGCGGCGCCCATGCAACGCAGCAAATAGGAAAGGTTATAACGCCAACGCTTTAGATAGGCCTTCGAAGTGCCCTTGCTCAGGAGATCGGCAATCAACCAGAACCAAAGCCTGAATTGCAGCAATTGATTCAGGCTTCCTCTTTGGTGACTGATATGATAGACAGACTTCACATAAGGCTCAAGTTCACCCAACACGAGGGGTTTTCGGGAAATAAGCCGTACAGCGCTGTACTTGCCTGCGTGAAACACGATCTCTTCACGCACAAATGGCGGTTCGATATCGTCTACAAAAATCCAGATTTCACGCGGGTTCATGCGTTTTTTGCTTTCGGCACAAGTAACACAAGGCTAAAAAGAATCAAGGGATAATAAACCATGCTGAACCTGTCGCCCTGCCAATTGCTGATACCTGAAATAAGGAGGAGGAAAAGGGCCATCAACGTGGCAAATGCAGCGGCAAGCACCTCGCCTTCAGGAAACAACTTTCTTTGGTGAATCCATTGATAAACAAGCAACATCAAGGCTGCCGGAAGCAAGAGCAGGTGCATCAGCAGGTTGAGCCAGGCGCTGAACTTATAAAAAACCAGGCGTGTGAAGCCAAAGCCTGGAACCTGATTTCTTGGCGTCATTTCGGCCAGAATGGCATTGGGTTCGCTGATATTCTGCCGTAAATTGATGAGCCACGCCTTGAAAACAAAACCCTTGTGTTCAGCCCATTGGGTTTTAAAATCCTCATCGTAAAATGCGGTTCGTTGTTTCCAATAAGCAACGGCATTTGTTTCTGTAAACCGATGGTTTTGAACAGAATCCCGTTCATTTCTTACCTGCCGTAAGTCGCGGTTTTCGGCAAGAGACTGCGAAAGGGAGCCGAGGTATTTATACAGGGTAATCTTTCCGATAAATGAGAGTGTGTACTGTCCGTAATCCTTGTGCATGCGCATTGACTGGAAACCAATGAGGAGGAAAACACCGGCAAAAGCGGCAACAAAGACGAGCGGGCGGCGCGGTTTGCTGAACCAGAGTTCCCAGCCTGTCCACAACAACACAACCAATACCGGGATTTGCAAAGACGGGCGCACCACACAAGCAAATGCAAGTACGATATTGACCCAGATCAACCAACGCGGCCGACCGGGTTCCTGCACATGCCGCAACATCAGCCATGCCGCCAGGATAATCAGGAAAGTGAATACTGTTTCTGTGAGGGTCAGCCAACTGAACAGGATATGCGAGGGCGACAAGGCAAATACGATGAGGGGCAAATACTTCCATTTACCTTTCAGGTACCTGGCGGCAATGTTGTAGAGGAAGAGGCCGGTCATCAGCCAGCACAAAACCTGTAAACCAAGCAACAGCGGCTGAATAACACCCTGGCTCACGCCATTGCCCAAAGCAGCAATGAGGGCATAACCCCAGGGCCTTATCGGGCTGGCCTGACCCTTGAGGAGCAATTGTCCGGCCTCTTCGTAACTGATTGCGTCGAGCGGCACGAACGCCGGATCGCTTGCGTTTCCGGGAATATGCAGCATGAAGCTCAGCAATACAAACCAAACCAATAGGGCGGCTGCTATGAAATACTGCTTCTTAGACATTGATGGATGAGCGTAGGGTTTAATCTTTTATTCCGACGCCGATAACAGACAAGCCGACCTTATTGAATAAAAGCTTGTCGATCAGCCGGAAGGCGGGAACCATTGCATTGTAGAGGGAAATTTGTCCCTTCGGGATGGTTTTGTTTTTCCCGATTGTACCACTGAAATACCAGCCCGGTATTCCCATGGCGTTGAAATACTGCTCCTTAAAGAGGCGGAACCCGGCGTCGCGCAGGGCAGATGTAAGTGTTTCACTGGTGTAGCGACGGTAGTGATTCAGTTCTTCATCGAAGCCATTGTACAGGCATTGATAAGCCGGGACCAAAATGATGCAACGACCGTTTTTACGCAGCAGTTTGCGGATATTGATCAGGGCCTGCCTGTCGTCTTTGATATGTTCCACCACATTAAGTGCGAAGACCGTATCGTAAGTTGTCAGCTAACCAGAGTATAACCTTTCGAATTCGGGATGCACGAGATCGAGATTGATAATACCGCGGACAAAGGGGTGGCCGGAGAACCGGGTATTGAGGTGTCCCAGGTAATTGTCGCGCAGATCGCTGAGGGTAATAGGTTGATTGTTTTGCAGGAAGAAGCGCGAGATATTGCCAATACCGCTGCCCACTTCGAGGATTTCACCCTGACACCAAGGCCGGATGGTATCGTACATCCAACGATTAAAGCGGTGGGCTTCAGAAATCGCGTCGAGCATTTCCAGGCCCTCGCGGTCGATCTCCTTAAACGCAAATCCTTTCTGCGGTGTAGTCATAATCAGCGGGAGAAAATGTTGTATTTGATGATGCAGTAAAGGGCGCGGAAAGCGTCTTTCATGCCGATTTTCTTACCTTCTTCGAATGTGCGGCCGTAATAGCTGATGCCCACTTCGTAAATGCGGATGCCTTTGATGCAGGCAATCTTGGCTGTTACTTCCGGTTCGAAGCCGAAGCGCTTTTCCTTCAGCTTCAAGCCCTGAACGATGTCGCGGCGGAAAAGCTTGTAGCAGGTTTCCATGTCCGTAAGGTTGAGGTTGGTGAACATGTTGCTGAGGAAGGTTAGCCCCTTGTTGCCGATGGAATGCCAGAAGAACAGCCTTCGGTGCGGGTTTCCTCCCATGAAGCGGCTGCCGTACACTACATCCGCAAATCCACTGATTACGGGCTTGAGGAGCACATTGTATTCCTCCGGATCGTATTCCAGATCGGCATCCTGGATGATAATGTAATCGCCGGTGGCTTCGCGGATACCGGTATGCAGGGCAGCGCCTTTGCCCTGGTTCACTTCGTGGGCGCGGTACTGTATATTCAATGCCGGATTGGCTTCCATGTACCGGCGAATGGCGCCTTCTGTGCCGTCTTTCGAACAGTCGTTGACGATGATGACCTCCTTTTTGATTCCGTCAACGATCTGAACATCGCGCACCTTATCGAGGATCAGGTGGATGGTCTTCTCTTCGTTGTATGCCGGAATGACAATGGAGAGGGTAGAGATATGCGGATTGCTCATGGGCAGTATTGCTGATTGTGGTTATGCCTGAATAAGAGGCCGAATATAATTGGCGTGTTTTTCCCAGGAATAGGGTTCCTGATCCCCGCTTAGGACACTGCCTGCCTTGGGTTGGAAACGGCAGTCCTGCAGCGCATCCAGCAGCCCTTCGCGGCTGTTGATGTGCAACAGGGTTTGTCCATCCACACAGTACAACCAGCTGGCCGGTTTCATTTCAAAGGTGATGCAGCGGGCCTTCATCCATAACGCTTCAATGCTCACGGTGCTTCCAAAGTTAATGGTAAGATCGCTGCTCATCAGCTGGTCCAGGAGGCTTTTTTGGGCTACCGAAGCATCGGGCCTTACCATCCGGATATCGATACCCGAATCGCTTGCCGGCAGGTAGTAACTGTCTTCTTTCTCCGAAGGATGCGGGCGGTATAGGAGGATTACATCCGGTTGCTTCGCCGCCCATGTATAAAGTGTGGCCAATGCCGTCACCTTATCGCGGCGCAAGTCGCGGGTGGAAATAATACTGATGATGCGCTTGCTTACCCGCTCTGCTTCGCTCACGGGAATATTGCCGCTGTATACATGGTCCCGGATATTGTCGCGTGACAAATTGCCCCCAATGTACAAACGCTCTTTCGGCAAACCGGTATGCCGGAGAAGGAGTTGCCGCAATGGTTCATCCCACACCATCCAGCATTGGAACTGCACAAGCCGGTCATTCGATTCACCATACTTAATACCGTTCATCACATTGACTACCTGTTTGCCTTCACGGGCTGCCATGCGCCCAAGGATATGCCCCTCCGGGGTGTTTTCCTGCGCGATGGTTACCAATACACGCAAGGAGCTTTCCATCAAGGCCTGACCCCATGCCAGGCAAGAACTGACGGCCTGTTCGTTTCGGAGCATCTGCTGTACATACCAGGCTGTCGGACCGCCAAACACAAATGGCAGTGTAAAAGGTATATGCACCCAGGTAGCGGGCGGGCAAATCACCAATTGGTACCCTTCCGCCTTCAGCGCTGCTATTTCATTGTCTTTGAAGGTATGATGCGGTGGCAATACCAACACGCTTTGACCGGGAAAAGCCTGATAAATGCGCTGTATCAGGTTGAAACCAAAAATGTTGTCAACCAGAAAACCTAGCTTACGTTCTTGCGGTACGGCCAGTTCAGGCAGCCGGAATGGGCCTCCACGCAGTTTGCGCAGCATAGTCTTAGCAAGTGAAAATGCACAGCGCAAACGACTTCCATGATGCAAAGGAACCCGGTGAACAACCCGGGCACCCGGACCGAGGCTTGCTATGGCTTCTTCCAGGTGGGCAGTCTTTCTGTTGCTCCAAAGTACGGCTTTCAGGTAGGCATCCCATAGCTCGATTCCCCGGGATGCAAACGCAGTAGGCCATTTACGCGCAACCTGTTTTTCGTACAGCTCCCTGTTCGCATCAAATGCGCGATGGCTCGCTTGTATACGGAATTCATTCGCATCAATAATTTGGAAAGGCCAGTCTCCCAAACCAGGGTTCACGCCGTTGCAAACCACCACATCGGTGCCCGCCGCGCTTGCTTTGGCGGCTTCTTCGCTATTCAGTAAGTGACATGCGTAAACCTTCATGTGTTCAGGATTGTGAAAAAAGCGACTGATAACGCTGCTCTGCCAATTGCCAGTCTTCTTCGTGGTCGATGTTGACGTATCGCTCCGGATCAGAAAGCACATACGACAAACGCTGACCCAGTAATGATTTTCCTTCTCTGATCAGCCCAGCATCTGATATATACACTGCCCCATCGCGGTAATAGGCGGGCGGTAAATCCTGCCTGCGCTTGATGATATCTGCTTCACCGGTGGCTATGCGTAAATGCCGGCCCTCGGTTTCAAATACCCAATGCGGATTGAATTGATGGGGCACTTGCAAAACCGAGACCAGGGAATCTGCGCGATCTTCCTGATATGCCTTCAAGGCGGAAGCAATCATGCCGGCAGGGCGAAACGGATACGTAGCCTGTAACAATAACAAGGCGTCGAATTTTTCACCCTGTGCTTCAAGCCCCAGCAGCATCTCCTGCAAAACGGCGATGGTCGGCACGCTGTCGCCGCCCAGTTCTGCAGGCCTTCTGTAAACCAGGACACCCGCTTCTTCGGCTGCACCGGCAATCGCATCGTCGTCGGTATTTACATAAAGATGCGCATCTGTTCCTGCTTCGCGCGCAGATTCTACGGTCCACATGAACAGCGGCTTACCGCCCAGCTTTCGGATATTCTTGCCTGGAATACCCTTGCTGCCTCCGCGCAATGGAATGACGCTTAGAATTTTCATGATAGGAGCCGCTTAAGTGTCTGTTTAGTATTGAATCACCTTGGCGATTCCAGGCGATTCGCTGGCCAGCACATCGGCGATTCGCATACCTGCGTCGCCATCGCCGTAGATGGTAGCCTTGGCATGGGGCCCGTGGGCAAGTTGTTGTTGGATGGCAGCAAGGATTTCATCTTTTGTATATCCGGTATCCAACACATTCGGACCGCGTTCCCGTCGGTTCTGCCTGCTGCCTATATTGACAACGGGTACGCCGAGGTAACTGCATTCGCGGATGCCCACGCTGCTGTTGCCGATCAGGCAGTGGCTGTTCACGAGCAAACGCAGAAAATCGCGCCCCTCCATGTTTTTAAAGAAGCGGACCGGCAGGTCTCTTCTGTTTTCTCTGTAACGGCGCAGGGCATTGCTGGTGCCATCAGAGCCTGCATCTACGTTGGGCCAGAACCATAGCGCCTGCACTCCGCTTGCGAGCACGGCTTCCATGGTTTGATTGGCCTGGTCAACCGCGGCTTCAAACTCGGTGGTTACAGGATGCTGCATCACCACGATATACGGTTTACTGATGTCGATATCGGCACCAACACCGCCGTAGCGCGCAAGTGGATCAAAGTCGAGTGCCGGGTTCAGCCTCACTTCTTCTGCCAGGTCGATGCTCGGACATCCGGTGAGATGAATGCGTTCCGGCATTTCTCCCATGCGCACCAGGCGTTGACGCGCATCCTCGGAAGCCACCAGGTGGAGGTCGGATAGTTTGGTGATGGCATGCCGCACCTTTTCGTCGATGTTACCGGTAACCTCGCCACCTTGCACGTGCACCAGCGGAATATTCATATACGAAGCCGCAACAGCCGTAGCCATGGTTTCATACCGATCGCCGATGGTCACCACCATATCCGGCTCCAGGTTGTAGAAGGAAGTGGCAAGCTCCATGATTCCCACGCCCGTGGTTTTGGCCATGCCGGTCGGGCTGGAGCCTTCGAGCACCATGAAAACCTTTTCATTGATATGAAAGCCATCTCCTTCAATATACTCAACAGCATTGCCATACTTGTCGAGCAGGGCGCTGGCCGACACCACGAGCTGCAGTTCAAGCTGCGGGTGGTTCTTGATTGCCTGAAGGGCAGTGCGAATGCGGCTGTAACTCGGCCGGGCCGTTACTACCACACATATCTTCTTTCTTCTCATGCTAAGTGGTTGGGTTGTATGAAGCTGCCGGCCTTCAGCGGCTTGCTGAGGCGGCGGCCGATAACTGATTCGTATTCGGAAGCAGGAATACCCATGCCCCCGGGTTTCTTCGATTCCAGATCTGATGCTTTAATCTGCTCACCCGCTTCAAGATCACGACGCAGACCCAGCGATTTTCCGAACATATTCCGCAGGCTGATAAAACGGCTGTCGTCATCTTTGTCGGCCGGATTTGCCTGCATCGTTTCAATAGCCCGTACCCCTTGGCAGAGATCGGAAATCTGTTGCATGTTGAGCGAAGAGCCTGCATCCGGTCCGAACATGCGCTTGTCGAAAACCGCATGAAACTCCAGTTTGCGTGCGCCAAGGGCAACCGCCGCAAGCGATGCCCAAATTTCACCGCTGTGATCGCTGAGCCCTGCCGTGATATTCCAACGGGAAATGATCTCAGGAATCACATTCAATCCGACTGCCTCGGGAGGCGTCGGATAACTGGTGGTACACTGAAAAACGGCTTCGACCGAACCCGCGCGCGATTGTATGCGCGACATGGCCGCTTCAATTTCAGCGAATGCGCTCATACCGGAACTTAAAAGGATGGGTTTGCCACTGGCCGATATGCGATCCAGCAAGAGGTAATTGCTTACTTCTCCGCTTGCTATCTTGTATCGTTCTGCACCCAGTTTCTCAAGCCATTCAAAGGCTTCTATTGAAAAAGGGGAACATAAAAAACGCAATTGCCTGTCTTCGCAATGGCGTTTGATTCCTTCCCATTGTTCCAGGGTAAACTCCATGCGTTTCCAATAATCAAAACGCGTCGGGTCTTCATAGGAGAACGGAACCCGGAAGGGCTCGTGGGCACTGCTTTCGGCATCGGCAATATGCATCTGGAACTTTACAGTATCCACTCCGGCAGTGGCCAATGCGTCGATATAGCTGTGCAAAATTCCAAGGCTTCCATCGTGGGCTTGTGCGATTTCTGCGATTATTTCAGTGCGATTGTTCAATGCTTTTTGATCGTAAAATGGATGGTTGGCTTCTGCTATTGTTTATTCCGTATACCTTGAGCGCCTGCGTTCATTTACCTGCCAAATATTTCCGGGTGAAAATCGGCCAGCATAGGCTGACGTAACACCTTCTTTTTGTTTATAAAATTTGCCTCTTGCAGTGCCGTAAGCCCTCACAGGCCGGTAAGCAGAACTGATATTCAGGGTTTAAGCAAACGGGTCAGAACACTCCTCTTCAGGTGCATGCCATCAAAGAAGTCTGCTTCGGTCATGCCTGCCTTCACCGGGTCGTATGAGCCATGTATTTGCCAACCGTAAGCAGTTGCCATTCTCCTGAAGGTTTCCTCGCTCAACTGTACATTTTCATAGCGCCTGTCGGTTTGCATGCGCGCCCGAACAAGCGGGTGAAAAGGTATGAGCAACAGATGCACTTCCGCGCCTGCTGCCTGCATCTCTTTAGCAAGGAATTCAACGGCCATCAAACCGGATGAATCGAGTTTCTTGAACCCAGCCAGGTGAAAGAGGTCTTTTCGGGAAGCAAATTCCCGGGCCCGTTGTCGCGTTTCCTCCAACCCACGCACGTCTTTCTCTTTCTGCTGCCTGATGGTGCCGTTGGCAAAAACCAGCTTGTGGGTCGAAACTGTATCGGCGGTTGAAAAGTAAGGAACCGGTGCTTGTGTGAGGTTTTCCCAAGCGTAGAGCGGATTGAACATCTCGCGCACCTTGGCCATCCATTGGCGCTCGCTGTGCTCCGTGCGGTATCCTTTGATTTGCCAGTTATGGGCAGCGCGGGCAACTTCATCGTTCAGCGTCTGCCAGCGCACTTCGCCGTTGTTAGGGTTCAGAAGCCATGGGTCTGCGCAGAGGTAGAGTTTATTCACCCGGCCGAGCTTGCCGCTTTGTCCTGCGACAGTGTACAGTCCTACATGATCTTGCCAGGCAGCACCTGAAACGCTGAGGTTTAATGCGTCTTTCCCACCGCACATCCAGGCCGTCAACTCTGCCGAACGGCTCGAACCGAGAATCAACACATCCGGCTGCGTGGCATACTGATGTGCAATCTGTCTGGCAAGCGCTCTTTCATTGTAGTCGTTGAGACCGGCAACCTGTTTGCCATTGTTCATGCTGTCAAGCACCCCGGCAATAAAAGTTTCGCTGCGCACTATATGCGCCCGGTCGCGGAACAGATTAAACGCACCCATCAACAAAATGGGAAGCAGCGCGATAGCAAGGCGTATCAGGAACTTACGCATCAGAACTGGAAATAGATAAAGGTTCGACCCGTATTGATATTGAAGAAATACAAAACCGCCAGGGTTGCTGTCATGTAAAGTGACCAACGCACAGGCAGGGCCAGGCGGGCAATGTCAAAGCCAAAATCGCGGCGGCGGTTCCACCATTCAAAAAGCACAACAATACCAATCAGGAAGAATAACCTCACAATATCGGTAAGGCCGATTTCAATGCTGCGCGCCTGTGCGATTGGATTGGAGGCAATACCCTTGACAAAATTGCCCAGATACTGCAAAGCCTCCGTCATGTTATTGGCCCTGAAAAACACCCAGGCAAGACAAGTTACGGTGAAAGTGATGCCGATCTGTAAAAGCTCCTTGAAAGACGGTAACCAGCTTTCATAACCTGCTACCGGCGTAGGAATTCCCTTGTTTGTCTTGAAAATCAGCGGCAGGAACATGAGCCCGTTGATGAGCCCCCAGACGATGAAAGTCCAGTTTGCACCGTGCCAAAAGCCACTCACCGTGAAGATGATCAGCACATTTCGGATATGCTTCGCCCTTCCGTTGCGGCTCCCACCCAAGGGGATATAGAGGTAATCGCGGAACCAGGTGCTGAGTGAAATATGCCAACGCTGCCAGAATTCTGCCATGTTGCGGCTGAAATACGGGAAATGGAAATTGCGCATGAGGTCGAAACCAAATAGCTTGGCCGTGCCGATGGCGATGTCGCTGTAACCGGAAAAGTCGCCGTAAATCTGAAAAGCAAAGAACACGGCACCCAGCAACAGAATCGAACCTTCCAGCTGTCCGCCGGCGCTAAATATCCGGTCAACCAAGCCGGCACAAGTGTCGGCTACGACTACTTTCTTGAACAATCCCCATAAGATGCGGCGCAGGCCGTCGCGGGCCTTTTCAAAATCGAAGGCGTACAAGCGGCTGAATTGCGGCAAGAGGTGCGTGGCGCGCTCAATCGGACCGGCCACCAGCTGCGGGAAGAAACTCACAAAAGCCAGAAAGTGGATCACGTTTCCTGTGGCCTTCAGGTCGCGTTTGTATACATCGAGCGTATAGCTCAGACTTTGGAAAGTGTAGAAGCTGATTCCCACCGGCAATACAATCTGCAGGGTGCTGAGATGCAAATCAACCCCTATCGATGCCATGGCCAGCCTGAAGCTATCAATGAAGAAATTGTAATACTTGAAGAAGCCGAGCACGCCCAGGTTTACCAACAAGCTGTAGGTGAGCAAGTTCTTTCTTCTCCTGTCTGAAGCGCTGTTCTCCATAGCCAGCCCGATGAAGAAATCGTTCAGGGCAGTGAAGAGCAGGAGTGACAGAAAACGCCAGTCCCACCAGCCATAAAAAATCATGCTGCTCACCACGATGAGCAGGTTTCTGGTAGTCAGGTTCCGGTTGCAAATCCCCCAATAAAAGAGGAAGAACAAGGGGAAGAAGATCAGAAATTCGATGGAATTGAACAGCATGGCCCCGAAGGCTGAGCTTATCTATTGGTTATTGGGTAAAAATCAATTTGCGTAGAAGCTGCGGATGGCTGCTGCCACGCGCGCAATTGCTTCACGACTCAGTTCCGGATACATCGGCAGCGAAAGGATTTCGTTCATCATGCCGGCCGATACCGGGAAATCGGCTGCCGTCTTGCCGAGGTATTGATAGGCTTCCATCAAAGGCAAAGGCGTCGGGTAATGAATGGCAGTATCGATGCCTTCGTTGCGCAGATGCTCCATCAACGCTTCGCGGCGCTGAGCCCTGATCATATACAAATGGAAGGTATGCTCGGTATCAGGGCGCACCACCGGAAGCACGATGCCATCGATGCCGGCAAGTGCTTCGTTATACCAGGCAGCTGCAGCCTGACGCTGTGCGGTCCAGTTTGCGATATACTTGAGTTTTACGGAAAGCACGGCAGCCTGGATACCATCCAAACGGCTGTTGATGCCTTCGATCTTGTGCTGGTGCTTCACCAGGGCGCCGTGGTTGGCAAACATGCGGCAGCGCTCGGCAAGGGCTCCATCGTTGGTGATAAGGGCTCCTGCATCGCCATAAGCACCGAGGTTCTTGCCGGGGTAAAAGCTAAACGAACCGGCTACTCCGAAGAGACCGGCTTTCTTGCCCTTGAAAGTGGAAAAGTGCGATTGTGCGCAGTCTTCAATCAGATGGATTCCCTTCGCAGCGCAGATTTCAGCGATGCGTTCAATATGGACCATCTGGCCCTGCAGGTGTACCGCAATAACCGCTTTGGTTGCCGGGTTGATGGCCGCTTCGAGCAGGTTTTCGTCCATCGACCAATAAACAGGGTCGATATCCACAAAAGCCGGCCTGGCTCCGGTCTGGCTGATGGTTTCAGAACTGGAAATCCAACTGTTGGCAACGGTGATTACTTCGTCGCCCGGACCGATGCCCAGGGCCTTCATGATGATATACAGGGAGTCTGTTCCGTTGGCACAGCTCACCACATGCGATACGCCGTACGCAGCGGCAAAGCCTTCTTCAAACTGTTTCACATATTTGCCACCAATGAAAGCGGTTTCTGAAATAACGGCAGACACGGCTGCGTCTATTTCTTCCCGAATGCCCTGATACTGGGCCTTGAGGTCTACGAAGGGAATATGGTTACTCATGAGTGATTTCTGATTTTTTTAGCTGGATTACCGGCATATACACCGGGTTCTGTAATGGATTTGGTGACTACTGCGCCGGCGCCAATTACAACGTGGTCGCAGATTTCAACCGGCAAAATGGTGCAGTTCGAACCAATGGAAACATGGTCACCTATGCGGGTGCTCTTCCAGCGCGATTTGTCTCCGCGCGCCGGTCCGCCATGGCTGAAAAGATCGTTGATGAACATTACACCGTGCCCGATAAAGCAATGGCTGCCTATCGTTACCAGTTCGCAAATAAAGGTATGCGACTGCACTTTGGTATGTGAACCGATTTGCACGTCTTTCTGGATCTCGGTAAAAGGGCCGATGAAAGTATCCTCTCCGATCTCACAACCGTACAGGTTTACCGGCTCCACTACCGTGCAACCCGGACCAAAAACAACATCCTCTTTGATGTGCGATTTGAATATACGCGGTTGATGCATCTCAGGCTTCAAATGAAGTGTGTTGGGCGCTGCGGTAAATCTTGTCAATGATCTCGACCGTCTTCAGTCCTTCAAATGCATTGGTCGTGATGCTGGCATTATGCTCCAACACCTGCACCAGGTTTTCGTATACCTTGTCGTGGTTGCTCATCGAGCCCTGGTAGTTGCCGTAGTTATTGGCTTTGTTTCCTTCTGGAAGGTTTTCGATGCGGAAATCGGCGATGTTCTGGTATTCCAGTTCGTTCAGGTATTGTCCGCCGATTTTCACCGTTCCCTTTTCACCGAAAATGGTGAGCGAACCTTCCATATTCTTCTGATAGCTGTTCACCGTGTAGTTGATGGTGCCGATGGCTCCGTTGTGGAACTCGAGTATCACAGCTCCGGTGTCTTCAAATTCAATGATGCCCTGGTGTGCGTAATTGCCCATATAAGCCTGCACATTGCGCACATCGCCAACCATCCAATAGAGCAGATCTACGAAGTGACTGAACTGGGTGTACAAGGTACCGCCGTCGAGGTCTTTGGTGCCTTTCCATGAATTGGCGTAGTAATCGGGATTGCGGTTCCAGAAGCAAGTGAGCTGCACGCTCATAATCCTGCCCAGCCGGCCTTCGTCGATGGCGTTTTTAACAGCTGCAACGGGTGGGTTGAAGCGATTCTGTTTAATGGCAAAAAGGCGACGGTTGTTGCGTTCTGCCGCCTGAATCATTTCGCCGCAGTCTTGCACGCGGATGGCAAGTGGTTTTTCACAAAGCACGTGATACCCTGCGTTCAGACATTGGGTGGCATGTTTGGCATGCAGCCCATTGGGTGAACAGACAGACACCACGTCTATCGGTAAGCCGGCTGCAAGCATGTCTTCGACAGATGTGAAGGCAGCCGCACCATATTTTTCGCCCATCGCATTTGCTTTGTCGGCATCAGTATCGCATACCGCAATGAGTTTGCCGTTGTTCTGAATGTGCTCTGCATGGCGTTGTGCGATGCGACCGCATCCGATTATTCCGAATTGAACCGTCATGATGTTGTTTAT
>Ga0068872_10002027_pt1 | contig 16088 bp, 12 predicted proteins | sample NOAtaG_7_FD_66441 | JGI IMG/M metagenome (GOLD analysis project Ga0068872, IMG submission 66441) | Freshwater lake microbial communities from Lake Erie, under a cyanobacterial bloom - NOAA_Erie_Diel1S_2200h metaG | ecosystem: Environmental > Aquatic > Freshwater > Lake | place: USA: Ohio, Lake...
AAAATGACGTTTTATTACAAAAATGGTGGTAGTGATGTGATTGGTGGCAAATACACTTATCTGGCCTACTGGATTAAAAGTAACACCAGCGCGCCATCTGCGACGCAAATTCTCTCTAATTATGAAAACGCCATCAAAAAATTGGGAGGAAAAGTGATATACTCTTCGGGTACACAATCGGACATGATGTTGGCCAAAAATGGTGCTGAAACATGGGTAAGCATTAGTGCTATGGCAGATTCTTATCGGATTAAAATTATAGAGCGTAAAGGTATGCAGCAGGTAGTGGAGGCGAACGCAGATTTTATGAAACAGGGGCTAATAGAGAATGGAAAAGTTGCGCTTTACGGAATTCTTTTCGACACAGGTAAATCGGTTTTACGGCCAGAATCGTCAGATGCTTTAAAGGAAATAGCCAAATTATTAAATGCAGATAAAAGTTTGATTGTATTTGTTGTTGGTCATACCGATAATGTGGGTGATTATCAAATGAATCTGAAGCTCTCGAGTGAAAGGTCTGCCGCGGTAATTAAAGAGCTAACAGCCAAATATTCAGTTTCTACTAAGCAACTGATTTCTTTCGGTGCCGGTTCTATGTGTCCGGTATCTACTAATGAAAACGAGCAAGGACGACAACTTAACAGGCGGGTAGAACTTGTGAAAAAATAAAAGTATCAATCATGGAAGAAATTTATTATTGGATTACCTCAAGACCTTGGATGTTCTTTGTTCTAGGGATTTTAGTATTTTCTATAGTTGGGTTTTTCAGAAGGCAAAAGCACGCAGACATCATTCGTCAGAAACAACTTCTTGAGCGAGAAGACGCAGCTGCAAAAAAAATCCAAATTACCAATCAAACGGGCGGTGCAGTGGTTGTTCATAATGATGGTACGATGGAAGCCTCCGGTGAAACGGAGTATAAAGGCACAACAAACGGAATTCAGTGGGAATTAATCTCCAAAGTTCTTGCGGTGAGCAGAGATGCTGATGATAGACCAGGACGACAGAATACTGATGCGTGGAAACGCTCTACCCGTTTGAATATTGAATCCGTAAAATTACCTTCGGGTAAATTCTTAATGCTCATGTCTGCACCCGGCTATAATAGTGCTAATAAACAAGTTAAGAAAGGCGGATTTTTGAATAAATTGGTAAATTTTGCTGCTGAATTTGCTCTTGACATTTATGTTGCCGGCTATTTTGGCACCCAGTATAAATCGTTAGTTGGACTGGATAAAGGAAGCGAAAAAATTGACCGGCAGTGTTTAAATGATTTTTTGATCCTTACGAATGATAAAATGTTGGGCGAAAAATTTCTTGATGAAGAAACTACCACTTTTATAGCTGATTGGAAAAAACAAAGGCAAGGTTTTTTACGCGAACACTCGGTGGATCATTTTGGCTTGCTTTTTGCGCCTGATACGATGGTGCTCGGCTGTCAAACGAACATGGCATCTGCTCAGGAGGTAAAGGTATTTTCCGATTTTGCCTGTGAACTGGCCTCGAGAATGAAAGCAATATCAAAGGTTCATGTGAATTCTTCATACAGTATTCAATAACACAAATTACCCTGCTGTTTCTTCTGACACTGTTGATTTTGAATCAGTACCGGGAACAACTACGCTTACAGGATTAGGCGGTTACGATGCCTATTTACTAAAATACTCTAGTGCAGGGAATTTTGTTTATGTAAAACACTTTGCTGGAACCGGATCGGAGGTTGCTTTAGAAATAGATAAGGATGCCTACAATAACTTTATCATTGGAGGATATTTTTCAGGCACAGTTGATTTTGATCCAAATCCTACAACTAATAATCTCACTGCAAGCTCAACCAATCCTTTCATCGTAAAACTTGATAGTGCTGCCAATTATATTTGGGCAGTGCAATATGGTGGAACAGCTTTAGATGTTGTTTTAGTATTTCGTGCGATGCAAACTCAAATATTTATTCGGCAGGATATTTTGGAAGTAATCCTATGCAGTTTAATACTGGTCCAGGCACTTTTACGTTAAGTCCTCTTGGAAATTTCGACGGTTATGTACATAAGATCAATGACTGTGGCGTTCCACCTAGTCCAGTAAACATCACGCCAATAAATTCACTTGGTATTTGTGCTCAAACTAATGCAACACTAAATGTAACAGGATTGGGAACTATTAATTGGTATTCAAGTGCAAGCTCTACAAATGCCATAGGAAGCGGTTCAGCATTTATTACGCCAACCTTAAGTGTTGGTGTATATACTTATTACGCAAGTGCAACCACTTGCACCACAAATCCAATTAGAACCGCAATTACTCTTACAGTTGATAATCCACCGATAATTAGTATAAACACTTCTTCGGCACTAATCTGTGCAGGCGTAACGGTGGCCATAACGGCAAATGGCGCCAGCACCTATTCATGGAATAACGGCGGAACCGGCTCGGTAATTGTAGTAATGCCCGTATTAAGTACTGTATTTATCGTAACGGGATATAACGGAAGTTGTGCATCCACAGCAAGTATTGTTCAAAATGTGGCATGGTGCTCCGGAATTGATGAGTTAGAAAATGATGTTAAACTTACATTAAGTCCAAATCCAAACATGGGTGAGGTAAAAGTTGAAAGTGATACAGAAATTAGCGCTTACAAAATATCTGATCTTGCCGGAAAATTATTAATCGACAAAGTGAACATAAATTCAAAAAGCTTGAATTTAGATCTGTTTCACTTACAAAATTCGGTTTATATAATTCAGATAAGATTAAGTGATGGACGTGTCGTTGAGCGTAAAGTCATCATACAGAAATAATTGCAAACTATTTATAAAAGGGGCTTTTGGCCCCTTTTTTTGTAAATTTACAACACTAAATTATTGTTATGGAATATCGCAGATTAGGTAAATCAGGATTACACGTAAGTTTACTATCATTTGGTAGTTGGGTAACCTTTGGAAAACAAATTGGAGATAAAACTGCCGATGAATTAATGTCGATGGCATACGATGCAGGCGTAAACTTTTTTGACAATGCCGAAATATATGCACGTGGTCAATCAGAAAAAGTAATGGGCCACATTTTAAAAAACAAAACATGGAGTCGCAGTTCATATACAGTTTCAAGTAAGGTGTTTTTTGGATTTGAAGAAGATAAACCAAATCAAAGAGGACTTTCTCGAAAACATATCACGGAAGGCTGTCATGCTGCATTAAAACGATTGCAATTAGATTATCTAGATATGTTGTTTTGTCATCGCCCCGATAAAAACACGCCGATTGAAGAAACAGTGATGGCCATGAACACACTTATTCAGCAGGGGAAAATTTTATATTGGGGAACAAGTGAGTGGGCAAATGACGAGATCATGGCGGCCATTGCCGTTGCAAAAGATTATAAATTGATCGGTCCAACTATGGAACAACCACAATACAATATGTTCGAACGAACAAAATTAGAGAAAGATTACTTATTGCTATTTAGAGATCATGGCTTGGGCACAACTATTTGGAGTCCGTTGAGCAGTGGTTTACTTACCGGAAAATATAATAACTCCGATCCAAAAGATACACGTTTGAATATTGAAGGAATGGATTGGTTAAAAGAAAGAACTTTAGGCGATCAAAGTAAGATTGAAAAAACAAAACAATTAGATAAACTTGCTAAAGAACTTGGAACAAGTTTACCAAAGTTAGCCATTGCTTGGTGTGCTAAGAACACGAACGTGAGTACAGTGATTTTAGGAGCAAGTAAAACAGAACAATTAAAAGAAACCTTAACTTCTTTAGAACTTCTTCCAAAATTAACAGAAGAAGTGATGCTAAAGATCGAGAACATTTTACAGAACAAACCTGTTTTGGCTCAATATTAATGCAAGACATTTTTAAAGACATTAAAGTTGTAGAGCTAGCGGGCGTGTTGGCCGGACCAAGCGTTGGCTATTTTTTTGCGGAGCTTGGTGCTAAAGTATTAAAGGTAGAGAATCCAAAAACAAATGGAGATGTAACGCGCAGCTGGAAACTTAAGAACGAAGATCCTAAAAGTAATACGAGTGCATACTTTTGGAGTGTAAATGGTTCTAAAGAATTTATTTCCTTAGATATTACTCAACCGAAACACCTTGAGAAATTATATGAATACATCAAGGAAGCTGATATTGTAATAAGCAATTTTAAAAAAGATGATGATGTCAAATTAAAAGTTGACTATTCTACTCTATCAAAAATAAAAAAAGACATCATTTACGCAGCCATTAATGGTTTTGGTTATGAAAGCCCTAGAACAGCTTATGATCTTATACTGCAAGCCGAAAGTGGATTTATGTTCATGAATGGCGAGCAAAATTCCGTTCCAACCAAAATGCCGGTTGCATTAATAGACATTATTGCAGGACATCAATTAAAAGAAGCCATATTAATTGCACTCATTAAAAAATATAGAACAAAAAAAGGCAGTCACATTAGTGTTTCGTTATTTGATAGCGCTGTAGCTTCACTGGCTAATCAAGCTACAAATTGGTTAATAGGCAATCATTTGCCAATTGCAAGTGGCTCTTTACACCCAAACATTGCCCCCTATGGCGAATTATTTCTTACTAAGGACAAACAGTATATCACCTTTGCCATTGGTGCTAACAAACAATTTGAAGGGTTATGCGCTGTTATAAATAATAATTCATTAGCCAAGGATCCCAAATTCAGCAACAACCAAAATAGAATTAAAAACAGACAAGAATTATATGGGATATTGAATAACTATATCTCCAAATTTTTATTCAAAGATATATTTAAAGCATGTGAAGAACGCGAAGTTCCAATTGGAAAAATTAGGAATATGAAAGAAGTTTTTGAACTACCGGAAGCAAAAGAAATGTTGAGAGAGATAAAAGACGGAAAAACAAATAAGAAAATAGTGACCAGCATTGGTTTCAAATTCCTAAAATGAAGGCTGTATTCGCACATACCAAAAAGGAAACTGAAAAGATCTTAGAATTGCGTTTTAAGATCTTGCGGGAACCCTGGGGCCAATCAAAAGAATCTTCCAGTGATGGACATGAAGACACTTCATTCAATGCTTTTATTGAAGATGAAAAGGGAAATGTAATTGCTTGTGGGCGTTTACAAAAAAACGATGCAAATACAGGGCAAATTCGCTATATGGCTGTTGCCAATGGAATGCAAGGAAAAGGTTTAGGAAAATTGATCTTAAAAGCCCTTGAACAGAAAGCAAAAGAACTTGAATTAAATAAAATAGAATTACAGGCTCGCGAAAATGCTTTAGAGTTTTACAAGGCCAATAATTACACCCTCCTAGAAAAGACGCATTTACTGTTTGGTGTTGTGCAGCATTATTTAATGTGCAAAAACATTTAAGAACTAAGCTTACTTTACATCCAATAAATTAATGGTAAACACAAGAACTGTATTAGGTGGTATACCTGAAGACCCAGCCGTTCCGTATCCTAAAGCCGATGGAATTATTAAAATACCTTTTCCGCCCTTTTTAAAATATGGTATACCTTCTTGCCAACCTTTTATAACCGAAGCAAGGTCAAAGGAAATACCTGCAGAAGTACTTTGATCAAATGTGCTTCCGTCGGTAAAATATCCTGAGTATGCAACAGTAACATTGGAGCCAATTGATGGATTAACGCCAGTTCCTTGAGTACTTATCACATAATACAATCCTGAACCGGTTGCAGTGGCAGCTAATTTATTATCACTGATATATTGCTGAATGATCTTTTCATCTTCTTTAGCCTGCTTTTCAGCTCTTCGCTTTTTACACGAACTAAATGAAAAAACTAACGCGAGTAGTAAAAGGTATCTTGCCATGCTAATATCCAAATATTTCTTTTAAAGTAAGTACTTTCACCGGTCCATATTTCTCAAGAACTTTCATATCTAAGTTTTCTTTTTTTCCGATCACAAGTACAGTAGTATTCTTTCCTTTTACGTGATCCTCATGAAATTTCTTTACGTCCTCATATTTAAATAAATTTACTTTCTCATAAACATCCTTACGAATATCTTTGGTTGATCCCATCTGTTGAGCCTCTAAAAAATTAAATAAAATACTCGCTTTGTTGATACGTTGCGAACGGATCTCTTGCAAAAGATTTTCCTTTGATGCCGAAAAAGAAGCTTCCGACTTCGGGATCACGGTTAAAAGATCTGTCATACCTTTCATAGCTTCAGGCAATTTATCTACTTGTGAACCTATATAAGAAACATTATAAAATTGCTTAGAAGGTTTGTTTGGTTGAACGTAACGTGAATACACCGAATAGGCCAAAGCTTTTGATTCACGAAGATCTTGAAATACTACACCGCTCATACCATCACCAAAATAAGTATTGTACAATTGTAATAAAGGAATTTTTCCTTGATCGTATAATCCACCTTGATTCAACATGATGATCTCTGCTTGCTTCATGTCATAATCAACTACATAAACTTCATTTGCAATTGTTCTGAACTCAAAATTAATTGAAGCAGGAACAGACTTATATCCACCGGCCGGAGCAACATGAACCTCATTTAGGATCTTTGTTACATCGGCTAACTCTGCAGGACCATAATACAACACCTTATGATCAAATGTTGTAAATCCTTTGATTTTGTTCTTTATATCCTCTGCTGTGATCTTATCTAATTCTTCATTACTCAATTGATTTGTAAAAGGATTAAGTGCACCAAAACGCGCAAAACTCACTAAGCCACGGTTCAAGATCATACCCTTTTGTTGTTTAGCATCCTCTCTTTCCTTCTTGATGTCCTCGATCATGTTCTTTAATGTCTCAGTTTCAACCACAGGATTTGCCAATACTTTCTCAAATAACTTAAGTGATGCCTCAAAATTATCGCTCAAGCCATTTAAGCTTATCCATGTATCTTCATTATCACTAAATACATTGAATGAGCAACCTAATTTGTATAATTCTTGTTTGATCTGTGCAGGACTCATATCAGCAGTGCCAACATAATCAATATACTTTACGGCAATATCTGAGATCTTGTCGTTATTATTACCCATATCAAACTTATAGTATAATTCAAACACCTTATTCTCTGTATTCTTATTATAGATCACAGGGATATTAGATGCTAATTTTCCTTGCTTGATATCAACAGCATAATCAATGAACTTTGGTTGAATATCGGCTGTTTTTGCTTCATAAATAGACTTAACAAATGGCGACATGTTATCACGATCAACTTCCACAGGTGTAATTTGTGGTTTTTCAACCTTCTGAACATTCTTATCCTCGCCTATTCGCTTAAAAACAACCACATAATTATTCTTGTTGAAAGCCTTACTTGCATAATCCATGATCTGCTGTTTTGTGATCTTCGACATGCGTTCCATTTTGTCAACCTGTTTTTGCCATTTCACATCATTCACAAAAGCATCTAACATCTCGCCGGCACGAGCACCATTGTCTTCCAGTTCTTTCGTTTTTGTTAATTTCATGTCTGTGATCACAGCCTGCATCAACCAATCCGGAAAGTCACCTTTCTTGATCTTCTCCAATTGCGAATACAAAATATCTTCTAACTCCTCTAATTTTTGATTTTGTTTTGGAGAAGCGCCAATCGCAAATATGCCATAATCTTTTAATGGGTATACATAAGCATTTGCACCAAGCACTTTTTGAGCCTGATTAAGATTGATATCCATTAAACCTGCCTTTCCATTATTTAGTATCCCAACAATAAGGTCAAGCATATCTACTTCTTTTGTTCCTTCTCCTTCTGTTCTCCAGATCATACTCATACTTTCTGGATCCGGTCCATACACATCTCGAACGATTCTCGATGTAATGGCATCCTCTTTTGCAGGCGTATAAGCTTCCAATGGTTTTGATGCTGCAGAGTTAAAATGTTTTTCAATTTGTGTGATCACTTTATCAGGGTCAAAATCGCCACTCATGATAATTGCCATGTTATTTGGCGCATACCATTTTTGATAATAATTATTGATCTCTGTCATCGAAGGATTCTTTATATGATCGATCGTTCCGATTGTAGTTTGTGTTCCGTATTTGTTTTTTGGAAATATAGCAGCAAAAGCGGCTTCATATGATTTTACATTGTCGTTATCTAGTCCACGATTCTTTTCTTCGTAAACAGCTTCTAGTTCTGTATGAAATAAACGCAATACCGGTTTGCGAAAACGTTCTGATTCTATCTTCAACCAATTATCAATTTGATTACTTGGAATATCATTCACATACACTGTTTGATCAAACGATGTAAAAGCATTTGTTCCTTGAGCGCCAATAGCAGCCAACATTTTATCATACTCATTTGCTATTGCTAATTTGGCAGCTACACCGCTAATACTATCAATTTGATGGTAGATTCTTTTACGGCCGTTCTCATCGGTTGTTTTTCTATACGTTTCGTAAAGATTTTCAATCTTTTTGATCTCAGCTGTTTCCTTGGCTGCATTTTTGGTTCCAAACTTATCTGTTCCTTTGAACAACATGTGCTCTAAGTAATGCGCTAAACCGGTTGCATTAGAAGGATCGTTCTTACTTCCTGCTTTTACTGCTATGTATGTTTGAACACGAGGAGCATTCTTGTAAACCGACAAATAAACTTTAAGTCCATTTTTAAGCGTATAGATACGAGCATTGTAAGGGTCGTTCAGTGCATACTCATAATTCAGAGCCGTTTTTTTAGTTCCATCAGCAGGGTTCTTTTGCGATGATGCCATTAATGCAATACAAATGGCTAGGGAGGTAATAAGGTATTTATTCATATGATTTGTTTAATATTCAATGTCAAGTTCAAAGCGCTTCTTCAATTCAAGTAATGCGGGATTTCTTTCGCTCATCACTTTAAATTTTTCTTTGGGCGTGAACGCTTTAACGTATGCTTCGTCATCCTCTTTGATACCAAATTTAAGAACAATGATATTATTTCGAAGATCCTTCCTTAAGGCATCTAACATATCTTGTTTCAGTTCTTGAAATTTTTCAAGCTGCGAATGATTTAAAAGCGTGATCAATATTTCGTTTGTTGGAGTTAAAGCCACCGGCGCTTCCGTAAGAGAAACATAAATGCTTTTATTTTGCTGCTTTGTTTGAGCATACTTCAAAACCGATTCTTTGATCATCTCCAATGTTATAGCCTCATTTACATAAGCTATTTCAGTAGAACGATCAGGCGCTGAGGATTCGTTTGGTTTAGTTTTATCAGTTAAGGCATCTTTCAACGAGAAGCTTGCTGTATTCTTTAACTGATTAAAGGGTATAACAGGTTTGCTGGCGGTTTTTATTACCGGCGCATCATCTTTAAAACTACTAACAACGGGATTATTTACTTTTACCGGCGACGATTCTGTACTAATTTCTACGGATTCATCGTTTTTTTTTTCAGCCTCTAAAGGCGAATTCAAATAACATAATTGCATCAATGCCATCTCTACCAACAACCTCTGGTTTTTGGCGCTTTTGTAATTAACATCCGTTTTGCTGATGATAGAAAGCGATTTTAATAAGAACTGTACCGAACAATTTGCGGCTTGAATGGCATATTTTTGTTTAAGCGCGTCACTTACTTCCAGTAAACTTAAGGTTTGAACATCTTTACTTACCAAGATATTTCTTAAGTGCTCACCTAATCCGATGATAAAGTTATGTCCGTCAAAACCTTTTTTAAGAATATCGTCAAACGTTACCATGATCTCAGGTAAGCGAGATCCAATAAAGGCATCCGTTAATTTGAAATAATAATCATAATCAAGAACGTGTAAATTCTCAACAACTTGCTTGTAGGTTAAATTATTCTCGGTAAACGCTACCATTTGATCGAACATAGAACATGCATCGCGTAAACCGCCATCTGCTTTTTGCGCAATAATGTGCAATGCTTCCTGCTCGTACTTTACGTGTTCGCTGTCGGCCATAAATGCCAAATGCTTACTGATGTCCTCAATTTTAATTCTATTAAAATTAAAAACCTGACAACGCGAAAGAATAGTTGGTATGATCTTGTGTTTTTCGGTAGTAGCTAAAATAAATTTGGCATGCTTTGGTGGTTCTTCTAATGTTTTTAAGAAGGCATTAAAAGCGGCGGCACTCAACATGTGCACCTCGTCGATGATATACACTTTGTATTCTCCTAATTGCGGAGCAAAGCGCACTTGATCAACTAAATTACGAATATCCTCTACAGAGTTATTACTTGCAGCATCCAATTCATAAACATTTAAAGAAGCGCCAGAATTGAAAGATTGACAGGATTCGCATTTGTCGCAGGCCTCACCGGTTGAAGAGACATTAAAGCAGTTGATCGTTTTTGCGAAGATGCGCGCACACGTAGTTTTACCTACACCTCTTGGCCCACAAAACAAATAAGCCTGGGCAAGTTGTTTTTGAATGATGGCATTTTTCAAGGTATTGGTTATATGGCTCTGTCCAACAACTGTATTAAATAATTGGGGACGATACTTTCTAGCCGATACAACAAAATTCTCCATAAACTGACTGCAAATATAAGGTTAATAAGCAATAATACACGAAACATTTACCACCTAAAAAAGGTTAAATTATCAACCAATTGTGAATAAATTTCCTCAAAAAAAGTTTAATTTAACAGCATTGAAGACATGGCTTAAAATACTAGTATTTACTATACTTCCGGCGTTTTATAACGCGCAGGAACCAATTAGGGGGGTTATTTACGAAAAAGATAGTAATAATGTGATGCCTTATGTTTACGTGATCAATAAAACAACAGGTAGCGGCGCCATGAGTAACTTAGAAGGTAAGTTCTATTTAACGGCCAAAATGCAAGATACTATCATCTGTTCATATGTTGGATTTGCAAAAGAATATATTCCGGTAAAGGCCTTAAAGAAAAACGCGAAAGGGGAATATGTTATTGTCATGCGCACTCAGTATATCAATTTAAATACGGTTACAGTGAGTACATTTAAGTATAAGCCATACGAGCGCGAATACATGAATAAGATCATTGATATGAGCCGAATAAGAACCATTGAAACGTTTCAAAGTCCATTTACCGCAGCCTATATGCAATTTAGCAGACGAGGGAAAGAGATACGCAAACTAGCGAAGATATTTGACGAACTATTAATAGAAGAAGAAGTATCTAAAAAAATAAATCCTGAAATAATCCGAAACTTAACAGGAGATGAAAAATTGGATATAGAAGCATTTAGAAAATATTGCTTAGAGTTGAGTAATCAATACATTTTAACTCATGATGGATTTGACCTATACAATAAAGTAATGGATTGTTACAAGCGCTATAAATCTGAAGGTAGATAAAGTTAATTGCTCTTTTCCATTTAATTTTAGATCACGAAAGCATAAAACAAGTCATTTGTACACACGATCGATCTAATCAGCTCCTTTGCGAACCAAAACTATAAGGAAGCTTGTTAAAAACTATTTTAAAGCCTTGGCCATTATTTTTTCTTAATTTGCTTTATATTTTTCTATGCTAAAAAAAATCTCACTTCTATTTCTACTAACCTCTTTTAGGTTGCTGTGTCAAGAAAATACAGTTTATGAAAATAATTTTTCAAGAGACATTGGCGATTGGAGTAATTCTAAGTGGGATGATAATACTTACTACCGACAAATAAAAGATGGCAAATTTTGGTTTGAACATCGCGAGGCAAAACATGTATATACTACCTATAAAAACCTTTATATAGATAAAGAAAAGGATTTTACATTCGAATATGACATAACAATGACCGAAGGCGAACCCTTCACAGGCGTTAGCATTCAATTATACGGGCAAAATGGTTATTACTACTTTTTTGAGATAAAACCTGCAGGCGGCGGTATTTGGGTAGGAACTTATACCAAAGAAGGGAAATGGGAATCTTTCAATAAATACGAAAGCAATGATTATTTGACCAAATCAAAAGCTGTGAAAGGATTAAACCAAAACAATCACTGTAAAATTCAGTTTGGAAAAGATAGAGTAAAATATTCAGTTAATAATGAAGTTTTGTTTAATGAACCAACTTCGGTATTTAAAGATTTCTATAGCTTCTCTAACTTTGCAATTAGATCTGGCGGTGTTTGCAAGTTTTCAATTGATAATATCATTTTTAAACAAGATCAACAAGCTATTAAACTTCTACAAGACTCTGTAGCCAACTATAAAAAAATTAGACTTAGTGATAAGATCAATACCAGTGGTGCCGACAGAACCCCTGTTATTTCGGCAGATGGTAAAACATTATACTTTATAAGAATGTGGTACGACGGAAACACAGGAGACAGAAATTTCGACGATATCTACTACAGTAAAACGCTTTCAGATACATCGTGGGAGAAGGCAACAAATATTGGAAAACCGTTGAACAATAGCGGGCACAACTCGATCATTGCCTGTACTTCAGACAACAATTTCCTATATCTTTTAAATACTTATAATGCAGATGGTAGTCTCAAAGGCGGAGGATTTTCAATTTCTCAACGAACCGGTGATGGTTGGTCTGTTCCTGTTGACGTTAAAATTGATGATTACTATAATACGGGAGGCTCTGTTGAAGCTTGTTTAAGTACAGATAGGAATGTTTTTATTTATGCCATTAAACGAAAGGAGACTTACGGACTAAACGATCTTTACATTTCTTTCAAAAAAAATGATGGGTCGTATACTGCACCAAAGAATATGGGTGAGAAGATCAATTCGTGGGGATGGGAAACTTGTCCGTTTCTAGCTCCGGACAACAAAACACTTTATTTTTCTACTGACGGACGTCCGGGATTTGGCGCAGGCGATATTTTTGTAACAAAGAGATTAGATGATACCTGGTTAAATTGGTCAGAACCTCTAAATCTTGGGAAAGGAATAAATAGTCCGGGCGCTGAAGGTTTTTTTACAATTCCTGCCTCAGGAAATAACGCTTACGTGGCTTCTACAGAAGCAGGAACTTATGATATTTATCGCCTAGAAATTCCAAAAAAAGCAAAACCCGAACCTGTGGTTATTTTCTCGGGACGAGTTTTAAATGGCAAAACCAAAGAATACATTAGTTCAAACATCGAGATCAATGATCTTATAGATAACAAGCAACTTGCCCTTGCTGTTTCTTCTCCGCAAGACGGAAGCTATAGTGTTTTATTGACCATGGGGAAAAAATATTCGTTTGCTGCTTCTAAAGATGGATTTTATCCTGTATCAGAGAATATTGATCTATCGACCATTAAAGAATACAAAGAGTATAAGAAAGACCTGTATCTTTTTCCAATAGAAAAAGGTCAAACAGTAAAACTCAACAATATCTTCTTTGATTTTAATAAAGCTGAGCTAAAAGAAGAATCATTTCATGAGTTGAATAAATTAAAAGATCTGCTGACAAAGAATCAAAGGATGAAAATTGAAATTGGAGGACACACAGACAACGTAGGAGACGATGATTACAACACAAAACTCTCATTGAGCAGAGTTGCTTCGGTAAAGGAATATTTGGTAAAGAATAATATTGCTAAAGAGCGAATATCCATAAATGGCTACGGTGAGAACAAACCAACAGACACAAACGATACAGAAGAAGGTAGAGCAAAGAATAGACGTGTTGAATTTAAAATATTAGAACTTTAATTACATAAAATGATCGATCGCAGAAGTTTTATATTTAATGCAGGAATGCTAGCCTGTTCAGGAATTGTATTGGGAGGAAATTCATTGACAGAACTTCGTTTATCTGACACAAAACGCATTAAACCAAAAGCCTTAAAAGCGGGAGACACCATTGCGATCACCTCCCCTGCCGGCGCTGTTTGGGATGAAACTCAAGTAGAAACTTTTTCAAACATTTTAAAAGGACTTGGATTCAACATCATCCTAGGAAAAACGCTGAAAGAGAAGCATGGCTATTTTGCAGGAACAGATGAATTAAGAGCCAAAGAACTGAATGATCTTTTTGCTGATAAAAAAATAAAAGGGATTTTTTGCATGAAAGGCGGTTGGGGTTGCGCGCGCCTATTAGATAAATTAGATTACAAGCTCATTAAAGAAAATCCAAAAGTTCTTATTGGATTTAGTGATATTACAACCTTACTGATCGCCATTACAACAAAAACAGGTTTGATCACCTATCACGGACCGGTGGGTAATTCCGGTTGGAATGATTTTACAAAGAATTCATTTGCAAATGTTGTTCAAAATGCAAAACCCTATACGTTTGAAGCAAATCCTTCAAATGAAGAAGCGATCATCACCATCAATTCAGGCAAAGCAAGTGGAGAATTGTTTGGCGGTAACTTAACGGTTTTAACCTCTATTATTGGCAGCGGTTACTTACCCGATTGGAAGGGAAAGATATTATTTTTAGAAGAAGCTAAAGAAGAACCTTACAGTATTGATAGAATGTTAACGCAACTGAAACTGAACGGAATTCTAGATTCGGTAAGTGGTATTGTATTTGGAAAATGCGCTAAGTGTTTGGCCGAAGAACCAAATAAATCATTTACACTCAACGAAGTGTTACTTCAACATTTCAAACCCTTAAAAATTCCGGTATTTTTTGGCGCTATGATAGGCCATATAGAAAATAAACTAACTGTTCCATTAGGCATTCATGCAAGCATAGATGCCGATAAAGGAACAATTAGTTTATTAGAATCAAGTGTTGATTAATTGGGCCAACCGCAAACAATACCACCCATGATCATCATGGTTAAAATCCAATAACCACAGTTAATAGCAATGTATTTAAATCCTTTTCTTTCAAACATAGCGTTTGTTCCAAGGATAGGCAATGCGATCATTACTCCACCAATGGTTCCATGAAGCATTCCATGCTTGAAGGTTCTGAAATTAAGTCCATTTTTAGCCATAAATTCAGTGAACCATTTTCCTAATTCTGAATTAGGATCTTGCAATGTTGGATCTCCGGCTAAGGTTGAGAACACGCCCAACTGATGAATGGTCATACTTAGCATAGAAGCTGCTAAAAGAAAACTTAAAACAAGCGACACACCAAAAATGACGATCATATTGGCGTTCTTCATTTTTTCGTCGGTAACGCCGGCTGCTTCTTGCCAAGCTTTTCCAAATACTTTTGGATTATACCAAATAAATCCCATTATCATGGGTACCAAAGCTGCTACCAGAACAGCAATAAAATTTATGTGCATAGTTTTGTGGTTTTTAGTTTATCAAATTTAACCGATTTAACTACATATCTTCCTCCGTTCATACCTACATATTAACCATTAATAGTTTATCTTTGTTCATAGAAATGAAGGTCCTTCTAACTACATTAAACGCAAAATACATTCACACAAATTTGGCTATTCGCCTATTGTATGAACTTAATAAGCAATATGATGGCTTGGATTGGAAGGAGTTTACCATTAAGGAGGATAAGAACGGTATTGCCGACTTTTGTAAGGATTTTGACATCGTTGCGTTTAGTTGTTATATCTGGAACATCACTCAAACATTAGAAACTGCAAGAATAATAAAAGCTCAAAACCCTAAGGTTAAAATTTTGTTGGGCGGACCCGAAGTTAGCTATGATTGGGAAGATGTTATTTGCAGAGATGAAGTGGATATGATCATAGCCGGTGAAGGCGAAACTCCTTTTGAAACTTTATTGGCCACGTATCCAAATTTAGAACCAATTCCGGGATTGATATGGAAAAATGGAACGGAGGTCAAACAAAACATCAAAGCACCAACATTTGACATTGCGAGGTATAAAAATATTATGCCTTATGAAACAGATAATGTAGAAAGCCTAAAAGATAAAGTACTATACATTGAAACATCCCGTGGCTGTCCTTACAAATGCGAATTTTGCTTAGCGAGCTTAGATAATAAAGTTAGATACTTACCTGATTCGCACATCAAGAACACACTGCTTCATTTAATGGAAAACGGCAAGACCATTAAATTCCTAGATAGAACATTTAACATGAAAAGGGATTTTACTTTAGATATTTTCCAATTCATACTAGATCATTATAAACCCGGGAATGTTTTTCAATTTGAGATCACTGCCGATATTTTACACCCTGATATCATCAAATTCATTAACGAAAAGGCACCCAAAGATCTTTTTCGTTTTGAGATCGGCATTCAAACTGTAAATCAAAAAGC
>Ga0068872_10002031_pt1 | contig 16077 bp, 13 predicted proteins | sample NOAtaG_7_FD_66441 | JGI IMG/M metagenome (GOLD analysis project Ga0068872, IMG submission 66441) | Freshwater lake microbial communities from Lake Erie, under a cyanobacterial bloom - NOAA_Erie_Diel1S_2200h metaG | ecosystem: Environmental > Aquatic > Freshwater > Lake | place: USA: Ohio, Lake...
CTGCTGCTGGTCATCATCGGCGGCATCTTCGTGGTGGAGACGGTCAGCGTCATCATCCAGGTGGTCAGCTTCAAGACCACGGGTCGCCGCGTGTTCGCGATGACGCCGATCCACCACCACTACGAGAAGCAGGGCTGGTCGGAGCCGAAGATCATCGTTCGGTTCTGGATCATCAGCATTTTGCTGGCCCTGGTCGCCCTGTCGACCGTGAAGGTGCGCTGATGGCCCGCCTGGACCTCCGCGGTCGCCGCGTGCTCGTCGTCGGGATGGCCGCCTCCGGGCGGGCCGCCGCTCGCCTCGCGGTGTCGGCCGGCGCGCGCGTGCACCTCACGGACCAAAAGCCGGGCCTCGCGCCCGAGCCCGGCTGCACGGCCACCTTCGGCCACCACGACGACCGCGACTTCGCGGAAGCGGACCTCATCATCGTGAGTCCGGGCGTCCCTGCCGCGCACCCGGCCTTGGCGGCGGCGGCGGCGCGCGGCGCCGAGGTCGTGGGCGAGCTGGGCTTCGCGGCGCAGGTGGTGCAAGCCCACGGCGTGCCTCTACTGGGCATCACGGGCACCAACGGCAAGTCGAGCACGACGCACTTCACCGGCGAGCTGCTGACGGCCGCCGGGCGCAGCGCCTTCGTCGGGGGCAACCTGGGCACGCCGCTCTCGGTGCTGGCCCAGGCCCTTCACGAGGGCGGGGTCGCGCCGGACTTCGCGGTGGTCGAGGTGAGCAGCTACCAGCTCGAGCTGCCCGGGCGGTTCGCGCCGCGGGCCGCCGTGGTGCTCAACCTCACGCCGGACCACCTCGCCCGTCACGGCACCATGGAGAACTACGGCGCGACGAAGCTCCGCATCTTCGCGCGCATGGGCGCCGGCGACAGCGCAGTGCTGCCCCCGGGCCATCCACAGCTCCCCACGACGGCGGTCCCGGCGGCGGCCACCGCGCTGCTGCTGGGCGGGGCGCCGGGCGCGCGCTGGGACGGCGACACGCTGTGGCTCGCAGGCACCGTCGACGACGGCCCGGTGCCCTGCGCCGGCTTTGGGATGCCGGGCGCCCACAACCGGGAAAACCTGGCGGCGGCCATTCTATTGGCCGTGCAGGCGGGCGTGCCGCGGGCCGACCTGCGCCCGGAGGCGCTGACCGCTCTGCCGCACCGCATGGAGGCCGTGCAGGCAGCGGACGGTGTGCTCTGGATCAACGACAGCAAGGCCACCAACGTCGACGCTGCGCGGGTCGGCTACGCGGGCGTCGAGGCGCCCTGCATCGCGCTGCTGGGCGGGCAGGGCAAGGAGGGCGCCGACTACGCGCCGCTGCGGCCGCTGCTCGCCCACCGCGCCCGGCTCGTCATCACGTTTGGGGCGTCGGGGCCGCAGATCGCCGAGGCGCTGGCCGGCCTGCCGCTCGCCGCAGCGCCGGGCCTGCGGGACGCCGTGGCGCTGGCGCGGTCGGCCGCGCGGCCCGGGGACACCATCCTGCTGTCCCCGGCCTGCGCCAGCTTTGATGAGTTCCGCTCTTTCGAACACCGGGGAGACGTGTTCCGCGCGCTCGCCCGCGGACAGGAGAACGCATGATGAACCGCCGGGTGGACTTCTGGCTGGCGATGCTGACGACGGTGCTCATCACCTTCGGGCTCATGATGGTGTACTCGGCCAGCTCCGTGACGGCCTCGCCGACCGGGGCGGGGCCCACGCTCAAGTACGTGGTGCGCCAAGTCGCCGCGATCGGCGTGGGCAGCGTGCTCGCCGCGGGCGTGGCCTTCGCGGGCACGAAAAACCTGCGCTGGTTGAGCAATACGCTCTACGGCTTCAGCATCTGCTTGCTCTTCCTGACCTTGCCGTTCGGCATCGAGGTCAACGGCGCGAAGCGGTGGATCGGCGCAGGGGGAATCAATTTTCAGCCCTCCGAGTTCGTCAAGCTCACCACCCTGCTCGTCGCGGCCCATACGCTGAGCGAGCGCCGCGAGTACATCCGGCACGTGGAGACGACCCTCCGCGTGCTCGCCTGGACCTTGCCCCCGGTCGCCCTGCTGTTGCTCCAGCCCGACTTCGGCACCGCCGCCATCCTGATGGGGTCCGTGGTGCTCCTGCTGATGATCGCGGGCATCCCCTACGAGTGGTACATCCTCATCTTCACGCTCGGGGCCTCTGTTATCGGTGGGCTCGTCGCCGTGGCGCCGTATCGCCTGAACCGCGTGCACACCTTCATCGACCCGTGGCAAGTGGAGGCGGACGGCGGCCACCAGGTCATCCAGGGCTTCCTCGCCTTGCACTCTGGCGGCTGGGCGGGCCTCGGTCTCGGCAACGGCTACGCGAAGCTCCACTACCTCCCCGAGCCGTGGACCGACTTCATCGCCGCCGTGGTGGGCGAAGAGCTGGGCTTCCTCGGACTCCTGGTGCCGGTGGCGTTGTTCGCCGCATGGGTCTGGCGCGCGCTGCGCATCTCGCGAGACGCCCGGGACGCATACGGGATGTACCTCGGCGCGACCCTCGCCGCGCTGGTGGGCATCGAAGCGCTGCTCAACCTTGGGGTCGTGCTCGGCCTCGTGCCGCCGAAGGGCCTCGTGCTGCCCTTCATCTCGTACGGGTCCACCGCGATGATGTCGCATCTCGTCATCGTGGGGGTCCTGCTCGCCATCGCCGCCGAAGCGCGCCCGGCCCCGCTGCCCGCCGGCTGGCTGCACCGCAAGGACTCCACGGACTTCAGCGGCGAGGGAGCCTGAGATGTTCCGCGGCAAGGTCCAGCACATCCACTTCGTCGGAATCGGCGGCTCCGGCATGAGCGGCATCGCGGAGGTGCTGCTGACGATGGGCTACGCGGTCACCGGAAGCGACGCCAAGGAGAGCGCCGCCACCACGCGCTTGCGCGGCCTCGGCGGGCGCATCTCGCTGGGGCACGACCCGGCCCACGTCCAGGGCGCGGACGTCGTGGTGCGCAGCACCGCCATCCGCGACGACAACCCGGAGATCCGGGCGGCTGAAGAGCAGAAGATCCCCGTCATCCCGCGCGCCGAGATGCTGGGCGAGCTGATGCGCATGAAGTACGGCGTGGCGATCGCCGGCACCCACGGGAAAACGACGACCACATCCATGATCGCACGTTGCCTGCACGGCGCCGGTCTGGACCCGACCATCGTCATCGGCGGCCGTCTCGACGCCATCGGCAGCTCGGCACGCTTGGGCGCAGGTGAGTTCCTGGTCGCCGAAGCCGACGAGTCGGACGGCAGCTTCATGCGGCTGGACCCGACGGTCGCCGTCGTGACGAACATCGACCCGGAGCACCTGGACCACTGGGGCACCGAGGAGGCGCTGCTCCAGGGCTTCGCGGACTTCGCCAACAAGGTCCCCTTCTACGGGTTCGCGTGCGTCTGCCTGGACCACCCGAACGTGCAGCGGCTCCTGCCGCGCTTGCGGCGGCGCATCCTCACCTTCGGGCTCTCGCCCCAAGCGGACGCCCGCGCCGAGGACATCCGCTTTCACGGCATGGAGACCCGCTTCCGGCTGATCTGGCGAGAGGCCGCGCTCGGGGAGATTCGCCTCGGCATGCCGGGCGAGCACAACGTGCTGAACGCCCTGGCGGCGCTGGCGGTCGGGCTGGAGCTGGGCGTGCCCTTCGCCGCGTTGCAAGGCGCGATCGACGGCTTCACCGGCGTGGACCGCCGCTTCTCCATCCGCGCGGAGCTGCCCCGGCCCGAGGGCGCCATCACCCTCATCGACGACTATGGGCATCATCCCGCCGAGATCCGCGCCACCCTGGCCGCCGCCCACAAGGCCTGGCCCCAACGCCGGGTCATCGCCGTGGTGCAGCCCCACCGCTTCACGCGCGTCCGCGACCTCCTGGCCGACTTCGCGCGCTGCGCCCACCAATCCGCCGCCGTGGTGGTGTGTCCGGTCTACAGGGCGGGCGAAAACCCCATTCCGGGCATCGACCACCATCGGCTCGCCGCGGAGATCCGCGCGGCCGGCCACCGGCACGTTCGGCCCGTGGACAGCCTCGAGGACGCGGCAGCCGCCGTGGCGGCCCAGGTGCTGCCCGGCGACGTCGTCATCACGCTGGGCGCCGGCGACGTGAACCGCGTGCTCACCCGGCTGGCCGAGGTGCTCGGTGGATGACGCGCTGCACGCGGTCGCAGCGGCGGCGGCGGCCCTGCCCGGAGCGCTGGTGCGCCGGGACGAGCCGCTGGCGCGCCACCTTCCCCTGCGCTGCGGCGGCCCGGCCCGCGTGTGGGTGGAGGCCGCGGATGTCGACACGGTGAAGGCCGTGTTGGCGGCGGCGCGGGCAGCCGGCGTCAGCTGGCGGGTGCTGTGGCCCTTCCAGGACAGCATCGCGCCAGATGGAGGCTTCGACGGGCTGGTGCTGCGGCCGGGGGTCGGCTTCGCGGAGGTTCGGCGCCTCGACGACGGCGGGCTGCGCGTCGGCGCGGCGGCGCTGTGGGCCAGCCTCGGCGCCGTGTGGCCAGCGGTGGGAGACTGGCCCGGCTGCGCGGGCGGCCTCTTTGCCACGGGGCAGGCGGCCGTCCTGGGCCCCGCGCTGCGCCAGGTGGTCTACTTGAGCGGCAGCCGGCAGCGGGTCGTGCCGGTCGGCCCCGACGGCGCGCCGCCGCCGCTCCCCCCGCGCGCGCTCCTCGTCGCCGTGGTGGTGGACCCGGCGGCCCCCCTCGCCGGGCGCCCGCGCCCCCTCGGCACCCTGTTCCACGACGCCGCCCCCGTCGGGCGCTCGGTTGTGCCCCGCGCCGCCGCCGCCGAGCTCGTGCGCGCCGGCCTGCTGGGCGCGCGCCTGCGGGACTGGCGCTTGCCCCTGGAGCGCCCCGGCACCGTCATCAACCGCGGGCAGGGCACCGCCCGTGAGCTGCTCGTCTTCGCGCACGGCCTCCAAACCCGCGCAGAGAAGGCGGTCGGCTCCGTCCTCCCTGTCCGCCTCACCCCCATCGCCGCCGAGCCCGTCCGGCGCCCCGGTCCCCCCGCATGAGCCCGCGCCCCGCCTCCCCTCTCGCCCTCGGCCCTCACACCCGCGTGGGCGTGCTCATGGGCGGCCTCTCCCCCGAGCGCCACGTCAGCCTGAAAAGCGGCCACGCGGTGTACGGCGCGCTGCGCGCGCGCGGCTGGGACGCCGTGGAGATTGACGTCGGGGCCGACCTCCCTGCCGCCCTGCTGCGGGAGCGCGTGGACGTCGCGTGGATCGCCTTGCACGGGGCCTTCGGCGAGGACGGCTGCGTGCAAGGGCTGCTCGAGCTGATGGGCATCCCGTACACGGGCAGCGGCGTGCGCGCCTCGGCCATCGCGATGGACAAGGTGGCGACCAAGCGCATGCTGCGCGGGGCAGGCGTGCGGCTGGTCCCAGACGCGGTGTGGCGGCCGGGAGACCCGATGCCCTCGGGACTGTCCTTCCCGCTCGTGGCGAAGGCGCCGAACGGGGGGAGCACGCTCGGGATTCGGTTCGTGGACGACGCCGCCGGGCTGGAGGCGGCGCTGGCTGAGCTGTCCACCTGGGACGACGTCGTCCTGCTGGAGCAGCGCATCGAAGGCGAGGAGATCACCGTCGCCGTATTGGACGGCCAAGCCTTGCCCCCGGTCTCCATCCGGCCCGTCGGCCACGACGCGTTCGACTTCACGGCCAAGTACACCCCCGGCCACACGGTCTACACGGTCCCGGCTCCCCTCCCCGCGGACGTGCTCGCAGACGCGCAGGCCCAGGCGCTGGCCGCGTGGGAGACCTTGGGCCTCGCCGGGGTGGCCCGCGCCGACTTCATCGTCGACGCGCAGGGGCAGCCGTGGTTCCTGGAGGTCAACACCCTGCCCGGCATGACCGCGACCTCCCTGTCCCCGATGGCCGCCGGAGCCGTGGGGGTTTCCTTCGAGGACCTGGTGGAGCGCCTCCTCCGCGGCGCGCGCCTGCACCTGCCGCGCCCCGACGCCGCGCGCGCCGCGCGCCCCGGAGAAGCGCCGTCTGACGGCTGAGTTGGGCCAAGGGCCCTTGCGTCGCAGATCCTCACGCGCTATTGTCCCTTTCTCCCCCGCGCTGTGTTCCCGCACCGCCCCGCAGTCCCGCCCGTGTCCACTCCCCCCGCCACTGACGCGGCCTCTGCGCCCGTCCCGCTCCTTCTCCGCGTCCGCCGCGTGCTCGTGGCCGGCGTGATGGGTGGCGTGTGCCTCACGGCGCTGGGCTTGCTCGGCCACGAGCTGCGCACCGGCACCGCCTGGGTCATCCAGTCGGTCGAGGTCAGCGGGAACGTCGTCGCCTCCAAGGAGGCCATCCGCCACCTCGCAGACCTGCGGGTCGGGACTCCGCTCCTCGCCGCAGACCTGGGCCGGGTCGTCCGCGGCGTCAACGAGCACCCGCGGGTCCGGCGCACCGAAGCGCGCCGCCTGTTCCCGTCGGTCGTGCAGATCGTCGTCGAAGAGTACGACACCGCGCTGCTGCTCGCGCTCGACTCCCTCTGGACGGTCGACAGCGCCGGCGTGGTCTTCGCGCGGGCCCGCTCGGACGACCTGGACCACCCGGTCCTCACCGGGCTGGACACCTCGCTCGTCACCGCACACCCCGAGGTCGCGCGGGTGGCGCTGCGCGACGCGCTCGGCATCCTGGCAGCGGCCGAGGGCCATCCCATCGCAGACCCGCGCCGCATCTCCGAGCTGCGGCTCGACCGGCAGGCCGGCTTCACGCTCATCCTGCGGGATGGCTCCGAGCTGTTCTTCGGCTTCGGGAGCCCCCAAGAGCGCCTGGACCGCCTGGACCGCCTCATCGCCGCCGGCCTGCACCTCAACGACGGCCCCCTGCGCGTCGACCTCGACGACGCCGAGTTGGCCCTCGTGCGTCCGATGGTCGATCCGCCAACCGCCGCCGAACTCGCCGCCGCCGAAGCCGAAGCCCTCGCGCTCGCCAATCCGGGGGCCGCCGCCCCCACCGATCCCGCCTCTCCGCTCACCGCCGCGCCGCATTAGTCTCGCGCGCGCCACCCCCTCGCCCCGCCGCCGCTGTCAGGAGTCCCCACCATGTCGAAGTCCCAGCTCGATTTCGTTCGCGAAGAGTCCCCCAACGCCGACATCCGCGTCGTCGGCGTCGGCGGCGGCGGTGGCAACGCGGTCAACAACATGATTCGCGGTGGCATGACGGGCGTTCGCTTCATCGCGATGAACACGGACCGCCAGGACCTCGAGCGCAGCCTCGCGCCCGTTCGCTTTCAGTTGGGCGAGGGCATCACCCGCGGGCTCGGCGCTGGCGCCAACCCGGAGATCGGCCGCGAAGCCGCCTTGGAAGACCGCGAGAAGATCGCGGAGCTCCTGACGGGCGCGGACATGGTCTTCGTGACGGCCGGCATGGGCGGCGGCACGGGCACCGGCGCGGCGCCGGTGGTGGCGCAGATCGCCAAGGAGCTGGGCGCGCTCACGGTGGCGGTCGTCACGCGTCCCTTCACCTTCGAGGGCAACCGCCGCAAGAAGGCCGCCAACGAGGGCATCGAGGCGCTGCGTCAGGTGGTGGACACGCTCATCACCATCCCGAACCAGCGGCTCATCAGCGTCGCCACCGAAAAGACGACGATGCGGGACGCCTTCCGCATGGCGGACGACGTGCTCTACCACGCCACCAAGGGCGTGTCCGAGCTCATCAACAACACGGGCGAGTGGAACGTCGACTTCGCCGACATGCGCACCACGATGCTCAACAAGGGCGTGGCCCTGATGGGCGTGGGCACCGGCACGGGGCCTCACAAGACCATCGAGGCCGCCCAGCGGGCCATCAGCTCGCCGCTGCTGGACGACATCTCCATCAACGGCGCGACGAGCCTGCTCATCAACGTGACGTCGAGCGACGACCTCACGATGCTGGAGTACCACGAGGCCGTGACGATGGTGCAGGAAGAGGCCCACGAGAACGCCAACGTCATCGTCGGCTGGGTCATCGACAAGTCCATGAAGGACGAGGTGCGCGTCACCGTGGTCGCCACCGGCTTCGAAGAGAACTGGATGCAGAACCCCCGGCCGGACGCCGAGGAGCGGATGCGCAAGGTCGTGAACGGCAACCCGTCCAACGCCGCCGCCCCGCGCGGCCGCGGCCCGGACTCCCGCGGCATGACCAGCGGCATCAGCGCCGACGACTACGACATCCCGACGTACAACTTCTTCAAGAAGAAGGACGGCGTCTAAGGCCGCGCCCGCGCCGCGGCGCCTCCCGCGTCGCGGCGCCTCTCTCGCCACCGCGCAGCCCCCGGCCCGCAGGCGGAGGGCTGCGGCCGGGCGGCTCAGTCGACGTCGAGCTGCCGGCGCACGAAGGCCGGGGTGTGGTTGCCGGAGGCCGTGCTCTGCCCCGGCAGCCAGACGGGCGCGAAGGACCCGTCAAGGCCGCGGCCCACGAGGTCCAGGTCTACGCCGGTGACCCAGACCTGCGGCACGCCGCTCACGCGCTGGGCATAGGGCCGCTCGCTCGAATAGGCGATCCAGCCGACATTGCCGACGATGGGCCCCCAGCGCGGCCAGGAGTTCTCGACGTTCGGCAGGCCGTTGGCCCGGGCGAGCAGCACCGGGGCCCCGCCGGCGGCCGGCATCACCATCAGCTCGGCGCTGACATTGGCGTAGGAGTTCCCGCCGTTGGTGGTGCGGTTGAACGCGAGCCAAGCGCTGTCAGGAGAGAAGGTGGGGTAGTGGTACGACTGGCCCGGGGGCGCGACCGCGAGCACGGTCTCAGCGCCGAAGGTGTCCCCGGGGAGCATCTCGACGGCGCGGAGGTCGCAGTCGATGGCGTGCCAGTCCGAGTTGTTCATCGCCGAGGCGCAGCTCGCGTAGACGAGGGTGCGGCCATCCGGCGACCAGTTTGGATGCGCCGCCCACCCGCGCGTGGGCACCTGGGCGATGGACGCTCCGGTGGTGATGTCGTCGAGGTAGAGCGCGCCCGCGTAGTTGCGGACCATTCGGGTGCCCGAAGGGTCCAGCGTGGTGAAGGAGCCGGTGCCGGCCCCGGACCCGACGGCGGCGGAGGGAGCGGCGTCGGCGGCCACCCACGTCGGCCCGTAGCCGCCGTCCAGCGCGACCGAGAAGAGCGACGGGTTGGCCAGGTTGACCGAGTGGCAGCCCACACAGCGCCCGAAGGTGGACACGTCCATCCACGGCGTCGCCGTGCCGGCGCCGACGTCCACCTGCCACATCCCCTGGGAGGCTGGGGTCCAGTAGAAGACCGCGCCCGGCGCACCCCAGAACTCGGTTTCGAAGGTGGTGGGCCACGGCGACCCGCAGAGCGAGCCGCTCACGGCGGCCGACGCGGCGTCGTAGGCCCCGCCCAGCACCCGCATCGAAATCTGGCGGCCGGCGCCAGGGTCCGCCACGGCCCACCATTCGTCGCCGGAGGGGGTCCAGGCGCGGTCACGGGTGATGGCCGTGAGGGTGATGAAGGTGGTCTCGAAGCGGGTGAGGAAGAGATCCTGGCCGGCGGCCGGTACCCACTGGACCTCGGGGGAGAAGAAGTCGGCCGGGATGAGGGATTGGTCGAGCGGGTAGAGGACGTACGGCGCGCAGTCGGCGTCCGTGTCCACGGGCGCCGCGGCGACGGCGGCCTCCACGGCCGGGTCCCCCGTGAGGTTGAGGACGGCGACGAGGTGGGTCTCGACCGTGCAAGTGGCCGAGAGGCCCTCCCAGGTGACCTGCAGCGTCGCGACGCCGGCGCCGCGCGGGGCCGCCGTGTAGAGGCCGGCATCGACCTCGCCACCCGGGCCGTCCACCACCTCCCAGGTGGCGATGGCCGTCACGTCTTCTTCGCGGCCGTCCGACCAGGCGCCCAGCGCGACGAAGGACACGGTGCCCGGCGCATCCCAGACCGAGTCCACCCGCGGGGCCGACGACGCGCAAGACAGGACAGACGCGGTGGGGCCGCCATCCCCGTCGCCACCCGCGCCGCCACCGCCCGCGCCCCCACCGGACGCGCCGCTGTCCCAGCCATCGGAACCGCCGGCGCCGCTGTCGGGGGGGCCGCCTTTTCCGTCGCCGCCCCCACCGCCGCAGGCCGGCGCCAGGAGGGAGACGAGTGCGAGGAGGACGGGGGAAGGGGCGGTTCTCATGGAAAGAGCCTACCACATCCGGGCCGCGGGAGACTCAGACCGCGGCCGCGACCACCGCCCGCGCGCGGTGCGCCAGGGCGTAGATCGTCTGCGAGGGATTGACCCCCAACGACGTGGGCAGCACGCTGCCGTCGACGACGAACAGATTGGGGAGGGAATGGTGGCGCAGATCGCTGCGCACGACCGCCCGCGAGGGGTCTTCGCCCATCGCGCAGCCTCCCATTTGGTGCGCGGTGAAGATGGCGTGCTCGTGAGCGCCATAGGGCGCACCGGCCAGCTGCGCGATGTCCGCTGTGGACCGCAGCCGCCGGGGCTGACGGTGCAGGGTGTAGACCTCCGTGGCCCCGGCCGCGAGATGAACCTGCGCGAGCGCCTCGTGGCCCGCGCGAAAGGCCTCTGCCAACGCCGGACGAATGGGGTAGTCCACGCGCGGGCGCCCCGCGGCATCCACACGCACCGTCCCCCCGTCGTCGCCGGGCAGGAGGCCGTCCACCGCGAGCGAGATGAGCCCGGAGACATGCGCGAGCTCGGCCATGAACGCCGCCATCTCCTCGCCGAACAGCGGCGTGGCCGTGGCGATGAGCATGGGCTGCACCGGACCCGCCTCGAAGAACAGCCCGACCCGCTCCGGGCCGCGGTCGATCAGGTGATGGCTCGCGACGCTCTGCGGCGCCCCGTAGAAGCCGTCGATGCGCTCCGGGTAGCGGCCAGCGACGGCGATGACCGGGTGCAGGAACGTGCGCAAGCCCACCCGACCGTTGGTGTTGATGCCCGACCGCAGCAGCAACGCCGGCGTGTTGATGGCGCCGCCCGAGAGCACCAGCACCTTCGGCCGCACCGTGACCGCGACGCCCGTGGGAGCGCTGTCCGCCCGGCGCACCACCTCCGCCTCCACGCGCACCACCCGGCCGCCCTCGACGACGACCCGCCGAGCCTCGACGTCGGCGTAGAGGCGCAGGCCGGCCGAGACGGCGTCGGGGATGCTCGTGACGAGCATGGACTGTTTGCCGTCGACCGGGCACCCGAGGCCGCAGAGCCCGCTGTTGGCGCAGCCCTTCACGTTGCGGGAGGTCGGGGCGGCCGGCCAGCCCAACGCGGCGGCGCCATTGAGCAAGGCGCGGTTGTTGGCGTTGGCGCGCTCGACCGGCCAGGGGGCGATCGAGAGGCGCGCCTCCACGGCCTCGAAGTGCGGGCGCAACGCGTCGTCGGTGAGCCCCTCGACCGCGTGATGGGCAGCCCAATGCGCGAGGATGCGCGACGGCGTGCGGTAGCAGGTCGTCCAGTTGACGGTGGTGCTGCCGCCGACCGCCCGGCCCTGGAGGATGGTGATGGCGAGGTCGGCCGTCGCGCGGGTGCCGCGGTCTTGGTAGAGCGCCGGATAGGCCTCTCCCTCGTGGGGCGAGAACGTCTGCCGGGTGAAGTGCCCGCCGGCTTCGAGCAGGACCACCGAGAGCCCGGCTTCGCAGAGCCCCGCGGCGAGGGTGGCGCCCCCGGCCCCGGAGCCGATGATGCAGACGTCACAGACCTCGTCGACGGCGCTGGTGAGCGCATCTGCCCCGCGAATGAAGCCGCTCACATGCCCTCCGACGAGACCTCCGCGCCCGCGGCCGACGCCGCGCCGCCAGGGGCGGCCCGGAGGTCCATGGGGCCATCATAGCCGGACGCGCCATACATGCGGGGGTGGCCCCAGTAGGCCGCCATGATGAGCCCACGGACGGCCTTGTAGAGCCCTCGGCGCACCGCGAGGCCGCTGTCGCGCAGCGCGAGCAGGGCCAGGTCCTGACCCGCCGGAGAGCGGAGGGTGAACGGGGTCGGCTCTCCATCGAAGATGAGGCCCGCAAGACTGTTTTCGATGAGCAGAAGGCCTTGCTTCAGCTCGGTCGCGTCGGCGGGATGCATGCGGGCGAGCTGCGCATCCACGAGGGCCGGCACGCCCAACGCGGAGGCGCTTGGCAGCCCGCGCACCGCCGGACAGAGCCGATCCGCCAGCGCGGACAAGACAGAAAATGACACGTCGTCCAACACGCGCAGCCCGGCCGGCGGCGCGATGCGGCGCCCGGGACGCAGCGCGAGCCCCACCCCGCCAAGCGCAAGCACGGCCGCGCCCAACCCCGCACCCAGGAAAAATCGACGGTCCATGCCCCAGAGCTAACCGAACCCGGGCGGCGTCAAGGTACGAGCGTCAACTTTGACGGGCCAGCGCGGGGGCGCTCCAGGGGAGCGCCCATCACCCGACGCAGGGCGAGGTACGCGGGGGTGTAATCCCCGGCGGCATCGCGGATGACCACGGGCGGCAGCGGAGGCAGGGCGGGGGCCTCCCGGTGCCCGGCCGCGAACAGGGCGATCGTCGGCGCCCGCCCCGCGCGAAAGGTGACGTCCACCCGCGCCCAGAGCCGAAGCCCGGCCGCCGCCACCGCGGGCGCGGGGCGAGCATCCCCCGCGGCATGGCAGAACACGAACACGCCGTCGGGGTGGAGCGCCTGCGCCGCCGTCGCCGCGTAGTCGAAGATGTCCCCGCGCAGCTCGATGCGGCAGTGCGCCCGCTGCGGATGCGGCGAGATGACGCCTTTGCCGACCGGGATGTAGGGCGGGCTCCCCGTCACGAGCGGCCAGGTGCCGCGCTCTTCGGCGGGGAGCATGGCCGGATCCCGAAGGTCGCCGTGGCGCAGCGTGACGCGGCCGCCCAGCCCGTTCCAGGCGACCGTCTTGGCGCACAGTTGATGGCTGCGCTCTTGGGCCTCGACGGCGGTGAGCCGGGCGTCGGGGCCCAGGCCGGCCAAGGTGAGGAGCCCCACCGACCCGATGCCCGCGCCGAGGTCCAGCGTCCGCGGCGCGCCCGGCGCCAGCACCCGGGCGAGCCAGGCCGTCAGGAGGTCGTCGGTGGAGAAGCGATGCCCCGCCTTGAGCTGGAAGATGCGCCAGGACCCCGTCAAAAGGTCGAGGGACTCGTCGTCGGCGGGGACGGGCAGGTCGGCGTGCATCCGGCCGGACTATCCGGCGCCCGCGCCGCCTTCCAGCCGGACCAGCGCGGCCTGCGCGGCGCCGCGCACCTCGGGCGACGGGTCGTTGAGCAGCGGGCGCAGCGCCGGCACCAGCGCCGGCCCGGCCAGCGCCCCGATGGCCTCCACGGCGTCGCGGCGGACCCGCGTGTCGGCGTGCGTGAGCAAGCGCCGCAGCAGAGGCACCGCCGTCCGGGCGACCGCCACGCGCGCGATGCGACACCCGAGCGCGACCCGGGCGGGATCCGTCCCTTGGAGCAGCCCGCGGACCTCGGCCCACGCCGCGCCGTCGAGGACCCGCCCGACCCACGGCGCCTCCTCGCCCGCCGTCGGGTCTGTCGTGCGCAGCGCGGCAGCAGAGGCGCCTGCGGCCGTCGGCTCGTCGCCGTCGTAGGCCGCGGGCTCTGCGGGATCTGGAGTCGGCACGACCTCTTCGAGCACCAGCCGCGCGTCCGGGACCGCACGCCCGAGCGCGAAGGCGGCGGCGGCGAGGGCCGCGGGCGTCGGGTCGGCGATGCGCAGGCGGGCCACCCGCTCGCCGTCAGCGCCCAACGCGACTGCGCCCTCGGGCAGCGCGGCGCGCTCGTCGGGGCTGAGGGCATGGGACCGGAGGAGGACGAGGAGGATCATGGGCTCTCCGACGCGAGCAGCGTAGCGCAGCAGGGGCGCCCGGGGCTACGCAGATCCCATGGATCGCGGCCGCCACCGATGGAGCGCCACGGCCGCGTGCGGGGCGGCGGCCCTGTGCGCCGGCGCAAGCCTGCTGGCGAGCTCGCCGGAGGTCCGGGCCGTCCTCGGCGCCGGCTTGCCCACCGGCGCGCCCTGGCCCGGCACCGGCGTCGACCGGGATGGCACCCTGTTTTTTATCGACTGGCTGGCCGCGGCCCCCCGGCGCGCTGCGCTGGGGCATGAGCCGCTGCTGTACGCGCCCATCGGCTGGGACGCCGGCCTCGCCACCGGCTTCGCCTGGGCGGACCTGATCCCGGCGGCCTTCGCCCGCGGCCTCGGCGCGCCCGCGGCCGCAGTCTGGGGCGCGCACCTGATCTGGACGGTCGCCGGCAGCGCGGCGGCCGTGGCGTGGATGGCGCAGCGGGCCGGGGCCCGGCCGGCCGGGGCCGCGGTGTTGGGCGCGCTGGCGGCCCTGCACCCGCTGGTCGCGCGAGAGCTGGGCGAAGGGCGGCCCACCCAGGCCTGGCTCGCACCGGCGGCGGTGCTGTTCGGGCTGGCCCTCGGCGGCCGAAGCGCGGGCAGCGCCGTCGGCGCCGGGCTCGCGCTCGCGCTCGCGTGCCTCAGCTATTGGTTCGTCGGGGCGGCGGCGGGTCTCGCCGTGGGCCTCGGCCTGCTCGCCGGAGTGGGGCGGCTGCCCCGGCTCCCCGGTGTGACGCGCGCCGCCGGGATCGCGGGGGTCGGCGTGGCGGTGGCAGCCGTCTTCGCGTGGCCCGCCATCGCGCCGTGGCTGCCCGGCAGCGGCGCGCCGCCCGACGCGGCGTGGTCCCGCCCGCCCTGGGCCCACGTGGACCTCGGCCTGCTGCGGCTGCCCGTCCGCCGGCCGGGGGCGGTGGACGGGCCCGGGGCGGCGCTGGCCCTCCACGCCGACGCGCTGCCGCCCGAGTGGCTGGTCCTCGGTGGGCTCGGCGCCCTCGCGGCGCGACGCCGCATCGCGGCCCTGGCCTGGGTGGCCCTCATCTGCGGCTTCACCCTCGCGCCCTGGCTCACCTGGCCCGGCGGCGGTGCGCCGACCGGCGCGTGGCTGCTCGATCTGGTGTTCCCCCCGCTCGCGCGCAACCGATGGCCGGACCGGCTCTTTCCTGTGCCGCTGCTCGCCGCGGCGTGGCTCGCCGCCCGGGCCATGGCCCGCCATCCGCGCCGCCTGTTCGCCCTCGCCGCGGCGGCCTTGGTCGCCCGCGCGGCCACCGGGGGCCCGCTGCCCGCCGCGCCCCCGCCAGCCCCCTTGGACCCGGTGCTCGCGGCCGGGCCGGGGGGCATCATCGATGTGCCACTCTCTCGGGCCGAGCGCACCTATCCGCTCGTGCTCGCCCACGGCCGGCCGCTGCTCGGCGGGCCGGGGCTCGCGCGGGTGCGCCCTCCCGCACACGCCGCCTGGTGCGAGGCCAACCCGCTGCTCGCCGGTCTGGAGGCGCTCGCGCGCGGGGAGGCGCCGGCGGGCGACTGGTCTTCCGGAGACGCCGACGCTCTGCGCCGCGCCGGCTTGGGCCTCATCGTCCTGTGGACGGACGAGGTGCGCGTGCCGGTGCACGCGGTGGCGTCGTGGCTCGGGGCCCCGCCCACGCTGCGCGCCGGCCCGGCCGCGGTGTGGCGGCTGGATGCGGTGCTCCCGCCCGCCTCAGCGGCAGGTGAAGCGCAGGCTCCACGATGAGAGGGTGCCGTCGTCGATGTACACCGTGTCGTCGATGATGAGGGTCCAACGTCCGGTGCCCACCGTCGCGCCCGTGACGGACTCCGTCTCGGCGAGCGACGTGGCGACATAGTCCCAGTCGTAGGAGCCCTCGTAGAGCAACGCCTGCAAGCCGCCGGGCTCCTGCAGATAGATGTCGAGGTCCCCCAGGTAGGAGTGCGAGAGGGAATAGGTGACCTGCAGGTCGACGACGGTGGGGCAGCCAGTCACGTTGGCGGTGTAGGTGTTGGTGGTGAGATCGTAGATGGGCCCCGTGCTGCCGCTCGCGGTGACCGTCCACGTGCTGCTGGAGTCGGCGCCGGAGCAGTCTTCGTCGACGCCGTTGCCCGGGGTGTCGGTGGCCCCCGGGTAGATGCCGGCGTTCGTATCGACACAGTCCGCGCCCGCCGTGGCGCCGACGGCCGGGACGGTGGCGCCATAGCCGTCGCCGTCGCGATCCGTCATGCAGGTGGTGGAGGACTCGGCCCAAGCCGCTCCGGGGAAGGTGTCGGCGTCGCTGTCGTTGCAGTCGCTGCCCACCGCAGCGCCGTCCCCGTCGGCGTCAGTGCTGCCGCCGCTGCCGCCGCCCGACGAACCGCCGCCCGACGAACCGCCGCCCGACGAACCGCCGCCCGACGAACCGCCGCCCG
>Ga0068872_10002033_pt1 | contig 16062 bp, 15 predicted proteins | sample NOAtaG_7_FD_66441 | JGI IMG/M metagenome (GOLD analysis project Ga0068872, IMG submission 66441) | Freshwater lake microbial communities from Lake Erie, under a cyanobacterial bloom - NOAA_Erie_Diel1S_2200h metaG | ecosystem: Environmental > Aquatic > Freshwater > Lake | place: USA: Ohio, Lake...
AAATTTGCGGCTCAACTCCTCGATGTTGGGGTTGTCGGGTGTCACGTTGATCACATCGGCAGTTTGGTATCCATGGGCGGCCATGTACGGTTGCAGTACCTCTGCATAGGATTCAAGGACCTCTTCTTGTGTGGCCGAACCTGACAGTTGCGCGGGGGCGGGCCATTGTTCGAACACAATTTGACGGGCATTGAAGAAAGAACGGATTTTGGCCGGGTCTTTCTCCACTAGGTTTTGGTCGGGAATGTGCAGGATTGCCATAGCAGTGTCAAGCGGTGTAGGTTTTCAATTTATAGGTCACTTCCAACAAGAACTCGATCACCTCGATGTGCCTTTTGGCCTCATGGACTTCGGTGCCCCAGGTGTAGAGCCCGTGACCCGCGATCAGGAAAGCGCTGAAAGTTGGGTTTTGGCCATGGATTTCGCGCAAAAGGGAGCAAAATGCAACCATGTCTTGGCTGTTGGGCAGAACAGGGATTTCCAAGCGCGAATCGTGGGTGTCGATGCCCCGGATGCCTTTCTGGACCTCATAGCCCTCCAAGACAACCTTGCTTTGTGGAGCATGGGCGGTAGACAAAACGGTGTTGTAAACGCTGTGGGTATGCAGGATGCAACGGGTTTCAGGAAACAGCTCGTAAATCAGGCAATGGATCAAAGTTTCCGCACTCGGCTTCCTGTTGTCATGGACGGGTTTGCCCTGCCGATCGACCTGCATCAAATGCTCAGGTCCAAAGGTGCCCTTGTCGATGCCGGAGGCGCTCACCCAAAACATGCCTGAATCGAAGGGTCTGATGGAGTAATTGGAGCTCGTTGCCGGGGCCCAGCCTTTCCCGTGGAGGAAATGGATGGTGTCCACAAGTTGGGTTTGCCAAGCATGCAGCACTTGGGTTTCTCCCTGATTTTGGGCCAGGTCTCCCAACAATTCCTCGGCGCTTTTCATGGAATCAGGCCTTGATGGAAGGAAGAAAACGGTTCATCCAAGTGGATTTGAGCGGCACTTTCCACAAGCGGATGTCGCCCTGCTGTCCAAGGGAGGAATCGAATACAATGGATTCCGCATGTAACTGCCCGGATTGACAGATTGATTCCAAATTCCGGAAATCCACCCAACCCAATTGGCCATTCTCCTCCAAGAAAAACACCGTCTCCGGGCCCCATATTTCCACACCCATCTCACCAAGGATTTGGTGTACTTCCCGCGTCATCGCATCGATGGAACAACCCGAAGTGCTCCCAGGAAGTGCTTGTACCACCAAAAAACGTTGGAATTGGATCTCGGCTGTGCCCGGCACGGGTGTTCCGTGGGCCTTCCATTGCGACAAAAAAGCATCCATGCGCTGCATGAGCCTGTCTGCCTCTTGCCCGGCGATTTCCTTTGCCAACTGAAAAACCCAAGTATGTTGCATCATTTTTTGATTTGAAAGGCCAGTTCTGCCACTGTTTTGTCCACCAAGGCCTGCGTGACCACCAACAGGTAATTGTCAGGCTTCAGGAGGCTGATGTCCACATCGTAAAAATAGGCACCCGCCACGGAGGAGGGCAAGGATTTGGTAAAGACTTCTTCGCCAATGCGGTTGTATACACGCACCAACAATTCCTGATCTTGTTTCATGTGGTATTTGAGTACCAACTTTCTGGGTTTGGTCTCCACGATTTCCTCCAATGAAACGTCTACCGAATAGTCGTCAGCTTTGAATTGGGCCAACAATTGCGCGCGCCCTTTGCCGTCATGAAAACGAATTCGGTAAGACTTAATCGCATCATCTCGGGTGTCCACGAACTCATATTCGGCTTTTTGATTCGCGGTGCCTTGAGATTTCATGCGTCCTCGCACGACCCAATCCGTCCCGTTGGTGGTGGCTTCAATGATGAATTCCGTAGGATTGAGCTCAAACTCGGTGCTCCAAGTAACATATGTCTCTTTTTGGATGCTGCGGCCCTCGGCATGAATGACTTTCACCTCCGGATTGACCCCGGAAACCATGCCAGAAACCTGCAAAAAAGGAATCAGGCTAAACCACAAAACAATCCATGTTCGCATTGTAGGCAAAAATAACCATGAATTCAGACATTATGAAGCAAAGAAATCCAGTCGCCTTCTCCCTTCGTGGAAGTTGGAATTGGATTCTCAAACAAAAAAAGCCCCCGGCCCTGCACGGACCGGGGGACCCTAGATTGTATCCTCGAAAATCAGTTCATGATTTTCAACTCTTGGATGAGGTTGGATGCTCCAGCATACTTGTCGATGCAGAACAACACGTAGCGGATATCCACCGAAATGGTGCGCTGCACGCCCGCATCGAACACGAGGTCGCCCGTCATGGATTCCCAGTTTCCGTCGAAGGCAATTCCCACCAACTCGCCGTTTCCGTTGATGACGGGTGATCCGGAGTTGCCACCGGTGATGTCGTTGTCTGACAAGAAACAAAGGGGCAGCTGACCGTTTTGACCATATGGGCCAAAATCCTTTCGCACCAGCAAATCCTTCAGCTTGGATGGAACATGGAACTCTTCATCATTGGGGACTTCCTTTTCCAACACGCCGCTTCCCCAAGTCATGTATTTGTAGGAAACGCCATCACGTGGATCATAAGGAATCACTTTACCATAAGAAAGACGCATGGTGAAATTGGCGTCCGGATAGAACTTCCTTTCGGTCTGCATCTCCATGATAGAGGCTTGGAAAAGCTTCATGGCTTGGTCATAGGTGGCATCGAAAACGGCTCTTCCGCCCAACATCCTCTCGCGGTAAAGGGACAAGATGCTCGTGACATGTGCTACCCCAAGGTCGGAACTCAACACTTTCAGGCTTGGGTTTTTCAGGAAGGCATCCAATTTGGCCTCATCGGAAAGAATTGTGTTGGCAAAAACCTTTTCAGCGTACAGGTCGAAGCGGTCTTTGTCGCCTTTGGCTTTCAGTTTGGTGAAGGTCTTGCTCGTGAAAACGGAGGGATGCAGTTCAGCAGGCAGGTCCTCGTAAAGGTAACGGCACATGGCTGCCAAAATCCTTTGGTCGGTCGGTGCGTGGTAGTCTTTGAAATGGTCGACTTTCACACCATTGATGCGGTCGATGAGGGGTTGCCAAGCTTCTTTTTTGTCGGGAGAAGCCTGCATGGCAGCTTGCAAGCGCCAAAGGTTCACACCGAAGGATACCATTCCGGGGCCGAAACCTGCCATGTTGAGGTAGCTCGAAAGCTTGAGTACCGATTGATTGTCGGCATAGTTTTGGGCCAAGGTGGACAAGACGTTTCCGTATTTAACTTTCCGATCAGCGTCGGCATTGACCCATTTGCTCCATTTGGCTTCGAATGCCTGTTTCTCCTCGATGAGGCCACGGCGATCTAAGCCACGGTTTTGGCCGATGTAATATTTGTGGCTATTGGCCAAACTAGCATAACGGGAGGCCAATTGAATCCTGACTTTGGGGTCGGCATCCATTCCAGACTTCATGATTTCAAGTCGTTTGCCGAGGATTTTGACAATGGTGGGGTTGTCGTGCTTGTAGGCTTGCTCAATGGCGGAAGAAGGGAGGTAACGTTCCGTGCTGCCGGGGTAGCCCATGGTCATGGTGAAGTCACCCTCTTTCAGGCCTTTGATGCTGACCGGAAAGTAGTGTTTGGGTTGGTAGGGGACATTCTCCTCGCTGTAATCGGAAGGTTTATTGTCTTTGCCAGCATACACACGAAGGATGGAAAAGTCACCGGTGTGACGGGGCCACATCCAGTTGTCAGTGTCTCCACCAAATTTGCCAATGGCCGAAGGGGGAGCACCCACCAAGCGCACGTCGCGGAAAGTTTCGTAGACGAAAAGGTGGAATTGGTTGCCGTAAAACATTGGCTTCACTTCGCAGCGGATTCCAGCTTTGGCATCCTCCTGGCTGACGGTTTCTTCCTCGATTTTGGCAATGGCCTCTTCGATTTTGGCATCGCGATCCTCATCGGAGGCTCCGGCGGCAGCATCCATCACCTTTTGGGTCACGTCCTCGATGCGCACCAAAAACGAAACGGTGAGACCAGGAGTGTAAAGTTCCTCGCTTTTTTTCATGGCCCAAAAACCATCGGTCAGGTAGTCATGCTCCACCGACGAATGTGTTTGGATGGCGTCGTAGGCACAGTGGTGGTTGGTGAAAAGAAGCCCCTCAGCGGAAACGACTTCTGCCGAGCAAAAGCCGCCCAACTGCACCACGGCATCCTTCAAGCTGCTTTTGTTGATGTTGTAAATGTCGTCGGCACTGAGCTTGAATCCCATTTGTTGCATTTCATTGATGTTCAATGATTTCACAAGGTGGGGAAGCCACATGCCTTCGTTAGGGTTCACAGGACGGGGCTCAGGGCCTGCCGCCCAAGCGCTTGATACCCAAAGGCCAACCAACAAAAGTGAAAAGAATTTTCTCGTATTCATTTGTTCAGGACGTTGTTTCATTCCAAAAAAAAACTGGCGAAAATTAAGAAAATAATCGGCAATCCCACCAAAGTGAAGGCTTGGCTTTGGAATCAAAACTTTTGGTGTAATCGGGACGACAAAACGAATACAATCAAGCTCCGCCATTGGAACGAAGGGCCATCCAATCTTGAAAATGAGTCGTAAAAACGTGTAATAGAGGACCGGAATTACACTTGTCCTAACGGTCCTCGGAAAGGCATATTTGATCAAATATCCAAAATCATGAAAGCTTACATCTTCACAATCAGTTTTGTAATGGCCTTGCTGAGCCAAGGTCAATTGGTTGCACAATCCGCAAAAGTACATGGCACGCTACTTGATCAAGGTGATCCAATGCCACTGCAATCGGTCCTTCTTCGTGCCAACGGAACGATTTTGCGCAGGAGCATGACCGACGGGCAAGGGAAATTCGAGTTCGCCTTGCTGGAAGCAGGAAGCTACACACTCGAAGTCACGGATGGGGACCTGTATTATCGGTTCACGGTCAATTTGGCGCCCAATGAAACCGAACCCTGCAAGTTGGACATCGAAAAAGCCGCCGTTTTTGATGCGATGGGAGAGCGGATCTACAAAATGGAAAGTGAGCGGATCTACGCGCCCGAAGATGGTGAATTACAGGAGGTATTTACTTTGGACCCCATCGGTACGGACATTGTCCCAAGGAATGAAATCGAGCGGATTGCAGGGCCTCGCGGTGTAGAGTCGGCCATATCTATGGCGGGTCCCGGTTTCTATCAGCCCGACCAAGGTAGCCCGCTCAACATTTCCGGAGCAAGGGATTATGGCACGGCTATTTATGTGGATGGTGTGAAGGTGCGTGGTGACTTCGATGTATCACAAGCTTGTATCAACCAAGTGGCGTTCATGAACAATGGAATCCCAGCCGCCTATGGAGATTTGACGGGAGGCGTGGTGGTCATCACCACCTACAACCCGGGGATGAAGGGAAGTCCAGGCAGGCCCGTCAAGCCGTTGAAAACCAATTCCAAAAAGGCACGGAAACACCAGTCCATGACGCCTGCATCGGAGAGGGTCAACTGGGTCTGCCTCTGAGTGTCCAAAGACATCGTTCCGGTCGCCAAACCTTGTCAAAAAATAGTTGGATTTGATTACCTTTACGAGGTATCAATTGATTGGAACCCGTATGTCAAACAGAAAAAATGTGCGCTTGACCATGCTTTTCGGCATGGTCTTGTTTTTGGGAACAGCTTGCGGTAGAAAGGATCCCCAAGCTTGTTTTCAAGTCTCCGAAACCCTTGTTGACCAAAATGAAGAGGTAACTTTTTCGAATTGCTCGATTTACCAAGAAGCTGGATATGCCTGGGACATGGGCGATGGAACTACTTCCGATGCCACCGGGTTGGTGCACAGGTTCCAATCTCAGGGCGAATACACGGTAGTCTTGACCTCCAAAGGAAACAGGTCTAGCAAAGATGATATCTATTCCGAAGTCATCACCGTGGGGAAGCGGTTCCTTACGAGAATTGAGATTTTGACGGTGCCCGATACGGATTCCCAAGGAAACGATTGGGATGCGGGTGACTTGGCTGATGTAGCTTTTTTGGTGATCAGGGACAGCATTGTGGAACTACAAACCATTGCCAACGACAATTTGACCATCGCGCCTCCGTTCAACTTTACTTTTAACAACCTCAATCTGGAACTGACCCCTGCGGTCTGGACATTTGCCATGGTGGACATTGACGGTACAGTGATGGATACCATGGCGACCTATACGTTGGATTTGAATACCTTCATTCCCAACTCGTTTCAAACAGTTCCATTTGATTCGTCAGGATCTAAATGGGCTTTGCACTACAACGTGAATTGAATTATCCGCCCTTTTGGTCGACGGAATATCAATCAGCTCTAATTTTTGCATCCATGAAAAAAGCGTTGAATGCAGTGGAAGAATTCCATACTGCTTTTCGTGTGCCGGTACGCCAACAACCCACCTTGACCGAGCCTTCTGAGTGGAAATTGCGTCACAGAATCCTTCAGGAGGAGAACGATGAATATGCGGAGGCATGTGACAAGGGGGATTTGGTTGGAATTGCCGATGCACTTGGAGACCAACTTTACGTGTTGTGCGGTACCATCCTGACGCACGGGATGCAGCATGTCATTGAAGAAGTATTGATGGAAATTCATCGCTCCAACCTGTCCAAATTGGATGAAAATGGTGCCCCAGTGTACCGAGAGGATGGCAAAGTTCTCAAAGGAGCCGGTTATTTCCCTCCTGATTTGAAACAGTTTTTAGACATCCAATCTTAAGATTCAATGAGTTCGACTCGAGTTTATTTTATTTCCAGTTGTGATACCTGCATCAAGATTTTGAAATCCCTTCCCTTGGGTGTAGATGCCATGCTCCAGGACATCAAAACCCAACCCATCACCCCCAATCAATTGGAGGAAATGGCAAAATTGTCAGGGAATTATGAATCGCTCTTCAGTAGAAGGGCTTTGAAATACAAAGAGTTCGGACTGGACAAGCAAGCCTTGGGGGAGGCAGACTACAGGAAGTACATCCTCGAACATTACACCTTTTTGAAGCGTCCGGTGGTAGTCATTGACGGACAAATTTTCATCGGGAACTCCAAATCTGTTGTGGAGGCAGCAAGAGAAGCGCTAAACCCATGAGCAGTCGTCAAAGCTTGTTGGATGTGTTGGCCAATTACCTCCCTTGGGATGAACATGAAAGTGAAATGGTCCAAACCATGCGCCAATTGTTGGCCACCCAAGAAAATTGTTTTGATCGCCTTTGTATGCCAGGGCACCTCACGGCTAGCGCTTGGGTAGTGTCGAAAAATCCCCCAACAGCCTTGCTGATCCATCATGTCAAATTGGACAAGTGGCTTCAGCCAGGTGGGCATGCGGATGGAAATATGGATTTGGAATCGGTGGCAAGACGAGAATTGCTGGAGGAGACAGGGTTGAATTTGGATCACATTCCAGCCGAGATGTTCGATGTCGATGTTCATTTGATTCCAGCTCGAGGAGACGTAGAAGCGCATTTTCACCACGATGTCAGGTTTCGCTTTTGGGTCGATCAACCGCTTGAAAGCCGAATTAACCATGAAGTCAAAGAAGCAAGGTGGATTTCTCTCGACGAAATACCGAAATGGAACGACCAAGCATCCATCATTCGGATGGTTCACAAAAGCACTGGGTTGAGGGAAATGCAGTGATGGAGCGGGATTAAAACGGATATCATCACGCGCCTGAATCGGGGTAAGATTGAATATTTTTTTTTGGAATCTCCTTGATTGTTAGCTATCTTACATCAAGCTTTGAACAATCAATACGGGTCTACCCTCAAACACCCTTGGTGACCTTTTTGAAAAATACCTTGAATCGGTTACGCGGTGCTTCAGCACTGTGCGGTATTTTTTTGATTGTAATGTGCTCATTTTCAAGTATTCAAGCCAATAGAGTTTGGGTGAATGGAGGCCCTCAGGGGGGAATGTTCAGCATCCTGTCCCATAACTATCAAGGCGATTTATTGGTCATCGAATATGAAATCAAATACCCAGGCTTGACCAAAGTGAGGATGTTCGATGATGCCGACAACCTTTTGTGGAGGTCTCAATATGTGGATGACAAGCAGGGCACCCATCAGGTGGTTTTGAAGGCAGATCGAATGAAGCCCGGCAACTACCGTTTCGAGTTCGAATACAAGAATCAATTCGAGAGCCTTTTGGTCAGCCGTTGACCGATTCCAACAATCCCGTGATTTTTTGGTTTGATTTTTGCAGCATGTGTTGTTCGTTATTTTCATTGCACATGCCGTATTTTTGCTGCCCATGAAATCCCTGTTGCTAGTCGTTTTGTTTTGTTGTGCGTTCATGCACAACCTTTTTGCATGGCAACTTAGGGGCACAGTCAAGGATGCGGATGGAGAACCGCTCGCCTACGCTTCCGTCTACATTCAAAACACCACAACCGGGGTGCTCACCAATATCAAAGGGGAGTACTTCATGGAGTTGGAGGCGGGAAGTCATCGCCTGGTATTCAGCAATCTGGGGTATGAACCTCAAATCATCGAGGTTTTGATGGATGGCAACAAGGTGGTAGACGTGGTGCTCCAAGAAAAGGCTGTCAACATGGACACGGTCGTGCTGACCGCCACCAGAAGGGATCCGGCCTATGCCATCATGGAAAAAGTGGTCGACAACAAGCGTCGCTACATCCATCCGTTCGATACCTACATCCGTGAAACGTACCTCAAGGCCAGTTTGGAAGTCGAACAGGAAAAGCCCAAAAGAGATTCAGTCGACTCGGATAGTTCCATGGTCTCATTGGTGCCAGATACCATCGCCAACAAACGCTTGGGCCACAAAGACGGAACCTCGGGCGGTGTCAGGATTCTACGCACCGGATACAAGGATGGGCCACCCACGGAGCTTTCCAAAGACAAAAAGCCCAAGCCGGCCGATTATCGCCGAAAGTTGAATTTCATCGAGTCAGTCTCCAAGACTTACCATGCTGCTCCCAACCAATTCAAATCCGAAATCTTGGCCTACCGGGATCTTTCAGACAAACCCAAGGGAGGCTCAAACGTTACAATCGGGGAGGATGGAGTGGACATTTCGTCCTATCAAACCACCACTGCCAATCCCTACTTGTTCTATTTGGACCCTACCGATGCGCAGTTCAATCTCTATGAAAATCTGATCACGGTCTTACGGTTGGGTGACCAACCATTTGTTTCCCCGCTCAGCAGCACGGCTTGGCGACTCACCTACAAATACCGCCTTGTGGAGAGTTTCATGCAGGACGGTAGGGTGATACACCGAATCGAGGTCACCCCACGGAACTCAGAAGGTCCTGTTTTTGAAGGTGAGATCTTTGTTGTGGATGGGCTGTGGGCCATCAAATCCTTCAATCTCCAGATTCTTCGGGGTGCATTGAGTTATTTCAGGGATTTTCGGATGATCCATGAGTACAAAATGCAAAATGATTTGCGTTGGACTTTGGGTCGTGAAGAATACTACTACGAGGTCAAGGACGGCAAGGACCATTATTACGGTAACACGATTGCCATCCACAAGGATTATCAGCTTGATGTTCAACACCCTCGCAACTTTTTCCGGAACGAATTGCGGAAAGTGGAAAAAGAGGCGTTTGAACGTGATTCGACTTATTGGATTCAAAACCGTGCTGTGACCCTCAAGCAAGCCGAATTGGATTTCATCCGGGTGCAAGACAGTCTCAAGGCGGTCTACACCTCTCCGGAATATCTCCGCGAAATGGATTCCACCTACAACCGCATTACCCTTTTCGATGTGTTTTTAAGTGGTGTCGGACACCGGGACAGGGCCCGTGGTTGGGAGTTTTTCATTTTACCGGTGACGGCACAAATTCAGCCTTGGGGTGTGGGAGGTTATCGGCACATGTTGGGCGGAACGGTCACCAAAACCTTCAAACATTTCCATGAATTGTCCTTAGAGACGGAGGCCGATTATGGGTTCGCGAATCAAGACGTGAAAGGCTACGGAAGGCTTTCCTTCATGTACAATCCCAAACGGTTTGCCCGGGCCTACATCAAGGCAGGCGACAGGTATGCCTTGGTCACCACCACCACCAACCTCATAGGCTTGTTGGGTCGTAACAATTACGTGCGGAAGACCTATTTCGGCTTGGGGCATAGTTTCGAGGTCGTGAATGGGTTGTATTGGTCTTTTGATTTGGATTTTGCCGACCGAAGCCCAATCACGGGCCTGAATTTTGACAATGACCTTTTCGGGGCCATCGATGACCCCAGGCAATTCGACCTGTACCGGGAGTTTTTGTTCACAACCAGGTTGAGGTGGGTGCCAATGCAGAAGTACCATTCCGAGCCATATCGCAAAGTGGTTGTGGGCAGCAATTTGCCCACCTTCGAGTTGACTTATCGAAAAGGATTGCCTGGGATTTTTGGAAGTGAGATCAACTTTGACTGGGTTGAACTGCGGGTCAGTGATGAGTTTCGACCCGGCACGTTCGGAGTATCAAGGTGGGCAGTCGTGGCAGGGTCCTACATCCAAGAGTCAAATTTGAGGTTCAACGATTTCAAATTTTTCCGAGGTTCCACGCCCTACCTGTTTTCCAATCCGTTGCTGGATTTCCAAAATTTGGACACCACCTATTCCACGACCGGTGAATATTTCCAGGCCAATTATGTGCACGACGATGCTGGTGCCATCCTCAACAAAGTGCCCCTCATTCGCAAAACACCCCTGCAGCTTACGGGAGGTGCCTCTGTTCTGGCCGTGCCAGAACGTGATTTGTTGCATGGAGAGGTTTTCGCCGGGTTGACCCTTCCTTTCCGAATCAAAGCGCAACGGTTCAAAGCCGGTATTTTTTATGTCACTTCTTACAGCAACACTGGCAATTCCATAGCTGGGCAATGGAAGTTTGGCCTTACTTTTTTCGACAATTGGCAAAACCGATGGAATTGGTGATATGAATCAGTTCGGGCAAATGGACCTAAATACCTAACTTTTGCCCATGAGAAACCACCCGCCACACCTGTACGAGAACACCCCAATCCGCATTTCTCCCCGCCTGAATTCGGAGATTTCCAAGGAAGTTTATTTCAAAATGGAATGTCACCAACCTACGCGGTCATTCAAAATCAGGGGCATGGACCATTTGGTACGTGAGCAGACTGCACTGGGCATCGATCGTTTCATTGCTTCAAGTGGCGGGAATGCAGGGTACTCCTTGGCTTATTGTACCAAGCGGTATGGGGCTTTCCTGAAAGTTTTCGTTCCGGTCACCACCCCTTCCGACATGGTCAAGAGAATACAGTCCGAAGGCGTGCAAGTGGAAATCGTGGGCGAATCTTGGGACGAAGCGCATGCGGCAGCCTCGGATTACGCCATTGCCACGCATTCCTATTATGTTTCACCATTCGATGATCCGCTGCTGTGGAGTGGCCATTCCACCCTTGTGCATGAGTGCGTCGACCATATCCATCAACCTGATTTGATAGTGCTTTCAGTCGGAGGCGGCGGGTTGATGTGCGGGGTATTACATGGTCTTCGAAATTCTCCTTGGGCGGAAACGCCAGTCTTGGCCATGGAGACTCATGGTGCGGCCTCGCTTGCTGCGGCCCTGAAGGCTGAAAAAGTCGTGGATTTTGGCCCCATTACAAGTGATGCCCGAAGCTTAGGCGCACGGCGGGTTGCTTTGACCGCCCTGAATTGGGCCATGGAGGAGAAAGTCAAAACAGCTGCAGTAACCGATGAGGAGGCGTGGGATGCTTGCAGGAAATTCGCAGATGATTTCCAAGTATTGGTCGAACCAGCTTGTGGTGCCAGTTTGGCCACCGTTTACAACAGGGTGGACTTGCTGGGTTCCGCCAATCGTATCTTGGTGATTGCTTGCGGGGGCGCAGGCGTCACGATGGGGGCATTTCCCTAAAAGTGAACCAACTTTAGGCCGAATGAAGGCAAACTGCCCACATCAGGGGATGAAACTAGCCGTCGTAGTAATGACGGTCTTCGTCAAAACTTTCGTTGTTGTTGCTGGAAGACTCAGACTCTCCATCCCAATCCTCCGACTCCTCGTTGGGCTCTTCCCAATCTTCTCCATCCTCCGCTGCGGCAGCGACTCGTTCCAAAATACCTTCGACCTTGATGAGGTAAAGGGTGTCGTCGGTGATAATTTCCACACCGTGTAGACGGTTGCCTTTCACGTCGCGGAAACTCACCACGTCTTTGGCCGTGATGCCATCCGGAAACTTCTCGTCCAACATCTGACGGAGTTCGGGGGTCAAGGTGGCGTAATTCTTAATAATGCGTTTCATGTCCCACTGAAAATCTTTGCATAGATACGCTACAACTTCCATTGCAGCAATTCTTGGAGCTCAAATCTATCAAGTTCTATTAAGTCCTCGTTGACGGGGTCAAAATAGCGTTTTTTTGAGATATGCAAGGGTTTTTTTTGGCGAATAGACCCAAGGCTTCCTTGGATGCTCAGCTCCCTGATGTCGGAGGTCTTGGCGAAAAAGTAATAAATTTGTCTTCTCAAATCGTTTTTCATGGGAGAATTGGATCGTGTTTTGAATACTGCTTGGGGCCAGGTGGTCTTTACCCTGTCTGTGTTTCTTTTGGCCTATATCGTGGCAAGACTCACCAGAATGTGGATGCGCAGAGCCCTGTACAATTCTACTGCCATCCTCAAAACCAATCCGACCAACTATTTCTTCCTCATGAACTCCGCCTCGGTGCTGATTTACATGATGGCCTTGGTGGTTGTGTTGTATGTAGTTCCGGGTGGCAGGAGTTTGGCCTTGTCATTGTTTGCAGGTGCCGGAATCGTGGCAGCCATCATCGGTTTTGCCTCCCAGCAGGCGTTTTCCAACATCATAAGTGGCATTTTTATCGTGATTTTCAAACCATTCCGAGTGGATGATTTGGTTGAGGTCGGAAAGGATCATGCAGGCACAGTTGAGGACATCACCTTGAGGCATACAGTTTTGAGGGATTTCCAAAACCGCAGGATTCTCATTCCCAATGCGGTGATGAACAGTGAAATCGTCCTGAATTTTTCCATCCGCGACCAAAAAATCTATCGCCATGTGGAAGTCAAGGTGGCTTTGAACACCGATATCGCCAAGGCAAAGTCCATTTTGTTGGAATTGGGCGCAGCACATCCCCTGTGCATCGACAATCGAACTCCTGATGAGTTCACCGCTGGAGCAGAAAAGGTGATGGTGAAAGTCATCAGGCTCGAAGATGCGGCCATCGTGCTCAGGCTATGGGCTTGGGCTGCCAATCCGGATGACGCCTATGAAATGCATTGTCAGCTGAATGAACAGATCTGCAGCAGGTTTGCGGAAGAAGGAATCCAGTTTGGTATCGCTCACCAAGTGCTTTCCTCCGGTCAAACAAATTTCTCCGCTAGTTTCATACAAGAAATCCAACCCCTATGAGTAAACTCAGGATTCATCACCGAAAGGCGAAACACGAGGTGGGGCGCTCTCCTGGGTCGTTGGTGTTTCAAGGAACACAAAAAATGGGAGAGCCCTCCATCCATTTGATGGCATACAACCTTGAGACGCTCGAAGAATCTGTGGTGGAGTTGGATGAAATCACCACCCTCGTTTCCATGCCTGACAAATTGGTTTGGCTAAACGTCCATGGTGTACACGATGCCGAGTTGGTGCGGAAAATCGGGGAAAAATATGGCTTGCATCCCCTTTTGTTGGAAGATGTCATGAATCCGGGCCAACGGCCCAAATTGGATGTCTACGATGATTATTTGTTCTTGGTCCTGAAAATGCTGGATCAATTGGAAGGTAAAAAGGAGGTGCTGGAAGAACAAATTTGTCTTGTGGTCGGGCACGGTCTCCTCATCACCTTTCAAGAACAAGAGGGTGATATTTTTGAGCAGGTCCGGCATCGCATACGCAACAAAATGGGCAAAATCAGGTCTAGGGGCAGCGATTACTTGGCTTACGCTTTGTTGGATGCCATCGTGGACGAATATTTCATCATTTTGGACACCATCAGCGACGAGTTGGATGAGTTGGAAGACCAGATGGTGGGCGCATCGGACCCCTTGAGATACATCGGAAGGATGCAAACTCTCAAAAGGGAAATCATCCGTTTCAGGCGTTACATTTCGCCGACGCGGGAAGTGGTGGGTGGCCTTTGCCGTACAGATTCAGAAATCGTGAAGCAGGATACAGTCATCTTCCTCACGGACGTTCAAGACCACGCCATTCAGGTTTCTGAAACATTGGATTCTTTCAGGGATATCTTGGGCTCCATTCAGGACCTGCATTTGTCGGTGGTCAATAACAAGATGAATGAAGTGATGAAGGTGTTGGCAGGGATTTCCACCATTTTCTTGCCCATGACATTGGTGGCAGGGATTTATGGGATGAATTTTGACTTCATGCCCGAATTGGACGTCAAATGGGGATATCCAGCCTCCTTGGGCATGATGCTCGCGATTGGAGTTGGGATGTACATCTATTTCAGGACGCGTAAGTGGTTCTGAAGATTCCAGCCCAAAACTGGTTGAAGTCGGATTTCAGCTTTTGTTCGACCTTAGAAGGATACAAATGATTCGTATCAACGAAGGTGGGTGACTTTGACCCTTTTGGTCTGCCCGTCGGTGTTGATTTCCAACGTGTAGGTTCCGGAAGGCAATTCGGTGAGGTCGATTTCATGATGTTGTTCCGACGAGGGGAACGATTTTGCAAACACCACTTGGCCGAGCGGATTCATCAACCTCATTCGTCCCTCTCCCCATAGGGATTGGGTAATGTCAACGAATAAAGTATTTGCAGCCGGATTGGGATACACAAGTACTCCATCGCCTGACACCTCATCTTCAAGAGAGGTTCTTAGCTCGGGTATGCTGAAGGTCACGCATCCGTTCAGGTGTGTTACCCTCACTTTGTGATACAAGCTTTGGGTAGGTTGGTAGCATGCTGAAGTTGCACCCGGCAACAGGGTGAAAGCTGAGTCGGGATGAACCGACCGGAACCATTGGAATGAGGTGTATTGGGATGGCTGGGAGACACAAAACTGAGGAGCGGTCCACAATACCACTGGGGCAGGTGCAGGTTGAAGATTGACAGTGAAAGTATCGGTCACGATGCAGAAACCATCACGAATACGCAGGGTCATCACCCCACCTTGGGTGACGAAAATTACGGTATCCGTCTCGAATGTGGACCATAGGTAACTCACGTTGTTGTCCCTGTAGTTTGCGACCAAACGGACAGTGTCTCCCTCGCATTGTTGACCTGAGTAAAAAATACTGACCAATGAGTCGATTACGGGAGGGTTGACGGTAACTGTAAAACTGCACTGTGTGGCATATCCGACTTGGTCGATTGCTACATAATTCACCACGGTGGTACCCACCAAGAATACATCTCCAGGCTCGTAGTTAGAAATGATGCGGAGCGAATCCAAGCAGTTGTCCTCAAAGGTTGGAGGTGCGAAATTCACACTGGGGCCACAATCCAGCGTGGTGGGTTGATAGATGACCGCACTTGGGCAAAAAGTCGTGTCGGGTGGCGCTCCATCCACTTTTTCCACGGGGAACCAACAAGAGTCCTGGTTGCCGAAATTATCCGTTACGTAAAGCCATACCGTATCGGTTTGCGAGCCGATGAGGACGGTTCCGGGGACAGGCGTTTGTTGCAAGGAATTCAACAAATCTGGATAGTTGGTGCAATTGTCGTAGAAGCTTGAGCTGGTGGTGTAGTCGGCCAAAGAGTAGCTGCAGCTTGCATCCAACAAAACCGAGGCACTCAGCGGGCAGAATATTTCTGGCGCCGTGTTTTCGGTAATGGTAATGGAGAAGACACAAGAACTGGTGTCAGTACCTTGGGAAAGTTCGATTTCAACCGGAGTCGTCCCCAAGGGGAAGAAAGCACCTGAAGTATCGCCGCTGATGACTGTCCGGAATACGGGTGAAGGGTAAACAAGGTATGCGCTACCGGTTCCGGTGTTGGTGGCAGGCAGCATTTGTCCATTGATGACGTTGGGCGCAAGATAGCTCGATCCTCCGGCTCCACTTTGACCCGTGAAATTATTTTGGATTAACGTACCTGCGTAGGATCCATCTACTCCCGTCAAACCGCCAGCGTTCCCCCCGTTGGCACCTGTT
>Ga0068872_10002035_pt1 | contig 16060 bp, 14 predicted proteins | sample NOAtaG_7_FD_66441 | JGI IMG/M metagenome (GOLD analysis project Ga0068872, IMG submission 66441) | Freshwater lake microbial communities from Lake Erie, under a cyanobacterial bloom - NOAA_Erie_Diel1S_2200h metaG | ecosystem: Environmental > Aquatic > Freshwater > Lake | place: USA: Ohio, Lake...
ATGGAATAATTAAGATCTTCTAACATGATCTTTGGGATAGCTTTCATTTCGGATACAAATAATTGAACATTTTTATTATTTGTTACATAATACAAAGGTCTTATCCCAAGGAAATCTCTAGCTATAAATGCATTTATTTTTTTTAATTCAAAAGTATTGACATTTTCAGTTAATACAATTGCATAATCCCCTTCTAAATCATTCAACATTTTTACAAACGCTTGCTCTGATTTAATATTCGCATTATTTTGTGCTAGCCCTTTTTCTAAAAAGGCTTCTTCATAATACTTTATATATAAAGGCATTATAACTTCACAATCAGAATTTGATTGTAAATCTCTATCAGAAAAGTTATTATCTGAAATAATATTTTGATAATTATATATTTCTCCATTGCACATTAATTTTCTTTGCAAACGCAATCTTAGTTCAGGATAAGTTAAAACTTTATGTGGAATAGGATCTTCAAATGGCTGTATACCATCATAACTTGTATCATTAATAGCCGAGCGTTGATATCCATACAGAAACGTTAACTGTTTATAATTTTTTAATTCAGATCTAGATAAAATAGCTTTTACTTTGAGTTCCTGATGTGCAGATAACCCAGTTATATTTGTAGTTGTCTCATTAAAAAAAGATGTATTATCACTTCCTCTAGTTGCCATATTGGAAAATGATTTAATAAAATCTCTATTTATAGAGAAATTATTGTATATCATAAATAATATACCACCCATATTCTTATATGTACTTGTTAATTTAATTTTTTAAATTAAAAAATATTTTTTTACTTACATCTACAAATTAAATTGAAGAATTATATATAAGAATATATATTATGATTATTTAATTATCAATAAGAATTTTTTTCGACAACATTAAGAATTTCATCAAATTTTTCATAAATCTTTTGTTTGTCATTTGTATTTAAACGTTTTAATTTAAGTTTTAACTTAATTAGATCATGGAATTTATCTTTTAATTCATTAATTTTATCAGATTTATGCTTATTTTTTATAATAAAAATCAAAATTTCTTCATTGATAATTTTCTCATTCATCTTATTAAAAATTGTTTTATTAGAAATTTGTTTTTTACTTGTAGTTTTGTTTTCTTCCCTTAACTCGTTTTCCTCGCTCCTATTAGAACTACTTTCTTTGTTAACTTCATCATTATCTTGATTCATACTTTTATTTAAATCATCATCTACATCTGTTTTTGTTTCCTGATAAATATCCAAAAAGAATTTTTGATTTTCATTGTCATATTTTAGTGCGAAAATCTTTTCGATTACGCCATTTTTAATATTCCATTTAATATATTTATATTTAAGTAGTTTAATCTTGTATGCATCAACTAAAATTTTAGATAGTTCTTCTATTTTTATGTTTGCGTCTGCTTGTTCTATTAATTTAGCATTTACCAAATACTTTTGTACAAAATAATTCGAAAAATATTCTAATCTTTCTATTTTTTCATTTTCTAATAAAAGACTCCATTTTTTAAAATATTTACCACTGTATTTTACAACATGTGTTCGTGATCTAAGACTCTCATTATATAAATATTCACTTAAAGCATATTTTAATTCTTTTGTAACGTTATTAACGTAGCGAATACTATTTGCTATACTTTCTTTTGTTAATGAAAATTTTTCTAAAGTTAAGTTATAGTCATCAGAAACTCCTATATTAATAAGATTATTTTTACAAGAGATATTTGCTTTGATTTCATTAATAGGAATATCTACATTCGTTTTAAAATATAAATATCTATGAATATTTAATCCAAGTTCCATTACCAATAAAGAAATATTGTTGATTATTATTTTGAACTTTTCTTTAATTTTTTTCGTCTTAATTGAATGATTTGCATATTCTTCTAAATATGAAATTGCATCTTCAAGTATATTTTTTTGCGAGTCGTTTAATAAATTATTGTGCAAATTTTGAAAATGCATATCTAATTCTTCAAATTCTTTAATATATTCTGTATAATTACTTTTATTGATTATTTTATTATATATTGTATTATACAATTTGCCGCCATCTTCTTGATTTTTAAGCCACAAATCTCTCTTTTCTATAATATCTGTAGAAGAATCATCATGCGTGTTATTGTTATGTGTGTCATTGTTATGTGGATTATTATTAAATATATTTATATAAGGACACATTCCGTATTTATCAATAATATCTTTATGAAAAAATAAAAATCCAGGAAGGTGGAATTTAGTTTGATTGAATAATTCATTTTCTAGTTTAGAATATTTTTCTTCAATATCTTTTATTTTTTCAAATTCTTCTTTTGCTTTTTGACGTTTATCTTTAATATTATTTAATACATCTACGCCATTAGGTTTATTTTTTAACCTTGCATATTCCATAGAATCAGTTGTTCTAGATATTTTATCATATTCACTATTTAATTTTGTATTCTTGAATTGCAAAGTTAAATTTTGTAATTCTATCATCTTTTCGTGTTTCAATTCTTCATAGTATTTATTGTTATCTATGTAATCAGAACTTTGTTTATCTTGATTGATCAAATCTTGTATCTCATTTTTTAAAATCCTAATTTTTTGTTGTAATAAAGACTGATTTGATGTTTTTTTACTAGTAACAGAACCATTCATGTGTAAATAGTCTTTGAATATATGTTTAATAGAATATTAAAGATTTATTTCATTTTTTTAAATCTAAGGTAGTTTTTAAATTAAAATTTATATAACAAATTATATGACATCAAAAGACGTCTTATTATCAAAAGACGTCGTGACATCAAAAGACGTCTTATTATCAAAAGACGCCGTAGAATCAAGACTCGACTGGGATACTTACTTTATGAGAATTTGTGATGTAGTTAAAACGAGATCTCCTGATTATACAAAGGTTGGAGCTGTATTGGTATCATTAAAAGATCATAGAATAATATCATCTGGGTACAATTCAGTTAAGAGTGGTTTAGATGATTCTAAAATTAATTGGGATGATAGAGAATTTATAAAACATGTTGTTATTCATGCTGAAATGAATGTATTACTTTATGCTAAGAGTAATTTTGAAGATTCTATATTATATACAACTATGAGTCCATGTACAGCTTGTATTAAATTATTAAGTGCAACTAAAGTTAAGAAAATTATATATAAAGATGAATATAGAGATATTGATATAGTAAAAGATCTTTGTAAATTTTTTGATATAGAATTGAAAAAAATATAGTAGCGTTTAGAGCGTTTGCTATAAAAAAGTTATTTCTTAAGTTAATTTAAATATGATACCCGACAAATTATTTATAAATTTAAGAATTTTAAGTAAAATTCCTAAAAATGGGCGAATCTCAAGAAGTAGTAATGGTATAGTTTCAATCGAAAATGATAATTCATATAGTTCTAAATTCCAACAAGCGATTCGTAGATTTTTTACGAATGATTCAAGAAGACAATCTGTATTTGAAATAAATAGTATAATTAATGAATGTATAGATTGTTTAAATGTATTATCGAATTCAAAGCATATGAACGAAAATATTTGGAAGAATAATTTAGAAGCAAATTCAAACTCGCGTGAACAATATAAACGTATTTGTGAAGAATTAGAATTAGTATTGACAGAATTAACATCTGCAAAGGGTGGTTTAGAAAATCTTAAATTTACATATGCAAACGATGTGAATATAGCATCTCAATTAGATGTTATTATTTTAAAAATATATGGAGCTCTTAAAGAAATGACTTCCAAATTAAATTTCTTCAAAAGTTTTTTACCAAATTCTAATATAGCACTTATAATGGAAGACTTAAATGAATAATTTAAGATGTAAATGAATAATTTAAGATGTAAATGAATAATTTAAGACGCAAATGAATAATTTAAGATCGATATAACTTATAATAAATAAGTTATTGTAAATGTTTAAATGTTTTTAATTAAGTATATTATAAATTAAATTTCTTGTTAATTGTTAATATATACGATGCCTTCAGATGAATTTTATGATTATGAAAATGGATTTTTAGCAGTAACAGATCCTGTTCCTATACTGCAGCAACCAATTAGTAAAGATGTTACTACAAATGCATTTTTGACTGGTGTAAATAAACCAGAGTATAAAATAGAATTGGGTCAGAAATTAAATAATTTTGGTGATAAGTTAAATGAAAAAATAATGAGCGAAATTGAAAATAACTCAGAAATACCGTTTTCCGAAGAATCTAAAAATATAAAAACAGAAGAAAATGGTGATATTTTAAATTTGTTAAAATTAAATAAATTCTCCATTTCAGATTTATCTAAAGTAAACTTATATTTATCTGTTACCATAATTGATTCTCTGGACGATTTATTAAATAAGCCTGAAGATGTAAAATGGAATGAGCATATAAACGTCGTTCTTAGAAAGAAGGAGAGATTGTTATATATCGGTTTCTTAATATTGATAATTCTTTTATTAATTATTTTGTTAGAATAAAAGTAATATATTATAAATAAAAATTGACTTTGATTCAAGAATAATTATAATAAATTTTTATAATTATAATAAAATTTTGATAATTTAAAATGTTCAAGGCAATGAATATAGTTTTTGCACTTATGTTTATAACTATTTTAAATGTTAACTGTTCACCTCAATATATTTTAACACCTAAAATGTCTAAGATGTCTAAAATGTATAATAAAAATAGTATATACAAGGTTCAAACACGAAAGGTAAATGGTAAAGCAAATATTGGTAATAACGAATATATTTTTGCATCCAATCTTTCTGTTAATGAAATTAAGGAGTTATCTCAGTATTATTACGTCGAACCAAATAAAAATATGACAATCAATTGGCATTTAGATCGTATTGATCAAAAACGTCTTCCATTAAGCAAAACTCCTTATCAAATATTAGGTAATAACAAGAATATAGACATTTATATTGTAGATACTGGTATTGACATTACTCATAAAGAATTTGTTAATAATAATATTATTTGGGGTAATAATTTTGTTGATACTATAAATACTGATTGTAGTGGTCATGGAACTCACGTTGCATCTCTAGCCGCTGGTAAAAAATATGGTGTAGCAAAAGGTGCTAATTTAATTGCAGTAAAAGTGCTAGGATGTAACGGAGTAGGATCTTATTCTGGCATCATTTCTGCTATAGAATGGATTATTAATCGTTCAAAGACAACTGGGCGGATTTCAATTATAAACATGTCTTTAAGTGGCCCTAGCAGTATAGGTTTAGATACTGTTATTAAATCTGCGTTTGACAATGGTATTTATGTAGTTGTAGCAGCTGGTAATTCAAATAAAAATGCATGTGATTATAGCCCAGCCCGCCTTCCCGAAGCAATTACAGTAGCTGCAACACAATCAAATGATTCAAAAGCATCTTTTAGTAATTATGGTCAATGTGTAGATGTTTATGCACCAGGCGTGAATATTGTGGCATCATGGCCTGGTAATAAATTTGCAGGTTTATCTGGAACGTCAATGGCATCGCCTGTAGCATGTGGCGTATTAGCAATTTATTTATCAAAATATGGAAGAAATGGTTATGATATGTTTTTTTCTAATATGACTTTAAATATAATTAAAAATAATCCAGCATTAACCCCTAATAAATTAGTTTTTATTAATAAAAATTAAGATTAATTAACACGAATTTGTAAAAGTTAATTCGTATTTTGTATTTAATTTGATATATTTAATTTGATATATAAAATAAAATGAATATTAAAGATTCTTATTCTTTAATAAATAATTTTTGATAATAAGTTTAAAATGTTTCAACTAATTAATATTATTTTAACATTTATGACTCTTTATGTTCTAAATGTTTATTGTTTACCAGAATATATTTTAACATCTAAAATTGTTAACAAAAATAATATCGATAAGATTCAAAAGCATAAAATTAATGGTAAGGCAAGTATCGGAAATATCGAATATGTTTTTGCATCTAAGCTTTCTGGTAACGAAATAAATATGTTATCAAAATATTATCATGTTGAACGAAATGAAAACGCGACTGTTAATTGGCATTTAGATCGCGTTGATCAAAAGTATCTTCCTTTAAGTAATACTCCATATAAAGTGACTCATAATAGTAATAACGTAGATGTTTATATTGTAGATACAGGTATTGATATTGCTCATGACGAGTTTGTTGATAATAATATTATCTGGGGTGGTAATTTTGTAGACACAGTTGATACTGACTGTAATGGTCATGGTACTCATGTAGCGTCTATTGCTGCCGGTAAAAGATATGGTGCTGCTAAGAATGCTAATTTAATTGCAGTAAAGGTACTTGGATGTTCTGGATCAGGATCTTATTCTGGAATAATTTCATCAATCGAATGGATTATTAATCGTTCAAAAACAACTGGAAAGGTTTCTATTATAAATATGTCTCTAGGAGGTCCTACAAGCGCAGCATTGGACACAGCAATGAAATCAGCTTTTGCGAACGGCGTTTATATGGTAGTAGCAGCTGGTAATTCAAATAAAGATGCTTGTAGTTATAGCCCTTCTCGTGTACCAGAAGCAATTACAGTAGCAGCAAGTCAATCTGATGATAGTAAAGCGTCTTTTAGTAATTACGGGAAATGCGTAGATGTCTATGCTCCAGGTGTTAATATTTTTGCAGCATGGCCGGGTAATCAATATGCAACTTTGTCCGGAACTTCAATGGCATCACCTGTAGCATGCGGAATCTTAACAGTTTATCTATCTATGTATGGAAGGAATGGATATAATATGTTTTTTGCAAATATGACAATTAATGTAATTAAAAAGAATCCCAGACTAACACTTAATAAATTAGTTTATGTTTAAAAATTCTTTAATAAAAAATGAATTAACTGAAAACATTACAAATCATGATAATATTGACGTAAATCTATTTAATGTATGTTGTCATTCGTTATTGTAACTATCAGAACGAAGTTTCTTTCACAATTATTAAAAAATTATTTACTATTCTTAAGAATGCTGACAAGTACGCCTTTAAATGTGCTCAAGACCATTTTGGTGAGGAAAATGTGGTTAAAGGAGTAGGTAAAAAATGGGATGATTTTAACAGTTTAACTTATGGGTATACTCGCAGAAATGGATATGATCAGTATTTATATACTGTTATGGAAATTTCTGATCATGAATTTAATAGTTAATCTAATAATAAAAAGTACATAAATATGATCTTAAAAATAAAAAATAAATAAAAAAACGTACAAAATGTGCGTTTTTTTATTTTATTATTTAAGTTATTTTTTTGTAAACTTTTTTTAAAAGTTAATTTATGGATAAATCAGATATATTGGATATTATAGATGTTGGTATATTTGAATTGAATTCAAGTTCTGAATGTATTTACATAAATAAGTATGCAATGAATTTTTTTAATATGAGCGATAAAGAAAAATTTATATTTACATTCGATAACATGAAGAACAATATACATCCAGACGATTTATTAATAGAAACTAAAAATTGTGAGAATTTTATTAATAATCATATTGAGTCAGATAGTATTTGTAAAATATTTAATAGAAATATAGGTAATTATATTTGGGCCAAATTAAAAAGAAAAATAAATAAGAAAGATGATAATATAACATTTTTATATATATTTGAAGATATAGACAAATTAAAAAAGATCGAATTAGATCTTCGTGATTCTAAAAACAAAGCTGAAAATGCTTATAATCACAAAGCTATATTTTTAGCAAATATGAGCCATGAGATAAGGACACCTTTAAATGGTATTATAGGTATGCTTACATTACTTGAAAATACTAGTTTAAATAGTGATCAAAAAGATTATATAGACATGTTAAGAGAATGTTCTATAAATTTGATGACTATAATAAATGATATATTAGATTATTCTAAGTTGGAGGCTGGTAAAATAGTTTTAGATACAAAATGTATAGATCTTAGACACTGTGTAGAAACAACTAATGATATTATTTTATCAAAAGTATATGAGAAAAATATAGATTATAATTATTCTATACATACAAAAATTCCTAGATTAATTAAAGGTGATTCAAATAGAATTAAACAAGTATTATTAAATTTGTTAAGTAATTCTATAAAATTCATAGATAATAATGAAACCTCGCCTACTATATTTTTAGATATTTCAATAGAAGAAATAGATTTAAATTTACAAATATGTAAAGGAGATAAATTTAAAATCAAATTTAGCATCAATGATACTGGATGTGGTATAGAATATTCTGACAGAGATAAATTATTCAAATCATTTAGTCAACTAGAAAATCAATTGACAAAAAAAATATATCAAGGGACTGGATTAGGGTTGGCTATTAGTAAAGAATTAGTTGAATTAATGGGAGGTAATATATGGATAGATTGGAGTGAAGTTGGGAAAGGTACAAGATTTTGTTTTACAATATTAAGTGAGGCATGTTCAAGTAATGATTTTGATGAAGTAATTGAAGATATGAACATAACACAAAATGTTTTTAGAGATGCAAAAATATTTATTTTAGATGATAAAAGAGAAAATCGGCTTGGATTAGCTGAAATAGTTAAAAAGTGGGGTATGATCCCATATACATATTCAGATGCAAAAGAAGCATTGTATTTTTTAAAATTAAATCATATACATTTTGATATTGGGTTTGTAGACATATGTATGCCAGAAATGGATGGAAGAGATTTTGCATTTAATTTAAAACAACAATGTATTGATAATAATATAGAGATGGTTCCATTAATTGCATTATCATCTTTGGGAAATCATTTTGCAAGTGAATATAATCAATATTTCAAAGCTCATTTGATTAAACCTGTTAAAGAATCAAAATTAAAAAAAATATGTAATGAAATTTTATTATCTAGAAAGTACAAAGATGATCCAAATAAAGAAATTACAAAAGGTTCTTTAATATTAAATAAATATTTCACAGATAATCAATTAAATTCTGATAATATAAAAGATAGTGTTAGAATAATTTTAGTAGAAGATATGCAGATTAACCAAAGAGTAGTAATTAGTTTTTTAAATAAAATGGGTTTTAAAAATATAGATATTGCAGAAAATGGAAAACAATGTTTAGAAATGATGACTCTAAAAAAATATGATATAGTATTTTTAGATATTAGAATGCCAGTACTAAATGGAGAGGCTGTAATAAAATATATAATTAATTATTATAAAAATCAAAATAGTACTGTAAATACAGTTTTAGCAAATAGAAAGAGTGAAATACAAGAATGTAAAGATCATTTTGAGTTATTGAACCCAATAAAACCATATATAATAGCAGTTACGGCTTATTCTTTAAAAGAAGATAGAGAAAAATATCTATCTATCGGTTTTGACGATTATATTCCAAAACCAATAAATATAAATGATCTTAGAAATTGTATAAATAAATTTATTGAAAAGATGTTACATAACTAATTTTTAAAATATATTTTACCTATTTAAAGATGTTTGTGCGTATAAGATTTAAATACTTTTTACCAAATTATTTAAATTTAGTATGAATGCTGATCTCAAAGCATTGATCGGAAGTAATATAGGTAATTATATGTTAACAAAATATATTAATTCTGGATCTTTTGGGCATGTATTTGAGGCGAAAAATAATAAAACTGATGAAATAGTTGCCTTAAAAATGCCAATTAAAGAAAAAAATGGAGAAAAATGGCTGTTAGAAGAAGCCAAAGTTTATAAAATTCTTAATTCAAATAATTCAAATAATTCAAATAATCCAGATATAGGCATATCAAAAATGAAGATAGTTAAATATAAAAATAGCAGTATGATAGTAATGGATTTATTGGGGGAATCTCTTGAAACGTTGTTGAATAAAAAAAAAAAGTTTAAATTAAAGACTATAATATTATTAGCTATTAAAATGATTAATATTATGAAATACATTCATAGTTGCGGGTATATACATAGAGATATTAAGCCGGACAATTTCGTTATAGGAAGGGAAAATCCTAATAAATTATATTGTATAGATTTTGGATTAGCAAAAGGATATTTAAAAAAAGATTCAAATGATCATATTGATTTTAAAGATGGTAATAGATTTTGTGGTACAGCTAGATATGCTAGTATAAGTGCGCATATTGGTCATGAGCAAAGTAGAAAAGATGATTTAGAATCTATTGGATATATTTTAATCTATTTATTTAGAGGAAGTTTACCTTGGCAGGGTATCAAGCATAAAGATAAAAAAGAAAAATATAGATTGATGTGTGAAAAAAAACAAAGTATGACAGAAGAAGAGTTGTGTCAGCAATTGCCTAAAGAATTTTTGGTCTATTTAAAATATGTAAAGAGCCTTGAATTTGATGAAAAACCCTATTATACAGCCTTAATCAGAATGTTCCAAAAATTATATGATTCTAAAAAATACGAAACTAACAATTTATTTGACTAAAATAAATGGTAAATAAATGGTAAATAAATGGTAAATTCTTTGATTAAAAAAAAATGTTTAAATTAATATTTATATAATTATAATATTTAATTAAATGGAGCTACCTCATATGATATTAGAGATGGCTAAGACCATACGAAATAAAGAGATTATTGAAAGTATTTGTAATATTGAATTACATTTTTTCAATAATCGTACATATAAAATAAATTTAATACCATCTCGTAATAACAATATAATCATAAAATACAATAAATTAATGTTTAAAGCTAAGGATTTCAATGGTTATCAATATATTTGCAAATATTTATTAGAATCAATAAAAAAAGAAGTTGATGAATATGTAAAAGTGTCAATTGAATGGGATAATTATGATCCAGAAACACATGATAATTTTGATAAAAACTTATTAACTGTTTCAGTTAAAGAAACCACGATTTTCAAAGAGGATTTTAATATATATAGTATACCATCTACATATAGTGAAACTATTTTACGTCATCTTTTACCATTATATTATTTAACAGTTGTAGAGACCTTTTAAGCCTACAAAATGGAACATGGCTTTTAGAAAAAGCCTACAAAATTATTTTAGAGTAAAGTATTTATTTAGAGTATTGTCTACCAATAAAATCTTCAAACTCTGGGCAATATTCCAAAAATGTATTTAATGTTTTATCATTAACATAATTGTCTAATTTATGAACACAAAACGTATTATTTACATAATGAGTATGTGTACAAAAATAAATTGCTTTTTCATCTAACCCCAGTTTATAATTTGTCATTCCATTTATATTTAATGTCAATAAACCTACTACAAAATATAAATCTTCTCCATATTCTCTAAATGAACTCTCACTATTACACTCAACTGTAGGCAATGGTTCAAATGTTTCTAATACGTGTATCATTGATTTTACTTTTCTTAACGAAAATCCACCGTTAAAACACTGATAATCTGAATAATTATGTAATCCGTTAGTTTCCTTCCACCACCATTTATAAGGAGAATACCCACCCACATAATCATATTCTATAAAATCATCCAATTTAAATTTGGAATTCTTACATAAACATCCATCTGTCTGTATTGTTAATACGTAATCATAATTTACGAAATTTTTCCAAAAACTTAATTGTTTCCATAAATCGTTATGCTGGTTTGCTGTTAAATTATCAACTCCTAAATTTATTATATTTATAAAATCACACGATTTATAATGATCAATATAATGATTGTAAGTACTCTTGCCACAAAAGAAATACAATGGCATTTCTCCTAAAACAGATCTGTAATTTTCTATCAATTTATACACAGAATCCATTCTTCTTGGCTCAACTAATACACCACATATTTTAACATTCATTCTAAATATGATAAGTATTATAATAAATATTATGTTATATTTAAATTAATATGGCTTTTATGGCTTTTTGAAAAAGCCTACAAAATGGAACATGGCTTTTATAAAAAGCCTACAAAATTGTAGTTGACTTTTTCTTAAAGCCGCCGTTTAAAATTCTTTTATTTTTTATAGAGCTTAATAAAAGCTTTAATGGAAGAACAGCCAACATATTTAGAATTAAAGAGAAAATACAATGCGCTAGTTGAAGATTACAAAAAACTAAAGAATGAGTTTTCTGAAAATACGATAATTGAAAGTATGAATAGCATGAAAGAATTATATGAAGAAAAAGAAGCAGAATTAGTAAATTTAGAAAGAAAATATAGAAATTTAGAAGATTCTAATTATTATGTAATTGAAACCTTAAAAGCTATAAGAGTTATGATATCTGGATTAAATTATAAAGTTAAAGAAGCTGAAAATAAATTAAAATATTCATATGAAAATGAATCTAGATTAGAATTGCGCGATATTGAAACATGTTCAAATTTTATCGACCAAGTCATAGATAACACTCTTAAAAAAAGATTAGATATATTATATGCTAATTTAAATTAGATATATTTAAAAAAAAATGTTTAAAAATTTAAATTTATATAAATTAACTAATTAATATTATTAAATGGTATTAATTGGAATATCTGGTAAAATCGGGGTTGGTAAAGATTTTATTACATCTAATGTTGTTATACCAATCTTTAATAGATCTAACTATTTACAGTTAGCGTTTGCCGATCAGATAAAAGTAAATGTTATGACAAAAATGAATATTTCATATGATAATCTTTATTATAAAAAGACAGATATATCTAGACGACTTCTACAAGAAGAGGGATCTTATGGTAGAAAAGAAAATTCTAATATCTGGGTAAAATATGTAGAAAATTGGATTACAATTTATAGTAAAAGGGGATTAGAAAATTTTGTGATCAGTGATTGTCGTTATAAAAACGAATCTGATTATATCAAAAATATGGGAGGAATACTCGTTAGAGTAAAAGCCGACGATCGTAACGAAGATCGACTAATTCAAGAAGCTTCATCATCTGGGTCATTTGATAATGAAGTTTATAATAAAATCAAAAATCATTCTTCAGAATGCGATTTAGATCAATTACCTGATAATTATTTTGATATTGTTATTGATAATAGTAAACAAACATCTTTAAATATAGAAAAGTTACAAGAATCTTTATTAGAAATTATTAGTTATCGTAATCAAAACTGTTTGTATCATTGACATCATACTGTTCTTTGTAAAATTTTTTATCAATGTTTTGATTATAAAAGTTTACTTCATCTTCCTCATTTTCTTTATATAAATCTTCTATATATTCATCGTCGTACAAATTTTCTTTACGGAAATTTTCTCTATATTCTTCATCATGGTACAAATTTTCTTTATGGAAATTTTCTATATATTCTTCATCATGGTACAAATTTTCTTTATGGAAATTTTCTCTATATTCTTCATCATGGTATAAATTTTCTTTATGGAAATTTTCTCTATATTCTTCATCATGGTATAAATTTTCTTTATGGAAATTTTCTCTATATTCTTGACCAGCGTTTTCTTGGTCTAAGTAATCTTTATTGTTTATTTCATATAGATAATCAAAGCAGGCATTATTTGATTCCTCTTTAAGATTCTTTGTGTCAAAATCATCTCTTTTTATTATAATTTTATCTTTATTATCTATTTTTGCAAGAATTCCAAGATATCTTAATATTGATAATATATACCCATATATAGTTGTTTCTTGTGTTAATAATAAATATAAAATTTGATCCTTTTGATTTTTATTTTTTTTATAGATTTGACCAAGATCTTCATGACCCTTTAACAAAGTTCCGTCTTCTAAACCTAAAATTAATTTTTTTCCTATAATATAAATATTTTTGTTTATTTCTTTTAATACTTCATCTACAGTAGTATTAACACTCATTGTATATTCTTTACCATACTTCCACATCCTTTCTGGCATAGTTGTATCACAGTTATTAAGAGCTAAACTTAAGTTTTGATCAACTGAATCAATAACTACAGGTATCATACCAGGAAAATTTTGCCTTACATTATAACTGAATACTTTTCTGTCGGTATCTCGAACATTTTTACGATAATTTATAAATTCATGCCCAAATATGCTACTTGCGAGAAAACTCATTATTAATTATTTTTAAAAAAATAAAAAATAACTCGCGCACTAAAAAAATGAAACTAAAAGTTATGTATTAATAATTAAATAGACATAATAAATGACACCGACAAAAGGATATTTAAGCAAACATGGATATGTTATAAAGAAAGAAGAATTAAATGAACAGAATTTATTATCTTTAAAATGCGAATTACGTGCTAGGCCGTTAGTAGATTCGAAATTCTCTAACGGAAGAACTGAAGACTCGACTTTCCCAGTTTATATAGAAACAAGGAATAAAATATATATTCCAAAAATGTATGGTATTAAAAAGTATGGTTTCCCCAAAACTGTTTTAGAAAATTTTGAAGGTAAAGAATGGGATCCCGAAAGACCTATTACTTTCTCTGGTCAATTATTTGAATATCAAAAAGAACCTGCTAATAAACTAATAGAATCTTGTAAACAAAATGGAGGAGGAATTCTGAGCCTTCAAACAGGTGGTGGTAAATGTCATAAAAAAGATACGCCAATATTGATGTTTGATGGATCTATTAAAATGGTTCAGGATATAAAAGTAGGAGAGTTACTAATGGGGGATGATTCTACTCCAAGAAAAGTATTATCATTGGCAAGAGGCCAAGACGAAATGTATGATATTATTCCAGTAAAGGGAGAAAAATACACAGTTAATCAAGAACATATACTAGTTTTAAAAAATACAAAAAAAACCCCTTGGATAGAAAATAGATCAGAGAATAAAAATCGTGTGTTTGATGTTAAATGGTGGCAAAATTATAAAAGTTATAATAAAAGATTTCATTCTAAAGAATTGGCAAAAAATTTTCTAGAGAAAATAAAAGAAAAGCATGAATCTATAATAGAAATTAGTGTTAAAAATTATATAAATCAAACAAAAACTTTTAAACATCATTATAAAGGATTTAAAGTTCCTATAGATTTTCCTGAAAAAGAATTATCATTTGATCCATATATGATTGGATATTGGCTTGGAGATGGTGTTTCGAATGGAGCACAAATAACGTCTCAGGATTCTTCAGTTTTACATTATTTTGCAAATAATTTAGGAAAATATGATTTATATCTCACAAAAATAAAATCAGATTATGTATATGGTATATCTGGTTTCTCTGGAAAATATAAATCAAATCTATTTCTAAATGAGTTAAAAAAATATAATTTAATTAATAATAAACACATTCCTATGATCTATAAATGTAATTCTAGAGAAAATCGTTTAAAATTACTTGCTGGATTACTTGATTCAGATGGATCTTTATGTCATGATAAATGTTCATTTGACTTTATTCAAAAAAGCGAAACATTAGTTGATGATGTTATTTATTTGTGTCGTAGTCTCGGATTTTCATGTTATAAAAGTAAGCAACAAAAAGGATGTTGGTATAAAGGAGAATATAAAGAAGATTATTATTATCGTATATCTATATCAGGAAATTGTATAGAAGAAATTCCTACATTATGTCCAAGAAAAAAAGCGAAAAAGAGAAATCAAATCAAAGATACATTAGTTACTGGTATTAAAGTAAAACATATCGGGATTGGAGATTATTATGGGTTTACATTGGATTGTAATAATAGATATTTATTAGGAGATTTTACCGTAACTCATAATACAATTTCTGCATTGTATGTTTTATCACAATTAAAGGGGAAAACCATTATAGTAGTAAATAAAATTCCTCTTATGAAACAATGGCAAGATGAAATTTCTAGATTCTTACCTAACGCGAGAGTCGGTATCATACAAGGACAGAAAAATGTGGATGTATCTGATAAAGATATAGTCATAGCTATGTTACAAAGTCTTGCAAGAATTGATTATCCTATATCTTTATTTGAAGAATTTAGAATATGTCTTATTGATGAAATTCACAATGTTGCATCTCAGATGTTTTCTAAAATTTTATTTAAATTATGCTGTAAATATACAATTGGATTATCTGCAACACCAAAAAGAAGTGATGGTTGTGAGTATGTTTTTAAATGGCATATTGGAGAAATAGTATATGAAAGTAAATCTGAAAGAAAAGGAAAAT
>Ga0068872_10002036_pt1 | contig 16057 bp, 11 predicted proteins | sample NOAtaG_7_FD_66441 | JGI IMG/M metagenome (GOLD analysis project Ga0068872, IMG submission 66441) | Freshwater lake microbial communities from Lake Erie, under a cyanobacterial bloom - NOAA_Erie_Diel1S_2200h metaG | ecosystem: Environmental > Aquatic > Freshwater > Lake | place: USA: Ohio, Lake...
AAGCAGCGGTGGCGGCCTTGCCGGTGGTGCCGGCCCTGGCGTTGGCGCGGCTGCGCCGCTGAGCCGGCCCCGGGCGGCGGCGGGCGGCCCGCGGCGGGGCAGGAAGGGGGCGTTACGGGGGAAACGTGGTTTCCCCCGTCCCCATCCAAGAAAGCTCCCCAAAAGCGGCGGCCGCCTGGGCGATCGCGGAGTCCCGGCCCGGCCAGTCGAGGGGCAGCGGCGCGGCGCCCCAGCGGCCGGCGGGGCCGTCGATGAAGAGCGCGTGCAGGCGAAAGGCGGGTATATCGCCGGCTTCGGAGAGGGGTGGCCCGCCGCCGTAGAGGCGGTCTCCGGTGAGCGCGAGGCCGAGGGCGGCGGCGTGCACGCGGATCTGGTGGGTGACGCCGGTCTCGATGGTGGCGGCCCAGAGGGTGCCGCCGGGGGCGGGCCCGAGGCGCCGCAGCCCGGTCCGGGCCGGGAGCCACGCGCCGCGGTGGGGCGTGGCGACGCCGCGCTGCACGACCATTCGCTGCTTGCGCCGCGGGTCGTGGGCGATGGGGCGGTCGATGCTGTGGGTGGACCACGGCACGCTGCGGGCGCTGTGGAAGAGGTAGACCTTGCGCAGCAGGCCGTCGCGGAACCATCCGCGGAGGAGGGCGAGATCGGCCGGGCTGCGCGCGGCGAGCACGAGGCCGCTGGTCGGCGTGTCGAGCCGGTGCGCGATGCCGCCGTCGAAGCCGGGGGGCCAGGCGGCGCCGTCCGCGAGCGCGCCCCGCGCGCGGGCCCGGGCGAGCAGACAATCGCCGTCCGGGCTGCCGTGCGGGGGAAAGACGGGGAGGCCGGCCGGCTTCGTGAGGAGGACGACGCCGGGCCCGGCCATCGTCAGCGCAGGACGATGTTGTTGAGGAAGGCGGCGAGGACGCCCATGATGCTGACGCCGGCGATGATGCCGGAGGCGGCGGGCACGAGGTAGTCCTCGCTCTGCTTGGGGGCGCTGCGCGACCAGAGCGCCGCGCCGGCGGCGCCGATCATCATGGCGAGCGGGTACTGGAAGGGCAGGATGAGCCCGAGGCTGAACCCGGTGGGCGAGGGCAAGAAGCGGCGCGCCTTGGGCAGCACGGCCTCCAGCGCGACGAGCACGACGCCGATGGCGAGCCCGACGGCCATCGCTTGCTGGTGCATCGGGTGCATGTTGTCGATGCCCGTCTTGAAGACCTCGGCGACGGCCTTCCAGGCCTGGGCGGCGGGGGCCGGGAACTCGGGGGCCTTGCCGTCTTTGCCGAGCAGCACGGTGGCGTCGGGCACGAGCAGGTAGAAGCCCCAGACCGTCGCGGCGGTGCCAGCGAAGACACCCGCGAGCTGGGCGATGAACTGCCGGCGCGGGTTGGCGCCGAGCAGGTAGCCGGACTTCAGGTCGTTCAGGAGGTCTGCGGCGGAGCCGGCCGAGGAGGCCGTGATGGAGGCCGTCATCAGGTTGGCGGTGGTGCTCTGCGGGATGAGCACGCCGTAGGTCAGCTGCATCAGCTTGCCCATGGCGCCGACGGGCGTGATGTCCGTCTCGCCGGTGGCGCGGCAGGCGACCAGCGCGAGCAGGAAGGTGAGGCCCACGGCGAGGATGCCGTAGTGGACGGGGATCTCAAAGGAGTGGGCCGCCACGGCGACCACGCCCGAGCCCGCCACGCCACCGCCGAGCACGAACCACGAGAAGGGGACTTCCGTGGCGGCGACGACGGGATCCACGGCGGCGCCGCCGCCCTTGAGCCCGGAGAAGGCGCGCAGGATGGTGCGCCACTGCAGCGCGAAGGAGGCGAGGCCGCTCGACACCATGATGGAAACGCCGAGCCAGAGGCCAATCTCCTTCCAGGCCTTGTAGGGCGCGGTGACCGCGCGGATGACCTTGCCGGTGACCGGGCTCGCCCACTCGGCCTCCCAGCCGATGGGGCCGAGCACGAAGATGAGGAGCAGGCTGCCGAGCATCATCCAGACGGCGGTCTTCAGGCCGACGAGGGCGCCGGCGGCCACCATGACGGGGTTGTGGTCCAGCACCATCGTCCAGTCGGAGGGCTTGAACGCCTTGAACTGGCCGTCGACCATCTCGCCGCCCCGCGCGGGCAGCCAGTCGAAGATGGGGGAGTCGGCGGGCAGCAGCGGGCCCTTGTCGGTGACCTCGCCCGCCTCGTTGCGCACCGGCTTGAGCTTGAGCTCGAGCAGGATGGGGAAAAGCGCGCCGACGAGCGCGGAGACGGTGAGGGCGCGGGCCTTGCGGAGCGCCTCGGCGCCCTCGGAGAACAGGCTTTGCAGCGTGGTGGCGGCCGCCGTGCCGGACGGGAACTTCAGGCGCTCCTTGTTGATGAGGTTGCGCTTCATCGGGATGGCGAGCACGGTGCCCAGCACGCCGAGGAAGAAGGTCCAGGCGATGAGCACCCACGGCGTGAGGTGCTGGCCCTCCGGGCGCTCCGGGGTGGCCGAGAGCATGAGCAGCGCGGCGATGGCGCTGACCATCGTGCCGCCCGTGGCGTAGCCGGCCGAGGAGGCCGTGCTCTGCATGCAGTTGGTCTCGAGGATGGTCATCGGCGTCTTGGCGACGCCCACCTTGCGGAAGAGCGTCCAGATGGCGAAGGACAGGATGCAGGCCGTGATCGCCACGCCGAGGCCCCAGCCCGTCTTCAGCCCGATGTACAGGTTGGTGAACGCGAGCAAGAAGCCCAGGGCCGAGCCCATCGCGATGGCGCGGAACGTCAGCTGCGGGCTGTCCTCGCCGCGGTAGACCTTGGCGTACCACTCCGCCTCGTCCATGTTTTGCACCTGGTCCGGCGCAATCGGGACGGGGCGGGCGGCATCGATCTCGGCCTGGGTGGCCGGCGCGCGCTGGAACAGGGGCATGGACGACCTCGCGAACGGCGGAGCCTACCAGACGCGCGGCCGGGCGGCGAGGGGGGCCCGCGCCGCGCGCCGCTCGGGTTAGGATGCGGCGGCAGGAGCCCGCCATGACCGAACCGTCCGCCCCGGCCGCCCTCACCGCCGCCTTCGAGCGCCTCCGCCTCGCCTGGTCGCGCGACGGCGGGCTCGACGCCAAGGCGCGCAAGGCCCATCTGAAGGCCCTGCAGAAGGCCATCGGCACGCGGCGCGAGCGCGTGTGCGATGCCCTGGTCGCCGACTTCGGAAACCGCTCTCGCCACGAGACGATGGGCGCCGAGCTGTGGCTGGTGATGGAGGCCATCCGGCACGCGCGCACGCACCTGGACGAGTGGATGGAGCCGGTCGAGAAGGACGTGGGCTGGCAGATGCAGCCGGCCACGGCCCGCGTCGTGTTCCAGCCGCTCGGCGTCGTCGGGCTCATCGCCCCATGGAACTACCCGTTCCAGCTCTCGTTTGCGCCGCTGGTCGCCGCCATCGCCGCCGGCAACCGCGTGCTGCTCAAGCCCTCCGAGTACACCCCGCAGACCAACAAGGTCGTCGCGGAGATCCTCTCCGAGGTCTTCCCGGCGGAGGTCGTGTCGGTGGTCGAGGGCGGGGCGGAGGTTGGCGCGGCCTTCGCAGAGCTGCCCTTCGACCACATCTTCTTCACGGGCAGCACCAAGGTCGGGCGCCTCGTCGCGATGGCCGCCGCCAAGAACCTCGTGCCGGTGACGCTGGAGCTCGGCGGCAAGTCGCCGGCGATCGTCCACGACAGCGCCTCTCTCGACACCGCGGCGCGGCGCATCGCCTTCGGCAAGACGTACAACGCCGGCCAGACCTGCATCGCGCCGGACTACGCGCTGGTGCCGCGGGCCAAGGTCGGCGCCTTCGTCGAGGCCTTCACCAAGGCCGTGTCCAAGATGTACCCAACACTCAAGGACAACGCCGATTACACCTGCATCATCCACGCGGGGCAGGTGAGCCGCCTGCTGCATCTCGTGGACGACGCCGAGGCGAAGGGCGCGAAGGTCACCCGCGTGAACCCGGCGAACGAGGCGCTGGACCCGCAGCTGCGAAAGCTGGCGCCCACGGTGCTCACCGAGGTCAAGGACGACATGCTCGTCCTGCAAGACGAGATCTTCGGCCCGATCTTGCCGGTCATCCCGTACGACACCCTGGACGACGCGATCCGCTACGTCAATGAGCGCCCGCGGCCCCTCGCGCTGTACTACTTCGACCACTCGGGCAAGCGGCAAGACGAGGTGCTCGCGCGGACGATGTCGGGCGGCGTCACGCTCAACGACGTGCTCGTGCACAACACCCAAGAAGAGCTGCCCTTCGGCGGCGTCGGGCCCGCGGGCCAAGGCCGCTACCACGGGCGCTATGGCTTCGAGGCGTTCTCGCACCACCGCGCCGTGTTCGACCAGGCGCGCCTCAACGGCATGGACACCTTCAACCCGCCGTACACGGGCTTGGCGACGGCGGCGATGAAGTTCTTCATCGGCCGGTAGGGCGGGGCAGGGCGCGGCTCTGTCGCCTCGGTTATTGAATGTCAGGGAGGAAACCCGGTCATGCCCTCGGACACTCAAGACATCCACGGCCATGTCCTTCGCGTGAACCACTTCCTTCGGTTCGGCCTCGTGCGTCAAGTCCAGGCGGGCGCCGTCGATGCGAATCAGTGGGTCGAAGTCCGGGACGCCTGGGCGTGGGCGGACGAGTGGGCTCAGCGGGGGGATGTCGTGGCCGATGGGTTGCGGGACTTGCTCCTCTCGCTCCAGCAGGCGCTCAACGGGTTCCTCGACCTGCTGCGGCAGCTGGTCGCCAGCGGCCAGCACACGTCGCCCGACGCGCTCGCGTCCGTGAACGACGCCCTGCGTGAGATGCAGGTGCTGTGGCGCGTCGGCTCGGAGCAGGTGTTTTCCCTGTCCACCGGGGCCGCCGAGGCCTGAGCCGGGGCGCGCGGCGGCAGGGCCGACGCCCCGTGGCGTCACCGCGCCGCGGGCACGCGCTCCCACACCGCCAGCACGAGGGCCGGCGCGAGGGCGCCGGGCGGGGTGGCCCAGCGGGCGTGGTGCGCGAGGGCGAGCCCCGCGCCGTCCCCGAGCGCCGCGAGGTCTCGCGCGGAGAAGCCGCGGTGCGCATGGCCGAGGACGGCCTGCAAGCCGTCGTTGTGGTGGGGGGCGAGGTCCAGCGCGATGAGGCGGCCGCCGGGGCGCAGGACCCGCGCGGCCTCGGCGAGGGCGGCGGCGGGCTGCGCGAGGTGTTGGAGCACCAGCACGAGCAGGGCGGCGTCCACGCTGGCGTCCGGGATCGGCAGGGCCTCCACGTCACCGCGCAGCAGCGTGACCCCGGGCAGGCCCTCGGTGCGTCCGCGGGCGGCGGTGAGCATCGCCTCTTCGCGGTCCACGCCGATGACTTCGGCGCCGGCGGCGGCGAGCGCGGCGACCAGCTCTCCGGTGCCGCAGCCCAGGTCCGCCACCCGGGTGCCGCGCGGCAAGAGGGCGAGGAGGGCCGGGGCCCAGAACGCGTCGCCGTAGACCTCGCGCTTCAGCGCGTCCCAGCGGTCCGCCCAGCGCGCGAAGAAGCCCGCGGCGTCGGCGGTGCGGACGGCGAGCACCTCATCGAGGCGGGCGAGGTCTTCGGCGGTCGGGCCCTCGGCGCCGAGCTGCGCGGAGATCGCGTCCCAGAGGGGCTGGCTGCCGGGCGGGAGCGCGGCCGGGTCCAGCGTGTAGAGGCTGGTGGCGCCGGCGCGGCGCAGCTGGGCCCACCCGGCGGCGTGGAGCACCTTGAGGTGACGGCTCACGGTGGCTTGCGGTTCGCCCACGACCCGCACCACTTCGCCCACGCCCAGCTCGACGCGAGAGAGGAGGCCGAGGATCCTCAGCCGAAGCGGATCGCCGAGGGCGTCGAGCCGAGCGGTGAGGGGAGGGGAGGTGGGAAGCATCGGGCCCCGGCGCGCGGTGGTTGCTTCATCCGTTTATCCGGATAAGCGGATGAAGGCTCCCTCGGAGGTCTCCATGAGCGTCGCGCGCCTGCACGTCCCCACCTTCCTCGACACCGGCCTCCCGGTGTTCTCTCCGCTGGCCCACAAGGTCGCGGATCTCTCGGCCGAGACGGTGCGCTTCGGCCGCAAGGAGATCGAGCTCGCCCTGCACGAGATGCCGGGCCTCGCCGCCCTCCGCGATGAGCACGCCGGCGCCCAGCCCCTGCGCGGCGCCAAGATCATGGGCAGCTTGCACATGACCGTGCAGACCGCCGTCCTCATCGAGACGCTCGCCGCCCTCGGCGCCGATGTGCGCTGGGTCTCCTGCAACATCTTCTCCACGCAGGACCACGCGGCGTCGGCCACCGTCGTCGGCCCCACCGGCACCCCCGAGGCCCCCGCCGGCGTGCCCGTGTACGCCTGGAAGGGCGAGACCCTGGCCGAGTACTGGTGGTGCACGCTGCAGGCCCTCATCTGGCCGGACGGCTCGGGCCCCAACCTGCTCCTCGACGACGGCGGCGACGCCACGCTCCTCCTGCACCTCGGCCACGAGTACGAGAAGTCCGGCACCATCCCGGACCCGTCCTCCGCCGACAGCGACGAGTTCCGCATCGTGCTGGAGCTCCTGCACGCCGTCCGCGCGGAGAAGGGCGACACCTTCTTCACCGAGATGTCCCGTGCCGTGCGCGGCGTCTCCGAAGAGACGACGACGGGCGTTCACCGCCTCTACGAGCGGATGCAGGCGGGGACCCTCCTCTTCCCGGCGATCAACGTCAACGACAGCGTGACGAAGTCCAAGTTCGACAACGTCTACGGCTGCCGGCACTCCCTCGTGGATGCCATCATGCGCGCCACCGACGTCCTCATCGCGGGCAAGCGCGCGCTGGTGCTGGGCTACGGCGACGTGGGCAAGGGCTCCGTGCAGTCGCTGGTCGGGCAGTACGCCAAGGTGAAGGTCACCGAGGTGGACCCGATCTGCGCGCTTCAGGCCTGCATGATGGGGATCGACGTCGTCACCATCGAGGACGTCGTGGCCGACACCGACATCTTCGTGACGGCCACCGGCAACAAGGCCATCATCACGGTCGAGCACATGCGCCAGATGAAGCACAACGCCATCGTGTGCAACATCGGGCACTTCGACAACGAGATCGACATGGCCGGGCTCGAGCGGCTGGCGGCCGAGGGTCTGGTCGAAAAGATCCTCATCAAGCCGCAGGTGCACGAGTGGCGCTTCCGCGACACGACGCACGGCCCCGGCGGCAAGGGCCACAGCATCATCGTGCTCGCCGAGGGCCGCCTGGTGAACCTCGGCTGCGCGACGGGGCACCCGTCCCTCGTGATGTCGGCGTCCTTCACCAACCAGACCATCGCGCAGCTCGAGCTGCACGCCAACGCCGAGGCCTACGGCCTCAACCAGCTCGCCCATCCGGGCGGGCAGGCGCCGACGGTCGTGACGCTGCCGAAGCACCTCGATGAGAAGGTCGCCCGTCTGCACCTCGACAAGTTCGGCGCGCGCCTGACCGTGCTCCGCGCCGAGCAGGCCGCCTACATCGGCGTGCCGGTCGAGGGGCCCTTCAAGGCGGATCACTACCGCTACTGAAGAAGGTCCGGGGTCTTGTCGTCCTGGGGCCGCCCGGCGTTGCCGCCCGGCGGCCTCTTGCTTAGGGGCCGCCCGGAAACCGGGCGTGCACACCCCGGAGGAGACCCATCATGCGCATCCGCTCCGCGCTCCCCCTCATCCCGCTCCTGGCCGGCTGCGACCTCGTCAAGTCCGCGCTCAAGGTCAACGTGTCCGGCGAGGTCGTCGTCACCGGCGACACCCCCTCGTCCTTCGACCTGCAGCTCTACTCTCGCGACGACAACCCCGACGCCTTCAACCTCCTGGGCTGCCCGGAGGGCTCCGAGGGCAGCTGCCTCGGCGCGGTGGACATCGCGAAGCTGGAGAACCCGGTCACCGACGACGCCGGCGCACCGTTGGTCCCCAGCTTCGACGGCAACACCTTCCTGTTCGAAGGCGTGGGCGTGGATCTCTACTACGTGCTCGTCGGCACCGGCGGGGACGAGGCCATCGTCTGCTCCACCGACGTCGTGGGCTACGACGAGAACACGAAGCTCGTCACCACCGAGTCGGCCATCACCGTCGGCGGCGGGGAGTCCATCGACGAGTTCGCCCTTCCGCGGCCGGTCCGTCTCAACTGCGCGCCCCTCCTCGATGAGCCGACGGCCCCCGACGAGACGGACCCGGGCGAGTCCGGCGACACCGAAGACGACGGCGACATCGGCGCGGGCGACGACCCGGGCGCCGCGTGGACGAGCTTCATCGTCGAGGACAAGACGGGCAGCACCACCTTCGCCGATGCCTCCGCCGCCAACGCCGAGGCGGACATCGAGTGCGGGGACGACTTCCCGAGCGTGCTCGTGGTGCAGGCGGAGTCCACCAACACCACGGCCACCGAGGCGTACCTCCGCATCCAGTTCGGCGCGGGCGACGCGGCGACCTTCCGCACGGTCGCCGTGCCGATGCGCAACGGCCAGGTGAACCAGGCCATCACGCTCACCGGCGGCTACTCCGTGGTGCAGATGGACCTCGACGAGTCCCTCGACGGCGTGAACGAGTCGTACACCGTCACGTTCTGCGACCGCGCGGCGCCGCCGGCCCAGGAGATGCTGACCATCCTCACCTGGGACAAGGACGACACCGACGTCGACACCCACATCTACAGCGGGGGCCAGGAGGTCGCCTACTACAGCCTGTCCCAGTCCTGGGGCGATCTCGACATCGACGATGTCGATGGCTACGGCCCGGAGACCTTCACCTCCCGCCCGAGCGCCGTGGGTCAGGACTACGAGGTCCGCGTGCACTACTACTCGGACCACGGAAACGGCGCGACGAACGCCACGATGCGCGTCGTGTACTACGACTCGTCGACGGGCGAGGTCTGCGACGTCACCACCAGCCGCAGCCTCAACAGCTACGACTGGTGGACGGTGGGCAACTTCGGCCCTGGCCTCGCCTGCCCGGAGTAGCCGGCCCCGCCCGGTGAGGCTCTCCCGCCCTGCGCGCCCCGTGGCGTGGCCGGGCGGGACGCCTCTGCGGGGCCGCCGGGCGCGGCGACGGCGGCCCCGTGTGCGTCGCTGCTGAGCGGCTGTCCATTGCGCTCTCTTTCGACAGCCTTACGTGTGAACGCTCATCCCCTCAACCTCTGTGCCACGATGCCGTAGTGTTCCGTGAGGATCGCATGGCCTGGCTGAATCGAGACGCGTCCCCGAGCATGCCGGACTCCCCCTCCGCCGACTCCACGATCCTCCGGGATGCCGTGCTGCTGCTGCTGGCGCCCTTGCACGCCAAGGCGCAGGGTGTGCTGAAGTCCCGGGTGGAGCGGGTCCAGGAGCGGCTCGCCCGGTTCCCGATGCCGACGGGGCTCAACCGCGAGCTGGACGCCATCCTCCAGTCCGGCAACGAGGCCGGCGCCCTGCGGGAGGACCCGGACTTGGTCGCGCGCACCGGTCGGGAGGCCGGGGTCATGGGCAAGGCGATCGCCCAGGCCCTCGCCGCGGCGGCCGTGCGCGACACGCGCCTCGCAGCGGCGATCCAGGAGATGGTCGAGGGCTTCCCGCAAGCCGTCAACCCGGTGGACGCGCGTCGCATCACCAAACAGGCGGAGATGCTGCACCAGCTCGCCGGCCCGGCCCAGGCGCGCGCCCGCGAAGAGCGCGACGAGATGACCCGCCTGCTGAGCCAGCTCGCCGCGGAGATGGGCAAGGCGTCGGCGTCGGGGTCCGCCGTTGGCCAGCAGATCGCCGAGGTGGCCGACGACCTGCGCGCCGAGCGCGTCCCGGAAGACCTCCGGGCGGCCCGCGAGGCCCTGCTCTCCAAGCTGCGGCTCGCGCTGTCCGAGAACGAAAAGCTCCGGCAGGGCCTGCAAGACGCCACGCAGCGCGCGCAGTCCCTGGAGGCGGTCGTCGCCACGCAGCAGCGGGAGCTGCTCGACCTCCAATCCCGCGCCTCGCGCGACGCGCTCACCGGGCTCTGCAACCGTGGCACCTTCGACCGCGCGATCTCCGACTACGTGCAGCGGGCGCACAGCCACATGCGGCCGCTCTCGCTCGTCATCGTCGACATCGACCACTTCAAGAAGGTCAACGACACCTGGGGCCACCCGGCGGGCGACGAGGTGCTGCGCCAGGTCGCGGCGTCCCTCACCGAGCACGTCCGCGAGGGCGACATCGTGGCGCGCCTCGGCGGCGAGGAGTTCGCGATCCTGCTGGAGCGCGCAAACCAGAAGTCCGCCCAGGCGGTCGCCGAGCGCATGCGCGAGGGCGTGAGCGCGCTGCGCATCCCGATCCTCGGGCCGGATGGGCGGGTGCAGGTGGTGTTGCAGGTCACCTCGTCGGGCGGCGTGGCCGAGCTCACCCCCCAAGACGACCCGTCGACCCTCTACAAGCGCGCCGACACCGCGCTGTACACCGCCAAGCAGTCCGGCCGGAACCGCATCTGCCTCGCTCCGGATTGAGGATCGCCCGGCGCCGCCCCGATCAGACATTTTCTGTCCGGGATGGCCGGCGGGCCGCGCGATAGGGTCGGCCCATGGCGTTCGTCCACCTTCACTGCCGTTCGCAGTACAGCATCCTCGATGGCGCGGTGGGCCCCGCGGAGCTGGCGGAGGCCGCGGCCGCCGCGGGCATGCCCGCGGTGGCGCTCGTCGACACGGCCAATCTGTACGGCGCCTACGAGTTTGCCAAGGCAGCCAAGGACAAAGGCATCGGCGCGGTCCTCGGCGCGACGCTCTCGGTGTGGCCGGACGGCCTCGCGCGCTTGCGCCCGGACGCCGGGGACGGTGGCTACGCGGTCCTGTTGTTGATCGAGGGCGTCGGCGGAAAGCCGGCCGATCAATCCGTCCCTGGCTACCGCAACCTCTCGCGGCTCATCACGGACGCCATCTTCGACGGCCTCCACTACCGCCCGCGCACCGACCTGGCGCGTTTGCGGGAGCATGCGGCCGGGCTCGTCTGCTTGACGGGCGGGCTCGCCGGCCCGCTGGGGCGCTGCACCCGCGGCGACCGCGCGTTGGCCCGTGACAATCTGCTTCAGCTCCGGGAGATCTTCGGCTCCACGCACCTGTTCGTCGAGCTGCAGGACACCGGCTTTCCGGGCCAGCCCGAGCAAAACGCGCTCGCCCGCTCCCTCGCCGCGGAGCTGGGCCTGGAGACGGTCGTCACCAACGACGTCCGCTACCTCCGCCCCGAGGACGCGGTGACGCTGGACCTGCTGAACGCCGTGGCCCGCGGCGAGCTGGTGGACGACCCGGCCCGGCAGTCGCTGCCGTCCGACCAGCAGTATCTCAAGTCCGAAGCCGAGATGCGCGCCCTCTTCCCGGAGGACGGCGACGCCATCGATCGCACGGAGGCCGTCGCGCGGCGCTGCTTCTTCAAGTTTAAGACGGCGCCCCCGTACTTCTTCCCGGCGACGGACCCTCCAGATCCGGACCCGTCTGCCGACACCCCGGCCGACACGGACGCCAACTGGGCCTATTTCTACCGCGCCTTCCCGCCGCCGCGGGACTTCGGGCTCCCCACGCCAGAGGAGGCCATCCCGCCGCGCCCGCCCGGCGCGGGCTCGATGAACGGCTACTTTGAGTGGTACGCCCGGCAGGGGTTGGTGCTCCGGCTGCGCGACATCCCCGAGGCCCTTCACGCCGAGTACCGCCAGCGTTTGGACTTCGAGATCAAGGTCATCGAGGGGATGCGCTTCCCGGCGTACCTGCTCATCGTGGCCGAGTTCATCAACTGGGCGAAGGACCACGGCATCCCCGTGGGCCCCGGCCGCGGCTCCGGGGCGGGCAGCCTCGTCAACTACGCGCTTCGCATCACGGACATCGACCCGATCCGCTTCGGCCTCCTTTTTGAGCGCTTCCTCAACCCGGATCGCGTGTCGATGCCCGACATCGACGTCGACTTCTGCCAGGACCGCCGCGAGGAGGTCATCGCCCATACGCGGAAGAAATACGGCGAACGTCTGGTCTCGCAGATCATCACCTACGGCAAGCTGCAGGCCAAGGCCGCGCTGAAGGACGTCGCGCGGGCCGTCGGGCTCGAGTTCTCCGCCTCAGACCGCATCGCGAAGCTGGTCCCGAACGAGCTGGGCATCAAGCTGGAGAAGGCTGTTTTGGCGGACAGCTTCCCCGCGCGCATCGATGGGGATCCGCTGACGGCCCGCATCGTCACGCTGGCCAAGCGCGTCGAGGGCATGACCCGCCAGACGGGCGTGCACGCCGCCGGCGTGGTCATCGCCGATCGGCCGCTGGTCGAGCATGTGCCGCTCTACCGAGACGGCGCGGACGGCGGCCCGGTGGTGCAGTTCGAGATGAAGGCCGCCGAGTCGGTCGGCCTCATCAAGTTCGACTTTCTCGGCCTGAAGACCTTGGACCAAATCCGCGACGCGGTGGCGATGGTGGCCCGGAACACGGGCGAGACCATCGATCTCGCGCGCATCCCCTTTGAGGACGCCGCCACCTTCGAGCTCCTGCAGCGCGGGGATGGCCTGGGCGTGTTCCAGGTGGAGTCGAGCGGAATGCGCGAGCTGCTCACGCGCTTGCGCCCGACCTGCATCGACGACCTCATCGCCCTCCTCGCCCTGTACCGGCCGGGGCCGCTGTCCTCGGGCATGGTGGACAACTTCATCGATTGCAAGCACGGTCGGAAGCCCATCGCCTACCCGGACGACTGCCTGGAGGGCATCCTCAAGGAGACCTACGGCTCCATCGTCTACCAAGAGCAGGTGATGCAGATCGCGCAGGTCTACAGCGGCTACACGCTGGGCGGCGCCGACCTGCTCCGCCGCGCGATGGGCAAGAAGAAGCCCGAGGAGATGGCCAAGCAGAAGGCCACCTTCGTCGACGGCGCGAAGGCCATGGGGCGGGACGAGAAAAAGGCGGACGAGCTCTTCGAGACCTTGGCGTTCTTCGCCGGCTACGGCTTCAACAAGTCGCACTCCGCGGCCTACGGCGTGGTGGCCTTCCACACCGCCTGGCTGAAGGCGCACCACCGCGCCGAGTACATGGCCGCGTTGATGTCCGTGGACGCCGGCAACACCGACAAGGTGCTGATGTACATCGGCGATTGTCGCCGGAAGGGACTGGAGATCCTCCCGCCCGACATCAACGAGTCCATGAAGCCCTTCGACGTGCCGGTGGGGCGGCGGCGGGTCATCCGGTACGGGCTCGCGGCGGTGAAGGGCGTCGGTGAGGCTGCCGTGGACGCCATCCTGGAGGCGCGGGCCGCAGCGCCGGGCGGGCGCTTCGCGGACTTCGGCGACGTGCTCGAAAAGATCGACCACCGGCGCGTCAACAAGAAGGTCCTGGAGAGCCTCATCAAGTGCGGGGCCTTCGACTCCTTCGGCCATGCCCGCCAGGCGATGTTCGAGGGCCTCGGGGACGCCATCTCGGCCGCCCAGCGGGCCCAAGAGGACCGCCACGCCGGCCAAACCTCGCTGTTCGGGCGCGGGGCCGGCGCGGCCCGGGTGCAGGTGCGGCTGCCCGCGACGGGTGAGTGGCCCTTGGCGGTGAAGCTCAACAAAGAGCGGGAGGCGCTCGGCTTTTTCCTCACCGGCCACCCGGTCGCGGCCTACCGCGGGTTGGTGCGTCGGGCCGCCACCTGCAGCATCGCAGACCTCATCCACTGCAAGAACGAGCAGGAGGTCGTGCTGGCCGGCATGGTGAGCACGCTCAAGCCGATTCGGACGAAAAAGGGCGATCCGATGGCCTTCTGCACGCTCGAAGACGAGAGCGCTTCGGTGGAGTGCGTGTTCTTCCGGGATCCCTGGGCCCGGTCCCAGGCGGTCTTGGAGGGCGGGACCCCTGTGCTCGTGCACGGCCGCTTGGAGAAGACGGCCGGCGAAGACGGCGGCCTCAAGATATTGGCGGATCAGGCCCACTCCTTGGCCACGCGCCGCGAAGAGGACACCCGCGAGGTGCACCTGTACGCCGAGCCCGAGGACATCGAGGGTCCCCGCTTGACAGAACTCTCGAAGCTGCTGCAAAAAAGCCAGGGAAAAAGCAGGCTCATCCTGCATGTACGGGTCGGAGGCGAGGCGTGGGCGAGCCTGGAGTCGAAGAGCATGACGGTGTTGGCCGAGGAGTCGCTGATGCAGTCCTTGGAAGCCTTCTTTCGGCGCCCGGACGCCGTGGCGCTCCGATGAGGGGTCTCGGGTTCGTGCTGCTGTCCGCCGGCTGTGCGGCGTGGGCCTCGCCCTCCCCGGCCGATGGCTTCCCGGCCGTGGTGCGGCGCGTGGGCGGCGGCGAGGTGGACTGGACCACCCTCACGCTCCATGTTCGCAGCGCCTCGGATTTGCAGGTCGGCGCCTGGAAAGACCGCCGCATGCAAGAACAGGACGCCCTGGACCGCCTCAAGCCGCGGGTGGCCGCTGCCGCCCGCGCGGTCCCCGTGGACCCGTCCACAACGATGGGAGACCGCCTGGACGGCGGGGCGGAGCTGGCCCTCGCGCTGGAAGACGGCCTGGGCCGCTGGCGCATCGAGGAGACGCGCTACCGCGCCGATGCGGGAGGCGTGGAGATGGCGGCCCGGCTGGACCTGCGCGAGTGGGTGCGGCCGGTGCTCGACGCCGCGGGCGCGCCGACGCCCCCCGCGGTGCTGCCGCCCGACGGCCCGACGGGGCTCGTGGTGGACGCCCGCGGCACGGACTTCGAGCCCTGTGTTCTCCCGGAGATCAGCGTGCAGGACGGCCCCCCCGTGCTCTCGGGCGCGCTGGTGTCTGCCGAGGCCCTCCGGAGGCAGACGCCCGCCGCCTACCTGGGAGATCCCGCGGATCCGCGCGGCTGGGCCCGTGCCGGCGACACCCCCCTGTTCCTGACCGTCATCGACGCGCGCGGGTGTCGGCTCCTGCTCCCGCCAGGGGACGCGGCGGGCATGAACGCTGCGGTGCCCGCGTTGGTCTCGGCAGGCCGCGTGCTCATCGTCGCGGATCCACGCTGATGCGGCGGCGTGCCCACAGCAGCAGCCCGGCGCCGGTGGTGCGGCGGCGGGCGGCGGTCCCGGCGGCTCCCTCCGCGCCTCCGTTGGCGGCTCCGCGGGGGCGCTGGGAGCGGCTGCTCTGGGGGGTCGGCTTCGTGGTGGTCGGCGCGGCGCTGTTTTGGCTGCTTCGCCCTGTGTTTGCGTTGCTGGCGGCCAGCGCCGGGCTGGCCTACCTCCTGGATCCGCTCGTGGACGCGCTGGAGCGCCGCGGCTTGAGCCGGGAGTCCGGCATCGGCGTGCTTTTCGCCGCTTTCGTTGGCGGGGTCGTGCTCGTCTTGCTCGTGGGCATCCCCACGCTGGGGGTGCAACTCGAGCGCCTGTCGGCCCAGCTCACCCCGTTCTTCTCCAACCTGGACACCACCCTCGCGCCGGCCTTGGCCGAGGTCAGTCGATTGAGCGGCCGCCCGGTCACCCTGGACCTCGCGGCCTTGCAAACCCAGGCGCCCCGGTGGATCCAAGAGAACCTCCCGCGCGTGCAGGCGGGGGCGAGCACGCTGGCGGAGGGCCTCTTCACCCAAGGTCTCGGGCTCATCAACGCGCTGGTGAACCTCACCCTTCTCCCCGTGTTTTTGTTCTATCTGCTGCGGGACTGGGACCGCCTGGTCGCCGCCATCGGCGGCTTGGTCCCGGTGCGGCACCGCGGCCGGGTGGAGCGCGTCGCCCGCGAAGTGGACCTGCGGCTGTCGGCCTTCGTGCGCGGGCAGATCACCGTCTGCCTCGCGATGGCGGCGCTCTACAGCGTGGGGCTCGTGCTCGTCGGGATCGACCTCGCCGTGCCGATCGGTCTGATGTCGGGCCTGCTCGTCGTCGTGCCGTACCTCGGCAGCGCGGTGGGCCTTGGCGCCAGCCTCGTGCTCGCCCTCATGAAGTTCGGGCTGGGCGCCGAGCTCATCCAGGTGCTCGTCGTGTTCGTCGTCGTGCAGGGCATCGAAGGCTACCTGCTCACCCCCCGCATCGTGGGCGACAAGGTGGGCTTGCATCCCCTCGTGGTCATGGTCGCCCTGATCGTGGGGGGCAGCCTGCTCGGCATCTGGGGGATGCTGCTCGCCATCCCGGTCACGGCGGTGTTGAGCGTGTTCGCGGCCGAGTGGTTGTCCGCGTACCGCGAGAGCACGGTCTTTGGCGGGGCGTCCCGCGAATGACCGGGGGCGGCGGCCCGCTGTG
>Ga0068872_10002040_pt1 | contig 16051 bp, 14 predicted proteins | sample NOAtaG_7_FD_66441 | JGI IMG/M metagenome (GOLD analysis project Ga0068872, IMG submission 66441) | Freshwater lake microbial communities from Lake Erie, under a cyanobacterial bloom - NOAA_Erie_Diel1S_2200h metaG | ecosystem: Environmental > Aquatic > Freshwater > Lake | place: USA: Ohio, Lake...
TGTCGCGCACGCGGTCGATTATCTGCTGCATCCCGATGCGGCGTTCGTGACCGGCACGGTGATGAACGTGTCCGGTGGTCTGGTGCTCGATTGAGCCGCCCGGTGCGCGGGCCTGGGCTACCACCCGTACGCCGCGCCAAGGACGGCATAGGTGCGCCGCGCTACCACCAGGTCTATGTGACGGTGCGTGCGTGGGTTCAGGACGGCACCTACAAGCCGGGGGCACAGATACCCACCGAGCCCGAGCTGGGGCGCATCTTCGGCGTCTCGCGCATCACGATCCGCAAGGCGATCGACGCGCTGGTCCGTGAGGGCTGGTTGGTGCGGCGCCAGGGACGCGGGACCTTCGCTCGCTTCCCGGGCGGTAGCCGCCCGGTCTCCATCGACATGGGATCCGTCTTGGCGCAGGTCTCCGATCTCGCGGCGCTCACCGGTGTACGCGACCGTGTGGTCGCCGAGGTGGATCCCGACGAGGAGACCCGCGCGGCGCTTGCCTTGGCGGACGGCGAGCGGGTGCAACGCGAGACCCATGTCCGGCTGCTCGGGGACTCGCCGCTCGGGCTGATCACCACCTTCGTACCGCTCGACATCGCATCGCGTCTGGAGGGCAGTGCGTCCCGCGACCAACCCATGTTCATGCTGCTCGCGGCCACCGGTCTGCGGATCGCGAGCGCCGACCAGTACCTCGGCGCGACGCTGGCAGGCGTCGACGCTGCGCAGTCCTTGGGGGTCGCGGTGGGTGCGCCGTTGCTCCGTCTGGTCCGGGTGGTCAAGGATGAGCGGGAACGCCCCGTCGAACGGGTGGTCGCGCTCTACCGGGCTGATGCGTACCAATACCATCTCCATCTGGAGGCGCCACGGCATGGTGGGCGGGGCCGCAGCCGCCCGTAGCGTGGCCCGATCGACGCCCGCTGCCGCCGATCCGCTCGGCGCTCCCGCATAATCAGCCGCAGCCTCAAACCCAGGTGCGACCATGACCGAGAAGCCCGCCAAGTACGACCTCCTCATCAAAGATGTCCGGGTGGTGCGCCCGCGCAAGGACGGGCTGCAGCGTGCCGACATCGCGATCAAGGACGGCAAGGTCGCGAAGGTCGCGCCCGGCCTCTCCGCCGCCGATGCGCGGCAGGTCGTCGACGGCAAGCGCCGTCTCGCGTTCCCCGGGCTCGTCGACCCGCACATGCATACCGGCATCTACGGCCCGTTGCCGCAGGATGCGCGGAGCGAGAGCTTGGCGGCCGCCCAGGGCGGCGTCACCTCGAGCCTCAACTACATCCGCACCGGGGGCTATTACATGGACCGCGGCGGACCGTACGCCGAGGTCTATCCGGAGATCCTCGCGCAGTCGAAGGACAACTTCTGGGTGGACTACGCGTACCACCTCGCGCCCCTCGACCGGACGCACATCGGCGAGATCGACATGCTGATCGACAAGTACGGCGTGACCTCGTTCAAGATCTTCATGTTCTACGGCGGCTACGGCCTGCACGGCGCCTCGAACAGCCAGCACAAGTTCCTGATGATCGGCGAGGACGAGAAGTACGACATCGCGCACTTCGAGTTCGTGATGCGCGGCGTGCACCGCGCGATGCTGCGCCGGCCGAAGCTCAAGGATTCGATCTCGCTCAGTCTGCACTGCGAGCTCGCCGACATCCTGCGCGCCTATACGAAGATGGTCGAGGGCGGCGCCAAGACCACGGATCTCGACACCTACCTCACCGGCGAGACATACGATCCTGAGTGCATCGACTGCAAGCCGCTGAGCGGTCTGCGCGCCTATAGCGCCGCTCGTCCCCCGCACTCGGAGGGCCTGGCGATCACCATCGCGGCCTACCTCGCCAACGAGACGAACTGCGCGAACATCAACCTGCTGCATCTCACTTCACGCAAGGCGGTCGAGGCGGCGCTCAAGATGGCCAAGGCCTTCCCGCATGTGGACTTCCGTCGCGAGGTCACCATCGCGCACCTCTGCCTCGATTACGACACCAAGGTCGGCAGCCTCGCCAAGGTGAACCCGCCGATCCGTTCGCGCCCCGATGTCGAGTTCCTCTGGGAAGCGCTGCTCGACGGCAAGCTCGACTGGGTCTGTTCCGACCACGCCTGTTGCCGGATGGAGGACAAACTGGGCGAGGACAAGGCCGGCAAGAAGAACATCTTCCTCGCGAAATCGGGCTTCGGCGGCACGGAGTTCCTGCTGACCGCGCTGATCACCGAAGGGCGGCCCCGCGGTCTGTCCTGGAACCGCATCGCGGAGCTGACCTCCTGGAACCCTGCACGACGCTTCGGGCTGAAGGCCAAGGGCGATATCGCTCCGGGCTTCGACGCCGATATCGCGCTGGTCGACACCTCCCGCAGCTTCGTCGCCGGCGGCAAGACCTCCGAGTCCGACCAGGGATACTCGGTGTTCGAGGGCATGGAGATGTCGGCGACCGTCACCAGCACCTTCCTGCGCGGCCAGTTGGTGTACGACGAGGGCAAGCCGGTGGGCAAGCCGGTCGGGCAGTACCTGCATCGCCCCTATGGTTGAGCGCTGACGGCCGCGAAGGGGCGGCTGCGGTATCATCCACCCCCGTTTTCATCTCTTCGACAGGAGTCGACACATGACCATCAAGGCCGGCGACCGCATGCCCTCGGGCAGCTTCAAGACCCTCACCGCCGAGGGCATGAAGGACGTCAAGACGGATGACCTTTTCGCGGGCAAGACCGTGGTGCTGGTGGCCGTACCGGGCGCCTTCACACCGACCTGTGACGCCCGCCATCTGCCGCCGTATGTCGAACATGCCGCTGCCATCAAGGCGAAGGGCGTCGACACCATCGCGTGCATGTCGGTGAACGACGCGTTCGTGATGAACGCCTGGGGCAAGGCCAGCAATGTCGGCGACAAGGTGCTGATGCTGGGCGACGGCAACGGCGACTACGCGCGCGCGCTCGGGCTCGTCATGGACGGCCGTGGCTTCGGCATGGGCGAGCGCAGCCAGCGCTTCGCCATCATCGTCAAGGACGGCGTCGCGACGCATGTGAACGTCGAAGCGCCGGGCAAGCTCGAGGTCTCGACCGCGGAGCATGTCCTCAGCCAGCTCTGATGGCCGACCGCAACCAGCGCATCACGTTTGCGCGAAGTCCGAAGGGGCTGCCCGTCCCGGAGGACTTCGGCGCGGACGAGACGCCGATCCCCACGCCGGGGCCGGGGCAGTTCCTGTCGCGTACGGTGTACCTGTCGCTCGACCCGTACTACCGCAATGTGATGAAGAACAGCCCGATCTACGCCGACCGGTTGGCGCCCGGCGATGTGATGGTCGGCGAAACGGTGGCGCAGGTCGTCGAGTCGCGGCACGCCGACTACGCGCCCGGCGACTACATCGCGGTGCGCAACGGTTGGCAGCAGTACGCGTTGTCGTCGGGGCAGGGCGTGCGCAGGCTAGACCCGTCGATAGCGCCCGTCTCGACGGCGCTCGGCGTGCTCGGCATGCCGGGGCTCACCGGTTGGGCGGGTACGGTGCATCTCGGGCAACCGTTGCCGGGTGAAACGGTCGTGGTCTCCGCCTGCACCGGACCTGTCGGCAGCACAGCCGGGCAGGTTGCGCGCCACATGGGCGCGCGGGTCGTCGGCATCGCAGGGTCTGCGGAGAAATGTGACTACGCGGTCCGTGTGCTCGGCTTCACCGCCTGCGTCAACCATAAGGACGGCGATCTCGCAGCAGCACTCAAGGCGGCTTGTCCGCGCGGCATCGACCTCTACTTCGACAACGTCGGCGGCGCCACGCTGCAGGCCGTCATCGCCAACCTCGCGATGGGCGCCCGCATCGTGCTCTGCGGCATGATCGAGGCGTACAGCATGGACTCGCCGCCGCCCGGGCCGTGGCTCGGTCCCGTGGTCGGCGCGCGGGCGACGATGAAGGGCCTCGTTGTCTACGACCACATGCACCGCATGGCCGAGATGGAGCGTGTCGTGTCGGGATGGATCCGCGAGGGGTCGTTCCGCTACCGCGAGGATGTCGCCGAGGGCCTCGCGTCGGCGCCGGCGGCGTTCTGCGCGCTCATGCGCGGCCAGAACTTCGGCAAAGCCTTGGTCCGCGTCGGCCCGGAGCGGGCCTAGCGCCCTCGCGCCTCAGGGCGGCTCGGGGGTGCCGGTGTCCCGTTCGCCGCGTGCGCGCTGCTCGCGCGCGCCTTTGGCCAACGCAAGGTAGCGTTGGCGGAAATCGTCCAACTCCTCCTGCGTCAGCTCTTCCAGGTCGAGCAGCGCGTTGTGCGCGCCCTGCGTCGCGCGGATCAGTTCATCGAGCTTGATGTGCAAGGCCTCGGTGTCGCGGTTCTGGGTGTTCTGGATCAGGAACACCATCAGGAAGGTGACGATGGTGGTGCCGGTGTTGATCACCAGCTGCCAGGTGTCGCTGAAGCCGAACAACGGGCCGGATACCAACCACGCGGCCAGGATCATCAGCGCGAGGTTGAACGCCGCCGGGCGCCCGGCGAGGCGGGCGGCGTTCTTCGCGAGCATCGAATAGAAGGTGTTGTCGCGTCGCATGCGTATGTCCTCCATCGTCGGCTGCGTGGGCCGACCTGGAACGCATGTTACGCCCTGCGCGGGGTCAGCCGGGTCGGTCGAGCAGCCGTTCGATCTCCGGCACCACCTGGAACAGGTCGCCGACGAGGCCGATGTCGGCGACCTCGAAGATCGGCGCCTCGGGGTCCTTGTTGACGGCGACGATGGTGCGCGCGTCCTTGATGCCCGTGAGGTGCTGGATGGCGCCCGAGATGCCGAACGCGAGGTAAAGCTGCGGCGCGATGATCTTGCCGGTCTGGCCGACCTGCATGTCGTTCGCGGCGTACCCGGCGTCGACCGCAGCGCGCGAGGCCCCGACGGCGGCGCCCATCTTGTCGGCGAGCTTGAAGAGGATGCCGAAGTTCTCGGCGCTGGCGAGCGCACGGCCGCCGGAGACCACCTTGGCGGCGGTCTGCAGATCGGGACGGTCCGAGCGCGCCGACGAGACCGACACGAAGCGGGTGTGGGTGTCGGGCGTGGCCGAGACAACTGCGGCCTCGATGGGTGCGGGGGCGACCGATACACCGGCCGCCTCGAAGGAGGCGATCCGGACGGTGGCCACGACCTTGGCGCCGGCGGACGATTCGACCGTGACGATGGCGTTGCTGGCGTAGATCGGGCGGCGGAAGCGGGTCGCGCTCTCGACGGCCATCAGATCGGAGACCTGCGCGCTGTCCAGCAGCGCTGCCACGCGCGGCATGAGGTCCTTGCCGAAGGTGGTCGAGGGGCCGAAGACATGCGAGTAGCCGGCCGCGAGTTCAGCGAGCTGCGGCGCGATCGCCGCCGCCAGCGGATTGGCGTGCGCGGCGTGCGTGACCGTCACCACTCGATCGACGCCGGCGATGGCGGCCGCTGATGCGGCGACCGTCGCCGGGTCGGCGGCGAACACCGCGAGCGTGACCTCGGCGTCAGGGATGGCGCGGGCGCAGGTGACGCACTTGGCGATGGCGGGATTGACCCGGGCGCCGTCGTGCTCGGCGACGATGAGTATGCGGTTCATGCGAGCCCCTTGCGACGCAGCGCGTCGACCAGTTCCTGTGCGTCCTTGACCATGATGCCCTTGGTGCGCTGCGGCGGCGGATCGAACTTGACCGCCTTGAGGCGCTCGACCGGCGTGACGCCGAGCGACGCCGTGTCGACCGTGTCGAGAGGCTTCTTCTTGGCCTTCATGATGTCGGGCAGCTTGACGTAGCGCGGCTCGTTGAGACGCAGGTCGGTGGTGATCACCGCGGGCAGGTCGATCTCGAGGGTCTCAAGGCCGGCATCGACCTCGCGGGTGACGCGCGCGACCGCGCCGTCGATCTCGACCTTGGAGGCGAAGGTGGCCTGCGGACGGCCCCACAGCGCCGCCAACATCTGGCCGGTCTGGCTGCAGTCGTCGTCGATGGCCTGCTTGCCGAGGATGGCGAGGAAGACCGACTCACGGTCGCAGATCGTGCGCAGCATGCGCGCGACATCGAGCGGCTCGACCACGGCATCGGTCTGCACGAGGATGGCGCGATCGGCGCCCATGGCGAGCGCGGTGCGCAGCTGCTGTTGGCAGTCGGCGGGTCCGATGGACACCGCAAGCACCTCGTCGGCGAGCCCTTTCTCCTTGATGCGCAGTGCTTCTTCGAGCGCGATCTCATCGAAGGGGTTGATGCTCATCTTGACGCCATCGGTGATGACGCCGGAGCCGTCGGGCTTGACGCGGATGCGGACGTTGTAGTCGACCACCCGCTTGATAGGGACGAGGATGCGCTTCATCTGACACCGTTGAAGGGGTTAACCGTCACATTCTACAGGCCGAGCGAGCCGGGGTTAAGCCTGCGTTGCGGGTCGACGACCTGCTTGAGCTGCCGTATCAGGGCCGCCGTCGCGGGGTCGCGTCCACGCATATAGGGGTAGAACTTGCCGATCTGCAGGTGGGCGGCGCCGTGCCGTTGGAAGAGGTCGGCGATGCCGTGCTTCATGCGATCGACCAGCGCCCGGCCTTCGGGGTTGTCCTCGAACTTGGGGAGCGAGGCGGCGTAGCCCTCCGGCATGAGCCGTTCCTGGGTGATGTTGGTGACATCGGCCCAGTAGAACACCGGTTCGTACAGGAAGGCGTTGGTGCCGACGGTCATGAACATCGCGCCGTAACGGATGCGCAACCGTTTCATCTCGGCCTCATTCGCGGCGTAGTAGGCCTGCAGCTCCTCGCGGAACGCCGCCACCCGCGAGAACGGCAGCAGGCCGTGGACCGGTACCCAGCGTTCGCCGAGCGGGCTGCGCACGTTATAGAGCGGCATGAAGGGCATGGCGTTGGCCACCGTGGGCACCGTCGCCGGCACCTCGGCACCGTGGGGCTGCAGCACCGCCCTCAGACGGGCCACGGCAGCACGGCAGGACGCGTCATCGATGCCGTCCACCAGCCAATGCGCCGAGAACACCGCGTCCTTCAGGAAGCCGCGCCCGGCGACCGCCATCTTCGCGAGTTGGCCGATGCCGTCCCAGATGCCACGCGAGGTCTGCCAGACCGCGAGCGCGGACTTCAGGGCGGTGGCGGCGTCCGCCTTGCCGAGCTGACCCTGCTGGAGCGCGGGATCCAGACCGAAGTTGGTGAGGTTGAGGCCCTCCTTGGCGGCGGCCTCCATGCCGGCGGCGAGCTTCGCGAAGTTCTGGAAGCCGAACGAGACCCCCATGACATGGCTGTTGCGCCGCATCAGGCGGAGCGACACCGCGGTCTTGATGCCGAGCGCCCCGCAGTCGCCCATGAAGAGCCCGGTGAGATCGGGTCCGTAGGAGCGCAGGAAGGGCGCGCCGTTCGCGCCGCCCCAACTGCCGGTGCGGATGGTCTCGCCGGTGCCGAGCACCACCTCGACCCCAAGAGGCGTCTCGCCTGAGACGCCGAACACGCCCGTCCCCCAGGTGACGCTGTTCTGAGACAGCGAGCCACCGACCGTGGCGGTGAGTCCCGAGAACGGACCGTAGAACGGTGTGCGCAATCCGCGAGCGGCGAGCGCCTCGTTGAGCTTGGCCCAGGTCACCCCGACCTGCACGACGACATACATGTCGCGCTCGTTGATCTCGAGGATGCGATCCAAACGCGAGGTGTCGAGGCTGACGGAGCCTGGCTCTGCGGGCAGATAGCCGTCGGTGTAAGACGCGCCGCCGCCGCGCGGCACCACCGCCACACCGCGGGCCACGCAAGCACGGACCACAGCGGCGACCTCTGTGGCCGAGCCGGGCCGGACGACCGCCGAGGGCAACGCACCCGATCGATAGATGTCGGTGGAGAAGAACGCGAGCTCGGTGTCGTCGGTCAGCACATGCGCTGCGCCGACCGATGCCGCAAGTTCGCGGACCAGGGCGTCCGACGCAGTCTGCGGAGCCGCGTTCATGTCAGCGCACCGCGGTGAGGCGTTGCTGCTGGTGCGGCGGCTCGCGCTGCTGGTCGGCGAAGGACTGCCGGATCTTCTGCGCGGTGTCGCGCAGCTTCGGCAGGAAGCGTTCCACCGCGAGCTTCAGCGGCACGGCGGTTCCGCTGAAACGGATCGTCACGGCGGCGAGCACGCGATCATCCACCATGATCGGCACCGCCATGCTGATCTCGTCCGAAACGCGTCGCGGGCGCACCGCCGAGGCGTATCCCTGCATCCGCGCATCGTTGAGCATCTTCATGAGTTCGGTGCGGTTGCGGGCGAGCGCGTCCTCTTCCTTGTTGGACCGCGCGAGGATGTCGATCAGCGACTCGCGGTGCGTCGGCGACGAGAACGCGAGATAGACGCGGCCGGACGAAGAGGTGAGCAGCGGCACACGGAAACCGGCCGAGTAGCGCTCGACCGCCAGCGGGCTGCGATGGTCGGTGGACTCGCGGACCATCATGGTGGTGCCCGAGAGCGAGGCGATGGCCACCGGCCAGACGATCTCCTTGCCGAGCTCGTGGATGTAGGGCCGCGCGATCTGCGTCACCCAGGCCTCGTCGTCGTAGCCGTCCGACAGACCGCGGACCATGATGGTCAGACGGTACCGGTCGTCGTTCGCGTCGCGGTACACGAAGCCGGCGTGGCTCAGCGTCTCCAGGATGCGATAGGTGGTGGTGCGCGGCAGACGGATCTCCTGCGCGACTTCGGAAACGGTTGCACCGTTACGAAGGTTGAGCACGGTGAGCGCGTCGAGGCCACGGATCAAAGCCCTGATCGGACGAGTCGAGTCCATCGTGTGATACCCCCGTATCGATGGTTTTGTTGTGTCCGAGAGTGTAGACAGGGCGGCGCAACGCTGTCCACAAGGCGGACGGGAACCGCGAGGTGGACCCGGGACCGAGGTGTAGCCCGGTATCCACGCCCATAATCGAGCGGGATCTGCGACGCGTCGATGGGGGGGTGACATGTCGGGGGATTCGGCTCGAGCGGCCGTGGGCCGCCTCACCACGGGCCAGCTGATGGCCTACGCCGCGCCTACCGTGGCGCTGCAGTCGGTGTTGACGCCGCTCTATGTGTTCTTGCCGCCGGTGTACTACTCAGCGGAGGTCGGGCTGTCGGTGGCGATGGTCACGTTGGCGTTCTTCGTCGGGCGTTTCTGGGAGGCGCTCATCGACCCGCTGGTCGGCGCGTTGTCGGACCGCACGCGCAGTCGCTTCGGGCGCCGTCGCGTCTGGATGCTCGCCGGTGCGCCGGTGGTGTTGGCCGCCGCCTGGTTCCTGCTGTCGCCGCCACCCGGTGCATCGCTCGTCTACCTCGTCGTGGCGCTGGCGGTGTTCTATGCCGGCTGGACGATGGTCTACGTGCCGCACCAGACCTGGGGCGGCGAACTCTCCGACGACTATGCGGAGCGCTCGCGCATCGCGGGGTTCCGCGAGAGCGGGGCGTTCCTGGGGTTCCTGAGCGCGACCCTCGTCGGCATCCTCTACTGGAACGTGTACCGCGGCATCGCGGCACCGAGCTACGCGCAGATCGTGCAGGCGGTCGGCGTGTTCTTCGCGGTCGCGTTGCCGCTCGGCATCCTGTGGTGCTTCGCACGGGTGCCGGCCGCGTCGGCTGCCACGGAACGCACGCCCGGCTGGGGCGAACTCCTCGCGATCCTCCGCCGCAACGCGCCGTTCCGTCGCCTCGCGGGTGCGTATCTCATCGACCGCATCGCCATGGGGGCGTACTTCGCTGTGCAACCGGCGCTGATCTCGCAGGCGCTCGGCATCCCGGACCAGGTGCTGGTGGTGGCGCTCGTCAACACCATCGCGGCGGTGCTGCTCGCCTTCACATGGGTGCCGATCTCCAACGCGATCGGCAAACATCGCGCGTACTGCGTGGCCAACCTCGTCACCGCGATCTCCTACCTGATGCTGTTCTTCGTGCCTGCTGGCCTCGCCTGGCCGGTGCTCGCGGTCAATGCGCTGATGGCCTTCGGCAACGGCGGCACGATGGTGACGCCGCCCGCGATGACCGCCGATGCGGTCGACTCGGACGAGCTCGAGTCCGGCATCGCGCAGATGGGCGGGCATATGGCGTTCCTCGCATGTGTCTTCAAGCTGGGCATGGGGCTCGGGCTCGTGGTCGGCCTGCAGTTCCTGACGGCTTTCGGTTACGCCGGGATGGGCGCGGCGTTGTCCGATGACGCCACGATGGGCGTCAGGCTCGGCGCCTCGGTGCTGCCCGCGCTGCTTCTGCTGCTGCCCATCGCGCTGATGTGGCGCTATCCCATCGACGCGGCGCGGCACGCATCGATACGGCAGCAGCTCGGCGCGCGACGCGCGGGGGAGGCGGTGTGATGGGCAAGTTCTTGAAGTGGATCGGTCGCCTCGTATCGGGCCTTGCCGGGGTGCTGCTGCTGGCGGTGGCGGTGCTGCTCCTCGCGGCCTGGATCGCCGATCCGGCGGTGCCCCGGAACCTGCTGTTCGGGCAATCTTTGAGCGAGCCCGCTGCGGTGCAGGACTCGCAGCCGCAGGAGGCCGTCCCGGGGCGGCCGCGCGACGACATCGCGATCGGCGCGCAGGTGACCATCGATCCGCGCGGTCTGGCGCTCGCCGAACGGTACGCCGACAAGATGCAGTCGGTGGCGCTCCTGGTGTTCCATCGCGGCGCGCTGCGCTACGAGCGTTATTGGCCGGGTTTCGATGCCGGCACCCGCACCAATCCGAACTCCATGCACAAGGGCGTCCTGGCGCTGGTGGTCGGCGCGGCGATCGCCGACGGCCATATCGACTCGGTGGATGCACCCGCCTCGAAGTGGCTCGCCGCATGGCAGGGCGATGCACGGCGGGATATCACGGTCCGCGAACTGCTGCAGATGTCGAGCGGCCTCGAGGTGCCGGTGTTCGGCACCTGGAAATCCTCACGCATCCTGTTCGGCTCGGACCTGCAGGCCGGCGTGCTCGGTCTCGGCATCGAGGCGCCCCACGGCAGCCTTTTCCAGTACAACAACGCGAGTTCCCAGGCCTTGGTGATGATCGTGGAACGGGCCACCGGCAAGCGTTACGCGGAGTACCTCTCGCAACGGCTCTGGCAACCGATCGGGGCGAGCGACGCGGCGCTCTGGATGGACCACGCGGGCGGACAGCCCCGCGGTTTCTGCTGCCTGTTCGCTACGGCCCGCGATTGGTTGCGGGTCGGTCGGCTGATCCTCGACCGCGGCCGCGTCGGCGAGGCGCAGGTGCTGCCCGCCGAGTGGATCGATGCCATGACCACGCCATCGGCCCGCAACCCGAACTTCGGCATGCATGTCTGGCTCGGGTCGCCGCCGGCGCAGCAACGGCCGTACAACCGCCATACCACCAAAGCCGATGCGAGCGCGTTCCATTCGTCGCGCTTCTTGGCCGAGGACATCATCTACATCGACGGCTTCGGAGGACAACGCGTGTACATCGTGCCCTCGCAGGAACTCGTGATCGTGCGCACCGGCGTCTCGTCGCGTGAATGGGACGACGCCATCCTGCCCAACGCGCTCATCGGCGCGGTGCGCCGATGAACGGCCGGGTCGTCGAGCAGCGCCTAAGGCTCGCGGAGGGCCTGTTGTCGCTGGCGATCTTCGCGCTGGTGGCGTTCCAGATCTACCAATCGACCAAGGTCGGCACCACGCCGCGCGGCACGGCGGCACGCGAGGCGCTGCAGCACCTGCATGTCGCCAACGGCCTCACCATCCTGCTGCTGCTGCTGCCGCGCCTATGGCTGTGGCTCCGGTTGCCGCGTCCGGCGCGTCCGACGCGCGTCCCCGCAGCCGCGGACGACCTCGCGCGGCGCTGCAACCTCGGCCTCTACCTGCTGCTGCTCGCGCTGTGCCTCATCGGTCCCTTCTTCGCGTGGTCCGAAGGGCATGCGGTGTCGTGGTACGGGCTCGTCACGCTGCCGCCCATGATCGGTGCGGGATACCGGCCCTCGGTGACGCTCGGCTACCTGCACAGCGCTGTATCGTTCGCGCTGCTCTTGCTCGTCGGTCTGTCGGTGTGCATCGCGCTTTGGCAGGCGGTCCGATATCGCGCAGCACCTTGGCGGATGTTGCCGGCATTCCCCTGGTCCGGGTCGCAGGTCAGCGACCTCGCCCGCACGGGCGCCGGCTGGAACGCGCTGCATGCGCTGCTGTTCGCCGGCGTGCTCGCGCTCGGCGCCTGGATGCCGTACAAGGTGTTCGGCGTGGTGCCGTTCACCACCGGCGCGCAGCTGGTCGCCTCGGGGCCGCCGCCCGTCGCCGACCCGTACCTCGATGCGTCACCGCCGCCGCCGCTCGATGCGCAGACCACCAAAGATTTCATGTGGTGCCGTTTCTGCCACACCTTCGACAAGGGCGGGGCGCACGGCGTCGGACCGAACCTGCACCGGGTGTTCGGGCGCCGCGCCGCGAGCGCGGCCGGTTTCTATTACTCGCCGGCGTTCGTGGAAGCGGGGCAGGGCGGGCTGGTCTGGGACGCCGCGCAGATCGAGGCGCTGATCGCCGACCCGGAGGGCTTCCTCGGCGGCAAGCACCGCATGCGCTATCCGCCGATCACGGATCCGGAGCGCCGCGCCAAGGTGATCGCGGCGTTGCGGTGGGAGACGCGTTAGGCGGCAGCGGGTGCGTCGGTGCAGAGGCGCGCCGCTGAGGCGCCCGCCAAGCGGCCGAGCGTCACCGCCATGCACAGCCCGACCGCCGGTAGGTAACCCGTCACCGCCGGGCCGGAGATGCTGCGGGCAGCGCCGCCGCCTGCCGTGATGTTCGGCAGCGGCCGACCGTCCGGACGCAGCACGCGTGCGCCGTCGTCCACCTGCAATCCGCCCTGGGTGTGGAACAGCGCGCCGGTGACGCGGACCGCGTAGTAGGGCGGCGCGAGCGGAGCTAGCCCTGCGAAACTGCGTCCGAAGCGGTCTTCGGTCCCGGACGACCGCGCCGTGTCGATGGCTGCGTTCTCGGCGGCGAAGGTCCCCTCGGGAACCCGGCAAGCCTGCTCGAGCTCCGCCCAGGTGTCGCCGCGACGCAGCGCTCCGACCTCGACCAGCTGCCGCTGCTCGACGGAGTGCGGTACGCAGGCCTCGTGACGGCGGCCATCGAAAACCACCCACGCGACACCGCCCGGCTGCGCGAGCACCGGTACGCACATGCCCGAGATGTTCGCGAGCTCGTGGGTGAAGCGGTGGCCCTCGGCGTTGGCGAGGAAGCCCCCTTCGATCAGCAAGGGATGCGGGACGACGATCTGCTGCGGGTCGGCGAGGGTGCCCAAGCCCTGATAGGCGGTCATGTCGCCCACCGCGCCGCCGAGCGCCTCGCCCCACAGGATGCCGTCACCCTGGTTGCCCTCGTGCCCGAAATACTTGGCGTTCGCCATCTCGGGGATGTGGCGCGCCACCATCGCGTGGTTGCCGCCGAAGCCGCAGGTGGCGAGCACCACCGCGCCGCACCCGAGATGCTCCACCACGCCGCCCGGCCGTTCGATGCGCAGGCCGAGCACGCGGTCGTCCGCATCGGCGTACAGGTCGGTGACGCGTGCCTCGGTCATGACCTCGATGCCGGCCCGACCGCAGGCGTTCTGCAGCAGGCCGAGCAGCTCCTCGCCGTTGCGGCCGGGCGGGATGTGCAGCCGCGGCCGCGAGTGCCCGAGACCGGTCCATTTGAAGTCGAGCAGCAACGGGACACCGTGGCGGTCGGTCAGCCAGTCGAGGGTGTGACCGGATTCGCGGGCGATGAGACGCGCCAACGCGGGGTCGGCGCGGCCCTCGGTCTTGGCCATGACATCCGCGACGAACGACTCCGGATCGTCCTCGACGCCCGCGGCACGCTGCGCCGCCGTGCCGACGCCGCAGACCGCCCCGAGCGACATCGAGGTGCTGCCCCAAGGGCGGGCATCGCGCTCGAGCACCAGCACCTCGCGACCGGCATCCCGCGCGGCGAGCGCAGCGGTGAGGCCACACGCCCCCGCGCCGACGACGGCGACGTCGATGCTGAACTCGAACTCGGGGATGTGCTCGCGGATGATGCCCATGTCGCTTTCCCTGCAGCGGCGTGATGCCCGTCAGATGGCGTCGAAGTCTAGCATCGGTGGCGGCCGGCGATGCCGCAACGCCCGGGCCTCGGCTAAACTCCGACCGACCCTTGTTGCGAGGTGCGCTCGATGTCCCAAGCTGTACACCTGATGCCCGGTGCCGTCGAGGGCGCGTTGGCCGAGCTCCGCCGGGTGCTCGGTGACGCACAGGTCGTCACCGACCGCGCGGAACTCGAGTTCCATTCGCAGGACGTGTACCGCGCGGGCGAACTGCCGGCCGCGCTCATCCGGCCGTCGACCACCGAACAGTTGGCGGAGGCGCTGCGCGCGATCGCGCCGGCGCGGCTGCCGATCGTGCCGCGGGGCGGCGGCATGTCCTACACCGACGGCTATCTGCCGCAGGCGCCGCACTCGATCATGGTCGACCTGCTGTCCATGGACCGCGTCGAGGTCATCGACGCCGAGGACCGCTTCGTGACCGTGCAGTGCGGCGCGACCTGGAAGCAGCTGTTCGACGCACTTGCGCCGCACGGCGTCCGCACGCCGTACTACGGGCCGTTGTCGGGACTGCGCTCGAGCGTCGGCGGCGCGCTGTCGCAGGGCAGCATCTTCCTCGGCTCGGGGCGCTACGGTCCGGTGGCCGAGAGCGTCATCGGTCTCGATGTGGTCACGGCCGACGGTCGTGTGCTGCACCTCGGCAGTCATGCCAACAAGAACGGCAAGCCGTTCTTCCGGCAGTTCGGTCCCGATACCCTCGGCATGTTCCTGTCGGATTGTGGTGCGCTCGGCATCAAGACCCGGGCGACCTTCCGCCTCATCCGTCCGCAGCCGGAGTCGCGGTTCCTGTCGTTCAGCTTCCGCGAGGCGGGAGCGCTGTTCGCGGCGATGGCCGATGTCGCCCGCGCCGATGTGATCTCCGAACAGTTCGGGTTCGATCCGGGATTGCAGGCGGTGCGGATGAAGCGCACCAGCCTCGCCGCCGACGCCAAGGCGCTCGGCGCGGTGGTGAAGAGCGCGGGCGGCGTGCTCAAGGGTCTCAAGGAGGGCGCGAAGGTCGTGATGGCCGGACGCAGCTTCCTGGAGGAGGGAACGTTCTCCATCCACCTGTCGCTCGACGGCCGTGACGCCGCCGATGCCGACGCGAAAGCGGACATCGTCCGCCGCATCATGTCGGCCCAGGGCACGGAGGTCGAGAACACCGTGCCGAAGGTGATGCGGGCGAACCCGTTCGCCGAGCTCAACAGCATGTTGGGTCCGGGCGGCGAGCGCTGGGTGCCGGTGCACGGCACCGTCCCGTTCTCGCAGGCGCTGTCGATGTATGAGGTCTGCGAGGCCGTGTTCGCCCGCCACGCCGAGGCGATGCAACGGCACGACATCGACCGCGGGTATCTCGTGTGCACGGTCGGCGGCTCAGGGACGCTGCTCGAACCCGTGCTCTACTGGCCGGATGCGCGTAGCGCGTTCCACGAGCGGGTGCTCGACGCGGCATATCTCGCCAAGCTCCAGAAGTATCCGCCCAACCCTGAAGCCGCCACCGCGGTCGCTGCGCTGCGCGGCGATCTCGCCACCGCGTTCATGGAGCAGGGCGCCGTGAGCTTCCAACTCGGCAAGTTCTACCGGTACCAGGAGGGCCTCGAGCCCACCGCTGCCGGTCTGCTGCGCGAGCTCAAGGCACTCCTCGACCCGGATGGTCGGATGAACCCCGGCGCGCTCGGTCTCTAGGGCGCGCCCCCTTACATCCGTCCATCACATATCTCAGATACATCAGGCCGATCCGACAGGCCGATACACCAAGGGGAACTCGTCATGGCCAAGATCATCGTGCTCTTCAACCTCAAGCCGGGCGTCAGCATCGCCGACTACGAGCGGTTCGCGCGTGAGACCGACCTGCCGATCGTCAACAAGCTGCCGTCGGTGCGCAGCTTCGAGGTGCTGAAGGCGCAAGGCACGCTGGGCGGCGGCGCTTCCCCGTACCAGTACCTCGAGATCATCGATCTCGTCAGCCTCGAGCAGCTCGGGCAGGATGTCTCGACCGAGACCATGCAGAAGGTCGCGGCCACCTTCCAATCGATGGCGGACAACCCGCAGTTCATCATCACCGAGTC
>Ga0068872_10002043_pt1 | contig 16048 bp, 16 predicted proteins | sample NOAtaG_7_FD_66441 | JGI IMG/M metagenome (GOLD analysis project Ga0068872, IMG submission 66441) | Freshwater lake microbial communities from Lake Erie, under a cyanobacterial bloom - NOAA_Erie_Diel1S_2200h metaG | ecosystem: Environmental > Aquatic > Freshwater > Lake | place: USA: Ohio, Lake...
GTTGGCACCAAAAGGCATGACCATAAATTCCTGAAAGTCGATACTGTTGTCTGCATGTGAACCTCCATTTAGGATGTTTAGCATGGGAACAGGCAAAAGGTTTCCGTTTATTCCACCCACATAACGATAGAGTGACATGCCTGATTCCAGGGCCGCTGCCTTAGCAGCCGCCATTGATACAGCCAAGATGGCATTGGCCCCAAGTTTAGATTTGTTTGGAGTATTGTCGGCAGCAAGCATGATGGCATCAATTTTACTCTGCTCAAAAACATCGCATCCATGCAATTTTTCCGAGATAATCTGATTGATGTTGTCAACGGCCTTGAGTACGCCTTTTCCGATATACAGCGCCTGGTTTCCATCCCTGAGCTCTACTGCTTCGTAACTGCCTGTAGATGCCCCTGAGGGCACCGCAGCCCTTCCCATCTTACCATTACTTGTAATTACATCTGCCTCAACAGTAGGATTCCCCCTGGAGTCGAGAATTTGTCTTGCTTTGATCCTTTCTATCCTTGCCATAGTGTTGTTTACGGATGTCGGCTAAGGTAGAAAATTATGCCCAACAAAAAACAGTCAATAATCAGTTAAAGAAGGTTATTTACTAAAATTAAATGAGCGAATTTATTTATTCGCTTTAGACTGGGATTTTCTATCTTTTTTACCGAAAACCGAAAAATGCACATACCTTCCCGGATGAGCTTTTAGATCTGTAAGCAGGCTATCCAAATCCCTTGAACTAGACTCAAGGTTGTTGTAGAGTTTATTATCGTTTATAAGCATGCCTAGTGAACCCTCACCCCGATTAATTTTTCCCATCACCTGACTCACATCGGCAAGCGCCTGGTTGGCGTTGCGAACAGTTCCCGCTATGTTTGCCTTCACAAGAGAATCGCTCATCTGGTTAAGGTTCGCAAGAATGTTCTCAATGCGCTTGTTGCTGTTTTTCAGATTTTTTGTGATGGAATGTACATGCTCAGCAATCTCTCCCAATCTTTGTCTTTGCTCTTTTACCAAACCCGCAAGATCGATGGTCATGGTGTTCAGCGACTGAATACTTTGCTTCAGGTTACCCTTGGTTTTGCCTGCAAAAACCGTGTTCAGATTGTTTATAAGTGAATCCATGGAGACAAGCAATTTTTCAGCCTTTTCTTTCACCGGAACAATCTGCTTGCCAATCTCATCCGTGAGTCCGCTTTGCAAATCAGATTTAAGTGTGTCACCCGGCTGATAAAAAGTTTTTTCATTGCTGTATTTCAGGTCTATGGCCATACCTCCAAAGAGACTGCTTGAGTAAATGGTGGCTACAGAATTCTTGGGTATGAGCAAATCCCGGTCTTTCAGCGCAATCTCCACAATAATCCGGTTCGCTTCATGAGGATGGAAATAAATCTTGTTTACATTACCGATGTTTAGCCCTCTTACAAAAACAGGGTTTGATTCGGTAAGACCATTAACATTATCATACACCGCGTAATAGGTTTTCCTGAAACCGAAGATGTTTTTTCCTTTTAGAAAGTTGAATCCAAATACAAATGCCAATACCGAAATGGCGATGACAAGGCCGATTTTAATTTCTCTGTTTATTGCCACAGTGCTCGCAAATATACATGTTTATGATAAGTGAACAGGGCTCATTCAACAGGGCTTTCTGAATTTTTCTTTTGTTCATTCAGGAGCTCACCGGCCGGAATTCGATTTTTACCCTTTATGCCCACAACAAATGCATCCTCGAAACCTTTTTTTCGAAGCTTTTTCTGATGTTCCATCGCATCTTCAAAACGATAGAATTCTCCGGAAAAATACTTTTTCCCTTTTCCGATATCGAGCACTAGATTAGGTTTTATCCCGCGAAGCGCCGAAGGTTTCGCTTTTACATGCAGAGGCGTTCCGTAAAACTGAACACTGAAGTATCCCGCCGGAACCGGAGGTATCTCTTTCATCTCACTCTGGTGTGCAGCATCTGAAACCATTTTGTCATTACCAATTTTTACTTCTTCCTTGAGCACATCATCTAGCGGCAGGGTGGAGCCAGTCTTTTCTGATTTGCAACCGGGCAGCATTTCCAAACTATCAGCCTGTGCAGCTTTTTTCTGCATCACTTCATCCTTGTATTTACGGAATGCCAAAAATAAAGACAGTGCCATATGATCCTGCCCTTTTTCTGATCCAAGAAATTTCTCCTCCTCAGGGTTCGTTAAAAAGCCTGTTTCTGTAAGTAAACTAGGCATGGAGGTTTTCCATAATACCAAAAATCCTGCCTGCTTTACTCCTTTGTTGATACGGCAAGCTTTCTCATTATAATAATATTGAATTTTTGAGGCAAGGTCCAAGCTTTGTTCCAGAAAAGCATTTTGATACATCGTAAAGATGATATTCGCTTCATCGGTGTTGGGATCAAAATTGTCATATTTTTTTTGGTAATTCTCCTCAAGAAGGATTGCAGCATTCTCCCTCTTGGCAACATCAAGATTCCCTTTCGACTTGTGCAGCCCCATCACATAGGTCTCACTTCCAAAAACCTTGCGATTTGGGGATGCGTTGCAATGAATGCATACAAACAAATCCGCTCTGTTGTTATTGGCAATGGCTGCCCGCTCATTGAGTTCCAAAAACACATCCGTTTTTCGGGTATACACCACCTCCACATCCCGGCAGTTCTTCTCTACAAGTTTTCCAAATTTCAGGGCAATAGCCAATGCCACCTCTTTCTCCTTGAACCTGTCACCATGGCAACCCGGATCTTCACCCCCATGGCCTGCATCAATCACAAGCGTAAACTTTCCCACAGGCGTTGCGGCCTGTAGCAAGCCACAACAAAAAACCATGAGCAGACATGCTACCATGACAGGACTTATCCATGTATTACATTTACTCACAATATACACCCCGAAATTTGGTTAAATTTGCGCTCGACCAAATTAAAACCAAATCACAGCCGGTTGACAGCCTCAGTTCAGCAAGTTTTTAAGGAAGTTATTAACCGCAATCATTGCCTGTTTGTCATCGTATTGCTCCTTATCCATGCTCATTTTGCACGGGCGCAAAACAATGCACTGCCTACTCCGGCAGATACTACCAACTCAGACACCCTGAAGAGTAAACCAAAAAACGAAGTCAGGATTTCAAAGAATGCCCTTGAATCTCAGGTGAAATACCTGGCACATGATTCCATGCGATTCGAAGTAGACAGTCAGCGTGTCTATCTCTATGGCAAAGCTGAGGTGTATTTTGAAGACATTGCCCTCAAATCGGAATTCATCAGAGTAGACCTCAAAAAGAACCTTCTCTTTGCCCATGGCTTGCCTGATTCAAGTGGAAAAATCATAGGTAATCCCCTTTTCACGCAGGGTGACCAGGAGTTTAAGGCCGTTAAAATGACCTATAACTACAAAACAAAAAAAGGGAAAATACATGATGTAAGGACCAAGCAGGATGAGGGATTCCTCTTTGGTGATCAAGTGAAGAAAGATAGTTCGGATAATTTTTACATGCGCAGGGGAAAATACACTACCTGCGAACATGATACGCCCCATTTTTATTTTTCGCTCAGGAAAGTGAAAGTAATTAAGGACAAACAAATTGTTACAGGGCCTGCAGATTTGGTGGTAGCCGGAGTACCTACCCCGCTCGCCGTTCCCTTCGGTTTCTTTCCTAACAAGAAGGGAAGATCCAATGGTTTGATTTTGCCTCGTCCGTTTAATTCTGACGGCCTAGGGTTTGGTCTTGAAGAACTTGGCTATTACTGGGGCATTAATGACAAGCTGGACATGACATTTTCTTTGGATGCCTACAGTCGCGGAAGCTACAGGGGCAGGGTGAGAACCGGGTATGCTGTTCGATATAAATACTCGGGTAGCATCGGAGTGTCCTATGCCAATATCAAACAGGGCGAAAGAGGGTTTCCAAATTATGCACTCAACAGAGACATACGCTTTACATGGGTTCACGACCAGGATGCCAGAGCCCGCCCCGACAGCAGGTTTTCAGCCAGCGTAAACGCCGGAAAGGTTAGTAATATCGCTTCCCGCGACATTGCAGGATATGTTCAGAATACATTTGCCTCCAATATCAATTACACCAAAATATTTTTAGGAACTCCTTTCAGTTTTAATGCCACAGCCTCTCAAGATCAGAATGCAGCCACTAGAAGCATGAATCTGAATCTACCCACCTTCACCCTAAACATGACAGGTATCAATCCTCTGGGCAATAAATGGACCATAGGGAAACCCAAATTTATTTCTGACCTCAGGCTGGTATACGCCGCTGATTTCAGAAATGTGATTACCACCACCGATACTGGTTTCATGAGGGATATTCGCAACCGACTCGACAAAGTGATGCGCAACGGATTGCGTCAAGATGTGTCACTGAGTACCAATTTTCGTTTGTTTCGTAACCTGATTGTGACACCTGCTGCAAATTACAATGAGGCATGGTATCTTAAGACCATTAAAAGACGCGTGGTAAAGGCAGGTGAAAATGATTCACTCGTTACCGATACCATCAGCGGATTCCGCGCTGCTCGAACACTGAGAATAAATACTACCGTACGCACTAATATCTATGGCTACTATTTGTTTAAGAAAGGTTTTATCCAGGGCTTCCGACACCTGATGATTCCCAGTGTTACATACACTTATCAACCCACCATCACAGGTGCCGATAGGTATGAGTTAAATGGTAAAACGGTCTCTTATTCCCCCTTTGAGACAAGTATCTTCGGAGCGCCCCCGGTGAACAAACAAAGTACTGCCACATTTGCACTTAGTAACAACCTGCAAATGAAATATAAGCTACCGGGCGACACTGTCGGAGAAGCAAAAAAAATCACCTTACTTGATGCGTTTAACCTTAGTTCGGTTTACAATCTCCGCGCAGATTCCATGAAGTTAAGTCCGATTAACATCAATGCAAGAACCATTCTATTCAATAATATAAACATCAACTACACAGCAGTTGTTGATCCTTATTATGTGGATGTAAATACAGGTAAAAAACGAGCACTCTGGGAATATGATGTTACCGGAAAGTGGGCAAGACTTACTTCCTCAGCACTTAATATAGGATTTAGTCTGAAGCCACCACAGGCCAAAAAACCTGTTACTTCCGAAAAGGCCACGCCAGAGGAGTTAGAAAAGATAAATGCAGAAAGAGATGCCTACATAGATTTTAATATTCCTTGGAACCTTTCTGTATTTTATAATATCAGTTATAATAAGCCTGCCTATGTAGGCAGCTATGTGCAAACCATATCTGTAAACGGCGACCTGAGCATCACACCAAAATGGAAATTGCAGTTCAGCAGTGGTTACGATTTTACCGCAAAAGATGTGATCATTCCAAATTTTAACCTGTACCGCGACCTGCATTGCTGGGAGATGCGCATCAATGTGATTCCCTATGGTCCGCGTAAAATGTACACGGTAGATATCAATGTGAGGGCATCTGTATTGCAGGACTTAAAACTCAGCCGCAAAAAAGACTGGTACGACTTGCGTTAGTGATTACCTGAATGTAATCCTTCCTGTTCCGGTAATTTTAAACTTTGAATATCAGTTAATGGAAAATGATTTGGATCAGATTTTCTGCACACTCACGGAAGTCCGTTCAATTAGTTTCCTATGTTAAACACATGAGCATGACTAAACCTCTTTAAAAACGCCTATGATTGCCGATTTACACTGCGACCTGCTTGACTTGACAAAGAGCAGTCTACTTTCTACTTCTTACTTTCTGCTTTCACAAAATGCAGTGAAGCAGAGTTGATGCAGTAACGCATACCGGTAGGTTGTGGACCATCATCAAAGACATGACCCAAATGACCTCCGCAATGTGCACACATAACTTCTGTACGAATCATTCCATGTGTAGTGTCCCTTTTTTCTAAAATTTTTGAGGGGTCAAGAGCTGCATAAAATGCTGGCCATCCGCTCCCGCTATCGTATTTAGCTTCCGACAAAAACAGGGGCGTTTCACAGCCCCTGCAACAATATACACCTTGGTCATTCAGCTTGTAATAATGATTGATAAAGGGCCTCTCGGTTCCTTTCTCCCTGAGCACATAATAAGCTTCTGCTCCCAATTCATGAAACCATTCTTCATCACTCTTGTGCACTCCAAATTTATGTGCAGCTTCATCTTTATTTGGCATAACTCACGCCTCTTGTTTCTCTGATAACTGTAATTTTAATTTGTCCGGGATAAGTCATCTCGGTTTGGATGCGCTGCGATATATCGAAAGCAAGCTGATCTACTTGCTTGTCGTCTACTCTTTCACTTTCTACCATTACCCTTAGTTCGCGCCCAGCCTGCACAGCAAAGGTCTTGTTTACGCCGGGATAGGTCATAGCAATGTTCTCCAGGTCTTTCAATCGTTTGATGTAGGATTCTGCAATCTCTCTTCGCGCACCCGGACGAGATCCTGAAATGGCATCGCATACCTGAATGATTGGACTCAGCAAGCTTGTCATCTCAATCTCATCATGGTGCGCACCTATGGCATTGCATACTTCCGGATTCTCCTTGAATTTTTCTGCCAACTGCATACCCAAAATGGCATGTGGCAATTCCGGCTGATCGTCGGGTACCTTTCCGATGTCATGAAGCAGTCCCGCGCGTTTGGCCAACTTCACATTCAGTCCAAGTTCTGCTGCCATGGTAGCGCAGAGGTTGGCAACCTCACGGCTGTGCTGCAATAGGTTTTGTCCGTATGAGGAACGATACTTCATCCTGCCTACCATGCGGATCAGCTCCGGATGCAGACCGTGTATACCTAGGTCGATGGTGGTGCGCTTACCTGTTTCAATGATTTCTTCTTCAATCTGCTTTTTAACTTTTTCTACCACTTCCTCAATACGGGCTGGGTGAATACGACCGTCGGAAACCAACTGATGCAAAGCCAGTCTGGCAATTTCTCGGCGTACCGGATCAAAACAGGAGAGGATGATGGCCTCTGGTGTATCATCCACGATAATTTCTACACCGGTGAGAGATTCCAGGGTACGAATATTGCGCCCTTCTCTTCCGATAACGCGGCCCTTGATCTCATCATTGTCGATGTTAAATACCGATACCGAGTTTTCAACTGCATGCTCGGTGGCTACGCGCTGGATGGTTTGAATAACAATCTTTTTAGCCTCCTTGTTGGCGGTGAGTTTCGCCTCTTCCATGATATCTTTAATATGGGAGAGTGCCTGTGTTTTGGCTTCTGATTTCAGGGCTTCCACCAGTTGCGTTCTGGCTTCTTCAGCAGTGAGTCCTGCCACCACCTGTAATTGTTCAACCTGTTTTTTCAAGGATTTGTCAAGTTCTTCCTGCTTCCTTTTGAGTACATCCACCTGTTGTTGATGGATCTCTTTGGCTTGCTGGGCTTCCTGCTGTTTGCGCTGGGTTTCTTCAATCTTTTGGTTGAGTACCTGCTCTTTTTGCTTGATTTTGTTTTCCTGCTGGAAAACCTGCTGTTGTTTTTCCTGCAAGCCCGCATTTTTTTCTGCGATGGTTTTTTCGTGCTCTGCCTTGAGCTGAAGAAATTTTTCCTTGGCTTGGAGAATTTTTTCCTGCTTAATGATTTCGCCTTTTTCTTCAGCTTCTTTTTTAAGCATGTTTACCTGGTTGAGCACCTGTTTACGCAGCACGGTAGCTACGATACTTGCTCCCAGAATGAGACCTCCTGCGAGGCCGATGACAATTGATACAATGTCCATTGTGTTTCCTTTTTTTTGTGGCGGAACACAATCGTTGATGCCGTCCTGTTAAAGAACCTGCTGAACCATTGCCGTGAGGTCAGACACCTGTCTGCCCAGTTCGGTTTGAGTATTTTGCCAGTCAACTTGCTGAAAGGCAAATTCCAGTAAACACATGGCCATGAGGTCAGTGCTATGCCGGGTATTGAAATTGCTGGCATACTTTTCCATTTTCTCCTCAACAAGTCCGGCGGCGAGGAGGTATTTTTCTCCTTCGGCCCGGTTGCTAACCTTTACCGGAAATATTTTGCCGGCAATTGTGATATGGATGGTTTCTGCAGCCATTGTTTTGTTTACTCAGGCAATGTCAGGCTTGGATTCCTCAAGGTAGCGGCTGATCTCCGAGAGCATTTCGCCGATGAACTTTTTGGTTTCTGCCTGGCTCTTTTCGAGCCCTTGCTTTTCGTTCAACTGCCCCCTCAACAGCGCCAGTTCCCTGCGCAGCTCCGAAACCTCCTCCGACTTGGTGCGAATCTCGTGTTTCAGTCCATCTGCTTCTGCAAGTAAACTTCGGTGCTTTTCTGAAAGTGCCGAATGAACATGTGTAAGTGCCAGAATTTTGGATTTTAACTCCTCAATCATAGATGGGTCAAAATACATCGTTCTTTTACTTGCATGCAAAAGTAAGATATTTTAAGAGACTAATTCCCTTCGTTTTCATAGTTTTCACACATTGCATGGTCAATAAGGTTATTTTTGTCGTGCTTATGTTACAGGTACAATACATCAGAGAAAACAAGGACAAAGTGGTTGCAGGCCTCACGCGCAAAAAAGTGAAGGATGCTGCTGAGGCTATTCACAAGGTTATTTCCTTGGATGATGCCCGCAAAAAACAACAAACACAACTAGAGCAGGTACTCTCAGAAATTAATACTATATCTGATTCGGTAGGCCAGCTCTTTAAGCAGGGAAAGAAGGAAGAAGCAGAAACCCTTAGGGCTAAGTCAGCTGCACTGAAAGAGGTTGTAAAGAACGGTGAAAATGCCCTTAGGGAAGCTGAATCTGCCCTGCATGATTTTCTGGTCACACTTCCCAATGTGCCATATCACCTCGTACCTGAGGGATCCACTCCTGAAGACAATCAGGTGGTTTATTCTCATGGCGAAATACCCGTGCTGGCAGAAAATGCAAAACCACATTGGGAACTTGCCCAACAGTATGATCTCATTGATTTTGAACTTGGAGTGAAACTTACCGGTGCAGGATTTCCGGTTTACAAAGGAAAAGGGGCAAAACTACAGCGTGCTCTTATCAACTACTTTCTTCACCGGGCCGAGCAGGAAGGATACACAGAGGTACAGCCGCCTATTTTGGTAAATGAAGATTCCGGTTTCGGGACCGGTCAATTGCCGGATAAAGAAGGGCAGATGTACCATGTAGGTATCGATCACCTGTACCTCATCCCTACAGCGGAGGTACCTATCACCAATATCTACAGGGATGCGATTGTAAAAGCCGGCGAACTGCCCATCAAAAATGCAGGATACACTCCTTGTTTCCGCCGTGAAGCAGGTTCCTACGGTAAGGATGTGCGCGGACTTAACCGCCTGCATCAGTTCGACAAGGTGGAAATCGTTCAGATTGCCCATCCATCTAAATCTTATGAGGTGCTCGAAGAGATGCAAAACTATGTGGCCGGACTGCTTAAAAGTCTCGAATTGCCCTTCAGGATCCTAAGGCTATGCGGAGGCGACATGAGTTTTGCCTCAGCCATGACCTACGACATGGAAGTATACTCAACAGCCCAGCAGCGCTGGCTCGAAGTGAGTTCGGTTTCCAATTTCGAAACCTTTCAGAGCAACCGCCTCAAGCTGAGGTATCGCGAGGGGGATGCAAAACCTGTGCTTGCCCACACACTTAATGGTTCCGCACTCGCCTTGCCCCGCATCGTGGCAGCCCTGCTTGAAAACAACCAAAGTCCGGATGGTATCAGAATACCGGCATGTCTTGTTCCTTTCACCGGTTTTGAATGGATTCGCTGATGAACACTTCTTTTAAAATATTTCTTCTTGCACCAACTATCCTTCTATGTGTTGCCTGCAATTCTAAAAAAGAGAATGATTCCTATACACAGACCATAGATTCACTGGCTATGAAACTGGAAAAGACCGATAGTATCTTTGAGTGCATCGCTTTTGAGAAAGCAGAAAAGGTAGCTGCTACCATTTCTGAGAAAATAGAAAAGATCAATGCATTGGATGGAGGAAAGCATGATGACAAAACCATTGAACTGATTTCTGCATATAGTCTTGTTCGTTGGTTTGAGAACCAATCCGGAGAAGAGGAGGAGAGAGAAAAAAAAGGTATTAAAGAGGTGAAAGAAACAGAAGAAGAACCCAGAGAAATGTTGGAGAAACAATTGGAATATAGCAAAAGCCAGCTCCAAAATCTTCGTCACGATTATGTGAACGGAAAATTTGAAAAGCAGGAAGCAAGCCGTTATTTGTCTGATGAGAAAAGGGCCATCGATAAGTTGTACACCTACACAGAAAACAAATCACTTCAGTACAAGATGCACTTTGCAGCATTTGACTCGCTGGATGCTGTTGTTGATTCAGTCATACTAAAACTCAGTAAAAAATAAGATGCGTTCGCGCCTGTTATCGATTGTTTGTGTTTGTCTGTGGAGCCTCGTCTCCATGGGTCAGCAAAAAGATGACATGAAGCTTGCCAAACAGTTTTATGAATCGGGCGAATTTCAAAAAGCAGCCGATTTATTTTCTGCACTCTATAAATCTAACCAAGATGACGAGAGCATGCAGTTTTATGTGAGATGTCTTTTGTCTCTCAAAAAAGAAATAGAAGTTGAAAAATTCCTCAAGAAGATTGCCCGCAAAAACAATAGTAGCAATGCTGCAATCGTATCTCTTGCATCCTTGTACGCAAGTACCGAACGCCCGGCGGAAGCAATGAAGTTGATAAAGGCAAGGGCAAAATCCTTTGATGCGGATCAATCCCTGTTCATCAATTTGTCGGGAGCCCTGCAGGCAGCTTCTTTACCTGATTTGGGCATCGCCGTGCTCCAGGCAGGTCAAGAAAAAATGGGGTTTTTATATCCTTTTTATTTTGAATTGGCCGAAATGTACAGTGCAAAAAAAGACCTGTCCAACATGATTGATCAGTACCTTGAGGCCATTAACTACAATGAGGGCTATTTGGTGCAGGTGCAAAATGCTTTACAAACTAATCTGGACGATGAGAACTCACCCGACCGCAGACAATTGCTCAAGCAACAATTGCTCAAAAAGATTCAGCAGTATCCACAACGGGAGGTATTTACCAATATGCTGGTTTGGTTGTTCCAGCAGGAGAAGAATTTTTTGGCTGCTTTCGAACAGCTAAGGGCACTCGATAAGCGCTTCGGAAACAAGTCGCCCGAATTGTTTGAACTTGCGCAAGTGGCTTCTGCCAACCAGGATTTTGCGGCAGCGGCAGATATTCTTCAGTATGAACTTACTAAGGGCCGAAAGAATCCCTATTATGACCAGGCACGCAGGGAATACATTTCCAACCAATACCTAAAACTCTCCCAAAGACCTGTTTACACTCAAATAGACTTACAACAAACAGATAGCGCCTTTGCCATAGGATTGAATGAACTGGGTATCCAGCCATCAACTGCTTCCATGTTTCGTGATTTTGCTCATTTCAAGGCTTTCTACCTGAGCCAGCAAGATACCGCTCTTTCCCTGCTCGATGAGGTGATTCAATTGCCTGCCGTGGATGATGTACAGAGAACACGCGCCAAGCTGGAAAAAGCTGATGTACTCTTGTTCACAGGAGATGTTTGGGAAGCCAGCTTGCTGTATTCACAGGTAGAGAAAAATTACAAACATGATGTGTTGGGGCAAGAGGCCAAATTCCGTAACGCACGCCTTTCTTACTATCGGGGTGATTTTGAATGGGCACAGGCGCAGCTGTTGGTGTTGAAAGCTGCCACCAGTAAACTTATTGCCAACGATGCGCTTGATCTTTCCATGATTATTACCGATAACCTCGGGCAGGACTCTGTGAGAGAACCGTTGCAGATGTTTGCCAGAGGCGATTTGTTTTTATACCAGAACAAAGATTCACTCGCTTTACTCTCCTACGATTCTATTTCCCGCATGCATCCTTTTCATGGTTTGTCGGATGAAGTATTGTTCAGAAAATATACTATTGCAGCCAAGCACCAGTCATTCAAACAGGCACTGGTTTATTTGGAAGAAATTGCAGGTAAATACAATGAGGAAATTTATGCTGATGATGCCTGCTATTTGGCAGCAGAAATTTATTTTATCCACTATAAAGACACACAGGCTGCCATGAAATGGTACCAGGAACTCATCACCAAATACCCCGGAAGTATTTACGCCGCCGATGCAAGGGTAAAATTCCGCAAACTAAGAGGTGACAATATCAATTGAAATGATTCCGTTTTCGCCCCCACATATTTCAGAAGAAGCCATCAGGGAAGTGGTGGATACCCTTCGTTCTGGTTGGATTACAACCGGTCCGAAAACAAAAAAGTTTGAGAAAGAACTGGCTGCTTGGTGCAACAATCCGATAACGCTGTGTCTGAATTCAGCTACCGCTGCGCTCGAGATGATGCTCCGCTGGCTGGAGTTACAGGAAGGCGACGAGGTAATACTGCCTGCTTACACTTACTCTGCTACTGCAAATGTGGTGATGCACTGTGGTGCAAAACCGGTGTTTGTAGATACCAGACCGGACGATTTTAACATCTGTGTAGAGGCTATACAGAAAGCAATTTCCCCTGCTACCCGAGTGATTATGCCGGTAGATTTTGCCGGAATGCCCTGCGATTATGATGCTATTTACCGGATTGTGAACGATCCGACCAATCTCTTGCTTTTTCAACAAGGAAATCCCCGAGGAAAATTCAAAGAATTAGGAAGAATTTTTGTGCTCTCAGACGCTGCCCATTCTTTTGGTGCATATTACCATGGCCAACGAACCGGCAACCTTGCTGATGCCTCCGCATTTTCCTTTCATGCAGTAAAAAACCTTACCACTGCTGAAGGTGGTGCACTTGCTTTTCGTTTGCCAACTCCATTTTCCAACGAGGAAGCCTATCGCGATTTATGCATCAAGTCCTTGCACGGACAAACAAAGGATGCACTTGCCAAAATGCAAAAAGGTAATTGGAAATACGATATCGTAGAGCCGGGTTACAAATGTAACATGACAGATATTGCAGCTGCCCTTGGTTTGGTTGGCCTTGCTCAATATGAGGAAACGCTCTCCAGCCGAAAAAAGGCTGTTGAAAATTACAACCGACTATTGAAGGATCACAACCGATTTTTGCGGCCTTTGCTGCAGGATGAGAACAGAACTTCTGCATGGCACCTTTATCCCCTACGAATCAAAGGAATTTCTGCCGATCAAAGGGATGCAGTGATGGCAAAAATGTTTGAAGCGGATATTGCAGTCAATGTGCATTTTGTGCCTTTACCCTTGCTATCCTGTTACAAAGAACTGGGCTACAAAATGGAAGATTTCCCGGTGGCTTACAACAACTTCTCCACCGAGATTTCACTCCCGCTTTTTTATGGAATCACCGCTGAACAGCAGGAATTGGTGGTGTACAAATTGATTGAAGCCTGCAATACTTGTTTGCCCGCATGACGAAAAGGCTTTTTGACTTCTTTGTTTCTCTGTTTCTTTTGCTGCTTTTTCTTCCCTTTTTCGTCCTGCTTTCACTATTGGTTGTTATCGACAGCCCGGGGGGAATTTTCTTCCTTCACACCCGCATGGGTTTGCATGGGAAACCTTTTCGTTTAATCAAGTTTCGCACCATGAGAAAAGATGCTGCAAAGGGCATGCCCATAACCACCCACAACGACAGTCGTATCACCGGGGTAGGGAAGCAGCTTCGTAAATACAAGCTGGATGAATTGCCTCAGCTCCTGAATGTAATCCTTGGCGAGATGAGCCTGGTGGGTCCTCGGCCGGAGGTTCCCGATTATAGAGCCTTCTACACGGGCAAATATGAAAAAGTCTTACAGGTAAAACCCGGTATCACCGATGAAGCGTCCCTTGTTTTTATTGATGAGAATGAACTGCTCAAGGGCGATGACCCGGAGGAGATATACAAAACCAGGATATTACCTGCCAAACTTGAGTTGGCTCTTCAATATACTGAGAAACAAAATCTTTTTGTGGACATTCAAATATTGTTGCGAACGGCTAAAAAAAGTTTCTTTAGGTAAAATCTGAAACCGCACCCCTTTGTCTTTCGTAAACAAGATAAAGAATGATGAAACCACTTTCTAAAAACTGGCTTACCGAGTATACCACAGATTTGGAGTATAAAAAGTATATGTTGCTTGCCTTTCTTAAAGAGGTAAAGGAAAATTATGACCAAACTATGCTTTACCCTGCTTTTTCTGAGGTTATTTCTCATTACACCAATGTGGAAAGTCTTTTGCAGTGTAAACAACTCTTTCAGGACAGCATTCCCACTCGGCTGAGGGGAATAGATTATACAAACATGCAGTTGCTATATGAAAACATGATCAGCAATGACAAAGTGATGGAGCAGATTAATGAGTTGTTGTTGTATGCTTCTCCTTGTTTGAAAAAGAGCATAGATGAGGGAAGGGAAATTTTTAACCTGGTGGAACAGATGGTTAAAATTGAGGCGGTGGGTTTGCTACCACTGAATAAGGATGCGGGATACCTGATTTTTCTGAGTGGATCACAAAAAGAAAAAAAAGTTTACGACTACCAGGTTTCAATGATTGAAGATCCTTCCGAAAAATACAGATTGATGTCTGTCAACTATTGTAAGTCTTTTTACAACACCATCACAGATACATTTAACGCGATAAAAACAGAGCTGATCAGGTATAATACTACATTGCCTAATCCGGCGGTATATGCGGTGATGTGCGCGCACGAGCTTCCATTTCACGAAACACTGCTACCGGTAACCAAACGGATTTTTTTACGCAACATTTAAGCGTAAATATTTATTCTAAGTGTATTTGATTCTTTTATTATTGTGATGATTGATTGAGGGTGTCAATAATCAGGAAAATATCCTCATCATTTTTTTTCATCAGGTATTTTTCTCTGCCGAATTTTTCTCTTTTTTCCGGATTATTGTTTAGCTCTTCGATGGTAGAGCTATTCAGAGTTATTTCTTTTTCGTAGTAATTTTTTTCATCCTTGAGATTTTGAAGAGTCTTGTGCAGACGATACTGGCTCATGAGATCAAACCGATCAAAAAAGGCTAGCCAGGTGAGCATAAAAAAGGAAGAAATGAAGTATTTGTTTTTAAGCCATTTGAAACCTGAAGGCAGCGAGAATTTTTTCATTTTCCGGTTTCAAAATTACAAAGAGTACGGTTTCTTTACGACAGTCCGGGAAAAGTTATTCACCCCGAACATTTAACAAACTCAGGGTAGAAACAAAAGTGCCGAGCAGTGGCAGAAAACACCCTCCTGTCTTCCTACAAAGCCCATCTTTTCGGAGGTTGTGGCTTTAATTGAAATCCTGTCAGAAGTTAGCCCGGTTATTTCTGCAATGTTTTTTTTCATGGCTTCTGCATGGGGCAGTACTTTGGGTTTCTCTAGACAAAGTGATACATCAATATTTGAAATTAGATATCCTTTATCAGCCACCAGTTGGCAAACCTTTTCAAGCAAAATACGGCTGTCTATATTTTTAAAATTTGCATCTGTGTCTGGGAAGTGTTTGCCTATATCTCCAAGGGCCAGAGCGCCGAGCAAGGCATCACAGATGCTATGAAGAAGTACATCGGCATCAGAATGCCCCAATGCTCCTTTATGATGAGGGATGTCTACCCCGCCCAAAATCAGTTTGCGACCTTCGGTGAGTTGATGTACATCATACCCATGGCCTATACGGATATCTCTCATCCGAGGAATTTATTCTTTGGATTTCTTTTTACTCTCACCGAAATCAAATCCGAGTGTGAACCGAAAGGTATTGTTCAGTGGACTGTTTTGTCGGTTGGTGGGAATCAAATAGGAGGCATCGAAGTTAAAGGAGCTGTAGCGAATGCCAAATCCTACTGTAAAAACTTGCCTATTACCTTTGGTTACATTTTCATGAAAATAGCCTGTGCGGAAAGAAAAAAGGTTGTCGTAACAATATTCCAATCCCACATTTGTCATTATCTCCCTCAGTTCCTCCCGGCTGCCTCCCGGAGCATCAGAGAAAGAACCAAAAACTCCTGAAGCTAAAGTTCTGTTTGGATTTTCACCGGCAGCAATTTTAGGGGTACCATCAGGGCCGGTTACAATTTTTCCGCTTGCATCCACTTCATATACTGG
>Ga0068872_10002048_pt1 | contig 16022 bp, 9 predicted proteins | sample NOAtaG_7_FD_66441 | JGI IMG/M metagenome (GOLD analysis project Ga0068872, IMG submission 66441) | Freshwater lake microbial communities from Lake Erie, under a cyanobacterial bloom - NOAA_Erie_Diel1S_2200h metaG | ecosystem: Environmental > Aquatic > Freshwater > Lake | place: USA: Ohio, Lake...
CTGCCGGCGAAGACACCCTCACAAAATAGGTATCAGCAGACACCACATCTATCTTTTGTGTCTCCGCACCTGTATTCCATAACCACTGAGAAGCAACTCCGGCATCAAGTGTTATTGTAAAAGGTAAACTCACAAGGGTATCATTCCCCAGATTCACCAATGGAACAGCATCAATGATCACCCGAACAGAATCTCTTCCGGTACAAAATCCGTTATTCACTGCCACCTCATACATGCCGGGATTACTTACCACTATAAGTTGGCTATTCTGACCTGTTGACCAGAGATAAGTTGCACCGGGATTGCCCGCATCAATAGTGTAATTTTGCCCGGGACAAATAAGAGGATTAAGCCCAAGGTCCACCAAGGGAACTGGGTTGCTTGTAATCTTAATGGTATCAGTACTGATGCAGTTGGCATTTTTAACGCGCACAAAATATACCCCGGCAGCATCCACCCAAATGCTTCGAGTTGCGGCTGAAGTTGACCACAAATATGTAGCTCCCGGATTACCGGCATCAAGCACCAAGGAATCACCCGGACATATCCCGGCGTCATTGCCAAGATTAACCACAGGAAGAGGCTTAATAGTAATGATGGCTGTATCGCGAAAAACGCAGGAAGAAAGTGTGGTACGCACAACATAAGTACCCGATGAATCAATGGTTATGTTCTGCGAAGTTTGTCCGGTATTCCAAAGGTAGCTATCGGCTGCACCGGCATTAAGCGTGAAGTTAATTCCTTCACACAGGGTGGTGTCTGCTCCCAAATCAGGTGCTGAGACCACTGCTATCACAATGGTATCGCGTGAAGGACAAGAAGTAGATTGATTGGTTATCACCGAGTAAGTGCCTGGAGCATTTGCCACCAGTGTTTGGGAGGTTTGTCCGTTGCTCCATAACCATGAAGAAGCTGCACCTGCATCTAATGTAATATTTTGAAATGCGCCGCAAAGCGTGGTATCTGTGCCAAGAAAGTTGGTGATCGCTCCACTGACAACTGTAATATTCACAGTTGCTGTATCACTCACATTGCATCGACTTGAATCGGTTACCACAAGCCTTACCTCATAATTTCCAACAGAGGTATAGGTATGTTGAGGATTTGAGATGGAATCGCCTGAAGAGCCATCCCCAAAATCCCACTGCAATTCCTGTGCATCTCCGGTGTTGGAAAAAGTAACCTGAAGTCCTGCGCAAAGTGTGGTAGAGGGATTCACTAAGATATCAGCATTCACAGTGGTTTGAAAATCTAATTTATAAACGGCAATATCGTAAGAGGGAGAATTCTTGATGGAAGAGATGGCACCGGGCGTGGTTTCCATATTGGGTGCACTTTGGCATATAACATGTGTGATTAAACCTGACTTATCAAAAACACATGTTCCTCCATCTGTGTGTTCACCATATGATTCGGGATAATCTGCCCCAAAAAAGGTGGCGTAAATAAGTGAATCTGCATCCGGACTCAAAACCATGAGGTGAAAATCTCTTCCATCGGTACTGTCTTTTAAGGCATTGGAAGTGACAGGAAAATTAAAAATATCCTGACTCCAGCCCGCGGTAAAAATATTCCCGCAATTGTCTAACATAAATGCGGTGGTAATAAATTCATTTGTATCGGTTCCATTGCCATACACCGTGTAAAACTCCCGCTGCGAAAGTGAAGCATTGTATCTGCTGATAAACTGGTTGCTTCCGGGCACACCATAGCATCCGGCACTGATGTTCTCGGGAGCGTTGGTTTGTCCAAGCACCACAGGCTTACCTGAGGCATCCAGGTCCAGAAAACAAACCTGTTCAAGACCATTGGTGCCAACAAAAGTAGATGCAAGAAGTAAGTTTCCGTTACTGGATAATTTTAAGATAAATCCATCGAGGGTATCTCCCTGAAAAGTGTCATGGTGACTGCCGGGTGTGGTAGGAAAATCGGAACTTTGGGTTGCCCCGCAAACATATATTTCACCTTGCTCATTCAGGCGCATGCCATAGCAGGCATCAGGCGCCGAACCTCCCAGATAGGTACTGTACAAAAGACTAGTTAATCCTGCATTGAACTTCACCACAAAACCATCCTGCGAACCAATATCATTCTGCTGCAAACCATCGTTAAAGATAGTATCGTAAGCATTAAGCGTAACCGGCAAATCCGGGCTGGAGGTGTAACCGCAGATGAAAATATTTCCTGTTGTATCAAAGGCTATTTCGTTTCGCTCTCTTCCGGTATTGGTCAGTGAAAGAACATTATTGTATCCATCAAAACCGGAGCCACCAAGGTAGGTAGAGGCAAGCAAAGCAGTGCCTGTTGGATTGAACTTAGTAATAAAATAATCAACATCCCCGGGATTGGTATAAGTGGTATCGTATGCACCTGAAGTAACCGGAAAATCAAAGGATGAAGTGATCCCCATCAAAACCAGGTTTCCATCCTTGTCCAACTTTGAGTTGCGCGGAAATTCACTGGGGTTGCTTCCTCCCAGATATGTTGCATAGATGAACTCTGTTCCCGAAGGAGCAATCTTGTTAATCACCATGATGGAAACACCGGGATAATTGGTGTTGTATGCACCTACCGTAGTTGGATAACCGGGGCCATAGCAGATACCTGTAGCATACATGTTTCCTTCCTTGTCATTGGTAGAAACCCATCCCATGGCAGTGGAGAGAGAACCGCTGTAAGTAGATGCCACCAGTACAGGATCTATCACCAGCGAATAATTCCTGTTGTATGCATCCGGACAAGCAAATCCCACGGTATTTCCCTGCAATACATAGCGGCATCTTACATTCACTTTTTTGCCATCTATCCACTGATAAGCTTCAGGAATATGTTCTGTGATTGTTCCTAAGGAAGTTTCAATTTGCAGGTGCCCTTCTCTGCTGATGCTCAACTTGTCTGCACCCGTGTACTGCATTTTAAGCAATTGGTAATTGGCATGGGGTGCCACCAACACATCATACTCAAAAACACCCTTTTCGCTGTGGGCAAGGAGGTCGATTCCCTTATACAAACCTGTGTATTTAACTTTTTCATACAATCCTACAGATGATGCCCATGCTGCCGGATTGTTTCCGATAAAATAATTATGATACTTCTTGAGCTTGCCTGATGCCGAAAGGCTCACCCTCTCTGAGGCTCCCACAAAATTGAGTTTGTAAGCATGTCCTCCGGGACGAGGCATGTCCGAGGGTCTTTTTCCGGCATGTTGGGCCTCGTGTAATGCTTCCACATCCTGCATGTTCACAAGTGCCACGGTAAAAGAATTCTTTTCGAGGAAGACTCTTCCTCCCGGAATATCCAAGGCATATTGAACGGCCAAGGGCCATTGGTTTCGGTTTTCGGCAAAGCCATTTGAACTCTGCTGTGAAAACAAAGGCAGAGAAAATGAAATACCAAGAAGGGAAAGAATGGAGAGAAGTTTTGTTTGCATAGGATTAGGGACTACAAAACTAAAAAAAATGAGAACAATGAATGTAACTCATCCCATAATCCGAAATGTTAAAAAGAGGATGAGCACCCCTGTTATGTCTAGGCTTCAACTACGACGCAAATAGATTTAGCTTCCGGCTCAAACCTTAACTTCAATTGAAGGTTTTCTTATTTACATTGGCGGACAGGTTGTATTTCACTATAATATAGGTACTAAAATGATACTTGATAAATAGGAAAAACTCCTATTTTTATCATCGGTTATAAACTTACGATTGTGAATGGATTTCACTTTCTGACGATATGCAGGGATTATAAAATATACACCAAACAAGAAGATGAACAGACTATATAACTTAGACTATTTAAGGGGATTGGCAGCCTCAGGGATAATGATTTACCATTATCTAAGTTGGACATTAGGTAAATTTACGGCTGACACATTTATGGGTAGACTTGGTATTTACGGCGTGTCCGTCTTTTATGTTTTGAGCGGACTGACTCTTTATTATGTTTACTATGAAAAAATGAAACCATCGAAAGAAGACATTGTTTCATTTTTCAAAAAAAGAGTGTTCAGAATTTTCCCATTGTTATGGCTCGTAACAATTGTTGCAATACTATTATCCGGAACAATTCCTGACTTTACCATACTATTTCTTAACATATCCGGACTGTTCGGATTTATCAGGTGGGACTCATATTTTTCAACAGGCGTGTGGTCCATTGGTAACGAAATGGTATTTTATTTTTTCTTTCCCTTTTTTATTCTGTTCATAAAAAGGTTTAAACCATTGATGATATTATTAACTGTCGTTCTTCTCGGATTTTATTTGCATTTCGCATTTGTAAAACTAAATCCCGATTTGACAATAAGCGAACAATGGAAAAACTATGTAAATCCACTGAACCAGGTTTTTCTTTTTCTTGGAGGCTTCTTAATCGGCTTTTTCCTTCATGATGCAGAATTCAAAAACTCTACTATCTTTTTTGTACTGTTTTTTTTACTTGTATTATTTACATTTTATCCTGCCACAGGAGACACTATAAACATCGTTACAGGGACAAATCGATTAGTTTTTACTGCCATTTGTTTCTTAACTTGTATCTGCTTTTACAAACTGACTTTCCAGTTACCTAATTTCATACATAAGCCTTTAATACTTCTTGGTGAAGCAAGCTATTCCGTTTATTTACTGCATCCAATTGTTTGGTCATTAATAAATATTCCATCTGAACTTTTTAGTAAATACATTTTCTATTTTCCTGTATCTGCGAGACTTATTTTATCAGTATTGTCAACACTAATAATTAGCTACTATGTGTATCAATATTTTGAAAAGTACTTTATAAAACTTGCGAAAACCAAATAAAGGAACCATTCACAATAATTCAACCATTGGAAACCGAAACCAGTTTAAATTTATTCGATACCACAAAATAAAACTAGCTCCTAATTCAAGATATTTAAAACTAGAGGGATGATTGGCTTTGATGACTTCCTTTATAATATATCATGGCTGCACAAAGGGCAATGATTCTTTTCATTGTTTTTTAATTTTTGATGATTTTAAGGATATTGTATTTCTCCTGTCAAGCTTAATGTTTTTCTTCCTTTGTAAGCGCACGGGAGTTTAGTAATTGTCATTTCCTGCCCTCCCTTCACTTGCAGTAATCAAGCGCTTGAACATCAGTTCTCATCAGCCATTCCCTCTTCTGTATCCATTAGGGCAGGCAGTGAATCGGGTGAAGCAATCTTTAATTTTTCGTAGGCTTTTCCCCTTAGCTCCACCTCCGGAATCAGATTGTTTTTCTCGTCTTCCGTGATGATTTCTCTACGCATGAGATGTCCTGCAATAAGTCTGAAATAATCAGCTGTATAGGGCTTCAATCTGCCGGCTTCATCAAAGTTCCAGTAAAACCACTTAGGCCTTGGAACAATCATGGCAAGATAAATGCTTTCTGACAAGCCAAGATCGGCCGGTTTTTTATTGAAGTAATACCGGGCAGCCTGGGAAATTCCATACACTCCGGGCCCCCATTCAATGATGTTGAGGTACACCTCCAGCATGCGCTCCTTGCTGCATAAACGGCGGTTCTCAATGAGCCAAACCACCAAAGCTTCCTCCAACTTTCTCGAGATGGTTTTGTTGCGCGTGAGAAAAACATTCTTTACCAATTGCATGGAGATGGTACTCCCTCCGCGTTTGAATTTTTTTTCGCGGATATTGGTGGCAATGGACTTCCGGAAGGCTTTTTCATTGAAGCCGTTGTGGTAATAAAAATCCCCGTCCTCAGAGCATAGCACGGCATTTTGCAAATAACCCGAAATCTGGTCCAGCGGTGTGTAATCAGGATTTCCCGGCCCCACTTCAAAGGAAGCTACCGCTTGGCCTTTTTCATAAACTGTATGTGTAAATACATCATTGATCTTGGCAAAATTGGTTTGTCCGTAAGACTCTACCCTAAACTGCTCTGCAGTGAGCGATGAATTGAATCGGAGTGAATCAAGCCTGCTTTCATCTATCGAAAAGTCAAGGCTGTAAGCAAGGTTACCTTTTGCTTTAAATCCTTTAAACCCGCTGAACAGACCCTCCGGAAGAGAAGAGAAGAAATCCTTGCAGTTCAATTTTTTCATCCTTATTCCTCCTTCTGTTTTCCAATGCCCATCGCTGCTGTATGAGAAGTAGGGAGAAAATTCAAGTCGGTTAACAGCAAACCTGCTCAAACTGTCAATACTCAATGTTCGGCTGCCCAATCGAGCCACAAAAAACAGAGAAGCTTTTTCTACACGCACATCTTCGGGTGCAATTCTCCAATGATGTGCCCTCAGATTTTTGATGGAAGCATCCCCGGAGATTTGCAATTCACCATTGTCGTAAGCCAATGGATAAAGTGACAAACGAAGTGTATCAAAACCTGTTTCGAGATTGAAAAAAGTTTTGAGGAAAGGAAGATTTTTTCGTCCGCTTTTTCCGGGATACACCATCAGAGAAACTGAGCGGGTAGAGGGGTCAATCAGTGCACCTGCAAACCAGGTATTGGTATTTTCTTCTTCACTCACAGTGAGCGATGCCCGCAGCCTCCGTTCCTGAAAAGTAAGTTGTGGAATATACCATTTTGTGCTTGCTGTATCATTGCTGTAACTGAAATGCGTATTGATGAATTGGGTTTCGGCAGGTAGGGAAGAGAAAACTTTGTTGAGCAAGCGATTAGACAATTCGCCCCAATCGGTTTCGGTCTTTTTGTCAATTTTCTTTTTGTTTTGCTGATCCTTAACAAGCAACTGCCTGAGTGGATCATGACCATGCCTGCGGTTAAGCTGTAAACTCATGTCAAGCACCTTCAGCTTGTTCAATCTCACTTTGCCCAAGAAGAGAAATAGCGTCTTGATGTCTGCTTCTGTTTCAGCACAGTGAAACAGACTATCCCCTTCGCTGGTTTTCACCAAAACTTCTACAAAACTCACCGTTGAGATTCCCCTAAAACGGGCTTCTTTGAGACTTAGGGTGAAACCGTATTTGTTTTTCAGCCTCTCTCCTGCCCTTTTTACCATGGCCTTTAGAAGGATGTTTCTGAAGAGGAAAAAGAATAGAACAAAGACAACAAGGATGCCTGCAAAAACAAGCCCAAAACGCTTCATACGCATTGCGCCCGGCTTACTCATCATGCTTTAAAAAACAATTGGATAACCATCCGAACATGGCTTTTCTGCAAAGTAAGCATATCCGGATTTACTTTCCCTTTAATTTAGAAAACAGCATGAGGTTCGACTCATTCAGGCGGTAGTCATAACCAATCCCAAAGGGAAGCGGTCGTACATTGGATCCCCCTGCTTCATAGGCGGCCCGGAGCTGCTCCTGGTACTTGTTTTTAAACAGACTGATGGGCGCATCGTAGCTCCCATAAAAGGTTTTTTGCCAGGTGCTGTCTATATATCGCAATGGAATGCCGCTGTCGTCCTGCAAAATATGATGGCTCTTGCGTAAGATGTGTGCACGCATCCAGGAAAAATTGCCGCCATGCAAAAGGTAGGAAGCAGATTTCAGATAAGTGTTTCTGTTTTCGGGAAGATTTTCGAGAAACATCCTGAGTCCTTTTTTTCCGAGAATACCTGCATCAGAAATGTCTGCTGAAAAATAAAAGATGGTTTTGCTCTGCTTTTTATCGGGCGATAGGCATCGGATGCGCATCCCGGGTACTGTTCCCAATTGCCCTTCACTGATTTTTCCCAAAGAATCAATAGTCACCGTCTGCACCGAATACACCTCATAACCCATCCTTTGGGCAAAAAGCACAAGCAGATGAACTGCACCATTGAGGTCAGATGCATTCAAATCCACCTTCATGCTATTGGTGCGAAAAAAAGAAAAGTTGAGAATAGACCAAAGGGATTTTTCAATGCTGGAGAAATAATTTCCGGCAGTATCTTTTTTCAATTCCGCAGGAAGCGGAAGACTACCCGGCGCTTCCAGAGCAAACATGTAATAGCTTGCCGCTTCGGGGAAAAACTGAGAGGCATTTAAAAAATCCGGGCCGGAAAAAGGGTAAAACAAAACTTCTTCTCCCGAGAGGGTGCCTGCCAATTCCTTTTCTCTCCACTTACGAATGGTGAATAGTCGCGTGCTGTCGAGTTTTCCAAATCGGGAATTTAGGTTTGCAGAGAATGCTTTCCAGGCAGAGAGTTTTGTAATCTCATCGGCTTCTGTTCCTTGTTCAGGAAGAAGACCTGCAACAAGGCGAGCCATGCTGTGTATTGCCTTGTGTGCTTGAAGACTGTCGTTCAGCTCAGGTGATTCTTGAACCACCGGGATACTTGCATTCTCTGCGGATGTTTTTTTATTTTTCGGGGAATCTGAACCACAGGATGGCAAACCCAAAATCAAAAGCAAAAATGCAGAAAAAGCGAGGTTCGTTCGGGAAAACAGAAAATTCATAAAAGGCTGCAAAGATGAGATAAAAAGCCTTCATTCAGACAAGCCCGGTAAGGATTATTTTGAGGAAGAGAAAAAATAGAAAATGCCACCTGCAACAAGGGTAAGCAAACCTGCGATAGATTCAAAGGGTGCACGAATCAGACCAAAAACCAAAATCCATCCGCCATACAGCATGAACAAGCCACTCATTAGAGGAAAAAACGGAGCCGCATAGGTCTTGCAAGGGCCCTTACGAAAACGGTAATAAGAATACCCTCCCACCGTTAACAGTGTAAATAGATTGAGCGTAAAACCAAGATAGGTAAGCACTTGCTCAAAGCTACCCGATAGAATGAGCGCTACCGATATACCTGCCTGCAACAATATGGCCGCCACAGGCGTTTGCTTGCTGTTGTTCCTGGAAAACAGACGCAACTCTTTGATGTCGTTTCCCATCGCTTCCGTAACCCTTGGTCCCGTCATCACCATGCTGCTGATGGAGGATATTAAAAAGAGAATAATGCATCCGGAAATGAAAGAGGCACCAACCGCACCAAAAATATGCCGGGCAGGTGCATATGCTACTTCCTTAATACCTTGCATCTCTTCCAAGGGAGCATTTTTCAAAAAACAAATATTAATGAGCACATACAAAAGGGTTACTATCAGCGTGCCGAAAATCAGTGATCGGTGCAGGTTTTTCTCAGGACGGTCAATTTGCCCGGCCATGTAAGCAGAGGCATTCCATCCACAGTAACTGTAAGACACAAAAAACAAGGAAGTAATAAATGCCTGGGAGCCCAGATCCCCGGTAATACTTTCAAAACCTTTGCTAAAGGCCCATGTAAATGTTTCTTCAGAAAAAAAACCGGCCACCACAAACAACAGCATCAACAACACTTTTCCGATGGTGAACACATTCTGAAAACGACTGCCTGTATGCACACCACGCAAATGGATGAGCGAGATAAGAAGCACCACTAGGATGGCTGCCACTTGCTCATTGAGTCCCTCCACAATGCGGGAGGCATACCCTCCCATTAAACTTGCAGCAAGGGCAACAGGAGCAGCAAAACCAACGGTGGCACTGACCCATCCGCCCAAAAATCCAACAAATGGATGAATGAGTCGAGTGAGGAAATGATACTCGCCACCATTGCGCGGAAAGGCTGCACCCATCTCACCATAGACCATGGCCCCGCAAAGAGAGAACAAACCTCCTGCCAGCCAAAGCAAAACAATGGTGTATCCGTTATCGATGCCGGCCAGCTGAAAACCCAGACTGGTAAAGACACCGGTGCCAATCATATTCGCCACCACCAAGGAGGTGGCAGTGAGCAAACCGATATGCGTATGCGGCCTCAAAAAATCTTACTGTTGCTTGATAAAGCTTGCGCGTGAAATCTCTCCGGCATGGTTTGTAATGATCAGGTACATGCCTGAAGCAAGCTCCTGCACCGACAATTCCCGGATGCCCGATCCACTGAAATTGCCTTGCAAACGAAGTGCACCTGATGCATCATAAATGCTGTATTGGCATGGAGAAGAATAAAACCTGAGGATGTCCTTCACCGGATTGCCCAGAAGAGAAAGCATGCTTTTTCCGGGCTCGGCAATACCAGAGGTATTGGGCGGAATATTTTTGTAACGGATACCTGAAACCGTTTCTCCCCCACCAAAACCTAAACTTGTATTGATTTGTAAGAGCGGTTCAGAAAATCCTTTCCCAATCCATTTGTATTCATATGATTCGGTTTCTACAGGAAAGGATACCCCGAAAGAAGCAATGCTAATTGTATCCACTTGGATGAGATGGGTTTTTACCCTAAGCACCTGATGCTCCATGGCATCGTTTGGCAGTTTGAGCAAGCCCCAGCCATCCACCTCATTCCAACGCTGCTTGCGCTCACTGATGCCGCCTACGGATGGAACCGAAATAGAAAAACGGGATACACAATAATCTGTGTTGCCATAGTTCATAGGAAACCGATAGATGTAGTCTATAGAATCATTGCGCACAGATGTGGGGATACTATTTACCGTGGCACCAAATCCCACTATGGAATATTCAGAATTGTTGTTTTTGTAATAGTTATAAACATCGGTGATATTGATACCGGCCGCAGGAGGAATCGGAAAATCGGGTGCCTTCACTGCAAAATCAGCACGGTAGCTTGGAGAGAAGGGATTGTTGAAATATAATTGATAAGCAAAATTAGTTGAGGAAACACTCACATAATTACTGGTGTCTTTGCCTGCTTCTTCCAACTGACTGAAATCCCATACATAATTTGTTCCGGTAGCCTGATAATCCAAACCGGCAGGCACCAGCGCCGAACTACGATAAATGGTTTGGCCGGATGCAGGCATATCGGTCTTGAGGATACTGACCTGCGCCTGTAGCATGCAAGGAAGCAATAGAGCCAGAATTGGAAGGATGCGTTTGTTCATTCCCTGATGATAATGAGATTTTGTTTTTGCATGAGGTTGCCGCTTGCATCAACCAGCGTACAGAGGTACTTGCCCGGATACAAACTGCGGTCGAAAGAGAAGTTGCCTTTTTTCACCGGTTGTGAAAATACACATTTGCCTTCGGCATTGTAAAGGTTCACAAAAAATTTTCCACATCGCCTCTCCTTGCATCTGTATGTTTTACCACTGGGCACGGGGTTCATAAATTCCACAACACTGTTCACGATGAATCCTGCTGACGAATGCAAAGGTTCAAAATGTATATCATCCAGGGAAAAGACGGTGCCACCTGATGTGTTGCGGGCATAAAATGCTACATAAGAAGAATCTGAGCCTGGCGGCAGTTCCAAAGCAAAATCCTGCCAACCTCCTTTATCGGGCGACAAGGTGTACAAATCCTTCATCTTTACAAAAGGATGAGCAGAAGGATTCCTGCCACTAATGCCTAGGTAAATACCTAGGGTATCTCCCCTCGTTTTGTTCTTTTTCGAATAAAAATATCGCCCTGAAATCAACACGCCTTTGCTGAAATCAAGCATGGGAGAAACCACCCAGCCGGGCGCAATGTTTTCCTTTTGCTGAAGACTAAAAGGTGAAGAAAAAGAAGTGTGTCTGCTAAATTCCCAAGGATTTCCCTGTTGAGGATAAAACGAAAACACAGCCCTATCCTCTGACTTGTCGAAACCGGAAACAAACGGCAACTGAAGTCCCTGTGCCTGAGCAAATGGAGAAAAGGCCGCAAAACCTAACAAACTCCATACCATGGAGTGCCAAAATCTGCTGCTCTTCATTTTTTGTCTATCTGGGATTTCGCCAACCGAACTTGTAGCCCATTTCAAAAAAACGAAGATCTTTTCTTTTTACTATGTATACTGATAATAATTTTTCCGGATTTTCCGATGGATTGCGCAATTTGTCCGACTGCGCCATCAAAACACCTAAATCATACAGCGGCCTTTTAATTTCATCCGAAGCAATTCCCTTATCAAGCATGCGGCAATACATCTCCAATGCCTTGGAGTAATTTTTTTCTCCAATCTGTTTGTTGATGTAATGTTTTACAAATCCACCTTTGCCGTAAGCAAACAAAAAATCTTCGATAGGCAAATGGCTTAATCCGCTGATCGATACCTCATAACGCACAAAATAGTTACCTGCCTGTGCATACCTATTAAGGGCTTCGTCATACTTGTTTGATTCCTGCAAAAGCAGAATCTCTTCCAGCAATTTCTGGTAGGTAGAAGGCGGCACCACAGCAAGGTATTCATCAGTTTGTATGCCGCTTCCCGAAAAACATTCCGGATAAGCGCCCTTCCATTCTCCTGCTCCCTTGAAGTAACTTTCTGCAGAGATAAATTTCTTGTCTTTGGCATATCCTTTGGCAAGCACCAACAGCGAATCCACGGCCTTTACCGCAGTAGCGCAGGAATCCTGTGCATTCGTTCCTAAAGAGGTAAACATTGTTACCAGTAATAACGAGAGAAAAGACAGTTGTGTTTTCATTATGCAGGAAATAACCCGGGGTTGTTTTCGTTCATCATGCCATAGAGTATATCGTACACATCATCAGCAGAAGGCTTGGAGAAGTAATCGCCGTCGGAACCATATGCAGGACGATGCTCTTTGGCTGTAATGCAAACAGGAGCTGCATCAAGTAAATGCCATGCTTTCTGGGTTTCAAGTACTTCTCTCAATATATAAGCCGAAGCACCTCCCGGAACATCTTCATCGAGGATGACCAGACGGGAAGTTTTTTTCAGTGAAGCAATGATCCCCTGCTCGAGGTCGAAAGGAATCAATGTTTGAATGTCTATCACTTCCACCTCAAAGCCATTCTCTGAAAGCATTTCGGCAGCCTCCATGGCAATTCTGCAACAAGACCCATAGGTAACCAGGGTAATGTGAGCACCTTCCCGAATGACCTCTGTGATGCCCAGTGGCTCCATGAATTCTCCGGGGTTGGAAGGCATCTTTTCTTTTAGACGGTAGCCGTTGAGACATTCTATAACCAAAGCCGGTGCATCACCCTGCAACAGGTTGTTGTAAAACCCTGCTGCCTTGGTCATGTTTCTGGGAACGCAGATATACATGCCCCTGAGAGCGCCCAGAATAACACCCATAGGCGAACCGCTATGCCAGATTCCCTCGAGCCTGTGTCCTCGAGTGCGCACAATTAACGGAGCTTTTTGTCTGCCTGCTGTGCGGTAATGAAGGGTGCACAAATCGTCGCTTAGTATTTGTAATGCATAAAGTAAATAATCGAGGTATTGAATTTCTGCTATGGGACGCAATCCGCGCATGGCCATGCCTATGCCCTGCCCGATGATGGTGGCCTCACGGATGCCGACATCCGATACCCGCGTTTCCCCATATTTTTTCTGTAATCCTTCGCAGCCCTGATTTACATCACCGATGCCGCCAACATCTTCACCAAAAATCAGCATCCCCGGAATACGGGAAAACAAGGCATCAAAATTATCGCGCAGCACCTCCCTGCCATCCACCGGTTTTTCCTGATCGTACCTGGGAGCAATCGCTATGCAATGCAAAGGTGAATGCACCGATTGTGAGTACAGGTGTGAACCATAACGAATGGCATTTTCTGTAAGATATGTTTCTGCAAATTGCTGCAGGGCATGCATGCCGGGATGATGAAGGTGGGCCTGTCTTCTGAGGGCTTTTCTGGCAAGCCCGGCCAGTTCGCGCCTGATGGGTTCGCGATTGGCCTGCAAAGAAGCCATTAGGTCTTCATTTCCGGGCAGTTCAGAAAGTAAGAACATCAGTCTTTCTTTTTCCTCCTGAATAGGCTGAAGAAAAGCAGACCATGCTTTGTTTTTGGCATCTCGCACATCCTGTTTTGCCTTTTCTTCCATCACCCTGCATTCCTCCTCAGTGGCTATGGCAGCTGCAATCATCCACTCTTTCATTTTACGAATGCAGTCGTTCTCTGCCTCCCACTGCAGACGCTCGGGAGATTTGTATCGTTCATGCGAACCGCTGGTAGAATGGCCCTGAGGTTGAGTCAGCTCCTCCACATGGATAAGTACCGGCACATGGGCTGTGCGGGCAAGGTCCGCAGCCTTGTGAAAAGTTTCACACAGCGCAGGATAATCCCAGCCTTTTACACGGAATATTTCAAGTCCATTCGGCTTTTGCTCATCACGGCGCATACCCCAAAGTGCATCTGAAATACTCTCTCGGGCGGTTTGGTATTTTTTAGGTACAGAAATGCCATGTCCGTCATCCCATACACACATCACCATAGGCACCTGCAAGACAGCCGCCGCATTCATGGTCTCCCAAAACAAACCTTCTGATGTTGAAGCATCGCCTATGCTGCCAAAGGCAATTTCGTTGCCCCTGTCTGTGAAACCGGCAAAAGAGTCGTCCTGACCCAGCGCCCGAAACACCTTAGAAGCCTGAGCCAGCCCAAGCAATCGGGGCATCTGCCCGGCCGTGGGTGAAATATCTGCAGAAGAATTTTTCTGTTTGGTAAGGTCCAGCCACTCCCCGTTCTCGTCGAGAGAATGGGTGGCAAAATGCCCGCCCATCTGTCTGCCAGCACTCATGGGATCAGCATCCAAGGAAGGATGTGCATATAAACCTGCAAACCATTGTTCAATAGTGAGTTTGCCAATGGCAAACATAAATGTTTGGTCTCTGTAGTATCCGCTGCGGAAATCACCATTTCGGAATACCTTGGCCATGGCCAATTGCGGAACCTCTTTGCCATCACCGAAAATACCAAACTTGGCTTTTCCTGTTAGCACTTCCCTCCTGCCCAGTAAGCTGGCCTCACGGCTGAGGCAGGCAGTGAAAAAATCTTTTTTTACCTCTTCACGGAAGTCTTCGAATGACAAGGGTTGAGCAGGACCGGAAATGATGTTTTGCGTGGGCATAAAGGAATAGGAAAGCAAGATGCAAATATACTTGAAAGGGGCGCAAACAGACCACAACTCAAAAACATTTAGCAATTTTGCCGGGCATGTCAGGATTCACCGAGTTTCTCAAAAGCAAAGTTTTTTTCAAGCATTTTTTTCTGGCTGTTGCCACAGCTGGCCTACTCATCACCTGCATCCTCTTGTGGATTCGCTCCTACACAGAACATGGGAAAAGCGTGGAAGTGCCGGGGCTCAAGGGAAAAAATATCTCCAATGCCGATTTAATCCTCTCACCACTCACCCTCAAAATCAAGGTAATTGATTCACTGTTTCAACCCGGCATGAAAGGTGGAACCATCATCGACCAGAACCCCGGACAAGGCGTGAAGGTGAAGGAAAACAGAACCATCTATGTTTCCATCAATGCTTACCTCCCACCCATGGTAGCAATGCCCGAACTGAAAGACGCCTCATTCAGACAGGCAAGAGCCATCCTTGAAAGTATCGGACTTAAGGTTGGAGATACCACCTACACCCCCGACATCGCCAGAGATGCCGTACTCTCCTATGCCACCAAAGGACGCAAGTTGAAAGCCGGAGAAAGACTGAATTACGGAACAGCCATCGACCTCAGCTTGGGCGACGGACTCACCGGAGAACAAATTGAATTGCCCGATCTCATCGGACTCAGCTATACAGAGGTGCACAATATCCTGAACGATCTATCGTTAACTGCCGGATCCGAAATTTTTGACAACAGCGTGAGCGACAGCCTACAAGCCAAAGTAGTGAAACAGGTGCCGGCACCTGCCGAAAACGCAAAAATCAGCAAAGGTTCTCCCATTGATTTGTTTTACTCCCAACATGAAGATTCGGCAAAGTAAGAGCCTGCATGCATTTCTGGGCTTGATATGTGTACTGCTAGTGACAGCATGCCCCGGTTTGGCGCAGGAAAAACTTGATTTCATGGCAGGTAATCCCGTCCAACTCAGGAATGCCTCTGTTCACCCAAAGTCATGGTACCCCGCCCATCTTTCAGGCATTACCGATACGCTTGAACTCCCGCTCGAAGACGATTTTTCAACAGATTTATTTGCCGATTATTATTTCTTTTCCTGTCCCCCTGCCCTACGACAAGGGCATCTTTTCCGAAACAGACTCATTAACGGACAGGCATCTGCCGGATCGATCACCTACAGCCGTACGCGCACCACTACCACCGATAGTACCCAAACCCCTCCACTTATTACCCTCAACGATTCCCTTGAACTCTCCTTCTTCAACTATTCCAGTAGTTACCCCGGTTCTCCCCTTCTTCCAGACA
>Ga0068872_10002052_pt1 | contig 16011 bp, 14 predicted proteins | sample NOAtaG_7_FD_66441 | JGI IMG/M metagenome (GOLD analysis project Ga0068872, IMG submission 66441) | Freshwater lake microbial communities from Lake Erie, under a cyanobacterial bloom - NOAA_Erie_Diel1S_2200h metaG | ecosystem: Environmental > Aquatic > Freshwater > Lake | place: USA: Ohio, Lake...
CGAGCCATTCGTTCGGTCGCGCGACGTACTCGGGGTAGATCGTGAGGCGCGGCGCGAGTTCGAAACCACGCTCGTTGCTCGCCGTGCGCAGAAGATCGAGCGCCGGCCAGGGGCGTTCGGGGTTCACGTGGTCGGCGGTCACCGGAGAGACGCCACCCCAGTCGTCGATACCCGCGTCGAGAAGAACGCCGAAGTCGTCGGAGAGGTTCGGCGGTGCCTGGAGATGCACCGAGTCGGGAAGAAGCAGGCGTGCGACGGCGATCGACCACATGTACTCGTCGGGCGGACACGGTGCGGCGTGTTGCATTCCGGTGCGCGGTTTGGGCAGGAAGTTCTGGACGATTACTTCCTGCACGTGTCCGTGACGTTCGTGCGACGCGGCGATTGCTTCGAGCGCGGCGATGCGATCGGCGCGGTTTTCGCCGATGCCGACGAGGATGCCCGTCGTGAACGGGATCTTCAGTTCGCCGGCCCATTCGAGCGTGTCGAGACGACGTTGCGGGACTTTGTCGGGTGCACCGCGATGGCAGGCAAGGTCGTCGCGCAGGGTCTCGACCATCATTCCCTGTGAAGGCGACACGTCCCGCAAGAGTGCCAGCTCGTCGCGGTACAGCGCACCGGCGTTCGCGTGGGGGAGAAGGCCCGTCTCGTCGAGAACCAACTGCGCCATCGCATGCACGTAGTGCACCGTCGAGTCGTAGCCGTTGGACGCCAACCACTTTGCTGCGACGTCGTAGCGCAGCTCCGGACGTTCGCCGAGCGTGAACAGTGCTTCGTGGCAACCGTGACGTGCGCCTTCGCGCGCGATCGCCAGGACCTGGTCGGCGGTGAGGTACGGATTTTCCAGTCGCGCCGGCGGCTGGGCGAACGTGCAGTAGCCACACGTGTCGCGGCACAGCATCGTGAGGGGGATGAACACCTTCGGCGAGAACGTGACGCGCGAACCGAAGAGGCCATCGCGGCGGGCGGCGGCGAGCGCAAGCAACTCGTCGAGCGGTGCGGAAAGTAGAAAGTCGTGCGACGGGCGCTGGGACGACATGTGAGAACCTCTCGTGAGGGTCGACTCGGATGTGAATGCCAGCGCTTGACGGAAGATGACCGGGAGCAAGAAATCCGGCCGACCCCCTAGATGTCGAGCAAGGTCACCCTAGCCGACATTCACCGATGGAGGGCAGTGAAGAGAGCCCGCACGTTGTGGCTGCTCATCGGCAGCCGGTGCCCCGTGCGGCTGATGAATCCCAGTTGCACACCCGTGGCCGGGTCGAGCACCGTGAACAGTTGCTCGTGGCCGTCTTGGTCGACGATGACGTCGGTCAGCAGGGGCACGCCCGTGCGGGCGAGGGCTTGCTGGGTGAAGCCGGCGTTCAGCACCTCGATCGCGATGTGCTGGACCCCCGAGCCGTATTCGTCGAGGTGAGCGCGCACCGCCGGGTCGTCACCCGCGCCGAGCAGAACTACGGTGACGCCTCCCGCTTCGGCGAGGAACATCGCCGGGTCGTCGGTGGCCTCGACGCGAAAGCCCATCTTGGAAAAGAAGGTTCGAGCGGCGTCGATGTCGACGACGGCGACGACCACGTGGTCGATGCGGCACGCAACGGTGTCGAGTTCGGTGTCGCCACTCGGCTCGGCGACTTTCACGGGTGCGGCCTCGGGGCGTTCGAGTGCAACCTCGATGCGGTGCGTCTCGGAGAGAAGGGTTCGGAAGATCTGTTCGGCAAAGTCGGCGTCGATGCCCTCGTCGATGGCCCACTGCCGTCGGCTCGTCAACACCTGACGCACACGTTCGGGTTGGATGATGGAAGTGGCGCTCTTGGACTTCACGTCGGCGACGCGGCGGCAGACGTCGAGGCGCCGGGCAAGAAGTTCGACGATCCCGCGGTCGATCTCGTCGATCTCGTTGCGAAGAGCGGCAAGTTCGTCGTTCGTGCTCATGACTTATGCGGTTCGATCAGCCGCTCGATGTGTTTGGCGAGAACGTCCATCTCGATGTTCACGCGGTCGCCGGCGCGACGCACGCCGAGCGTGGTGACGTCGGCGGTGTGGGGGATGACCGCGACGTCGAAGGTGTCGGGGCCGAGATTGAAGGCGGTGAGGCTGATGCCGTCGACCGTGACCGATCCCTTTTCGACGAGGTAGCGCATGAGGTGCGACGGGATGCGCACGCGGAGATCGGGCGCTGGGTTCACGACGGTTCCCACGCCATCGACGTGCCCGAGCACGATGTGTCCACCCAAGCGTTCGCCGAGCGCCATCGGCCGCTCGAGGTTGACCCGATCGCCGGCCTGTGCATCGGCGAGGTTGGTGCGCGAGTAGGTTTCATCGCTCACCTCGGCCTCCCACCAATCGTCTCCGGCGGCGACGAGGGTGAGACAGCAGCCATTCACGGCGATGGAGGCTCCGAGGCCGCTGCCATCGAGGACCGTGGTTGCCGCGATGCGCAGACGTGACCCGTCGCGGGCGGCAATGGTGCCGAGCTCTTCGACGATCCCCGTGAACACGCGCCAAACCCTAATGCCGCAATCCCCGTTGCCGAGGGGGTTGGGGGAGGCCGACCCTCTCCGTAGCCTGACGAGGTCCGTCGCGGCCTCACCTGCGGCGGATGCCCGGGTCAGTCGACCCGAGCGACCCGTTCAACACCGAGCCCATCGGGCTCGAGAAGCGAGGCAGACATGCCGGAGAAATCCAGCAAGCAGACCACGATCGCTGCGCACCAGCAGCACGGTACCGACACAGGTTCCCCCGACGTTCAGATTGCGCTCCTCACCGACCGCATTAATGAACTGACCGAGCACCTGAAGACCCACCCGAAAGACCACCACTCACGTCGTGGCCTTTTGATGTTGGTCGGTCGTCGCCGCCGCATGCTCGACTACGTCCGCGATCGTGACATCCAGCGCTACCGCGATCTCATCGCCAAGCTGGGCCTGCGCCGCTGATCCTCCGGCGTGGGTATCCCACCAACGCGGTGGGTGCCCACGCCACAATTGAAATGCACCGAAGCACGTATGCGTCGGTTGTCAGTCGCCGAACCCGCGGACACGCCCATTGCGTCGTGGCCTGCCGCGAGATTGCCGACTGGGAACCGACACCAGCTCCGGTGCGCACGTTTCGCCAAGGTGGCGAAACGCACAAAGACGTTCTGCCGAGGAGGCAGAACCGTAGATAAGGAGCAGACAGATGGCTGATGCCATTCGCGTCTCTGGTGCCGTTTCCGGCACCGACAAGATCCTCGCCTTCGAAACGGGGAAACTTGCACAGCAATCACAGGGTGCCGTCGTTGCGAGCCTCGGCCGCACGACGGTGCTGGCCACCGCCAACGCCGCGAAGGGGGTGCGTGACGGCATCGACTTCTTCCCACTGACGGTCGACGTCGAAGAGCGCGCCTATGCCGCCGGAAAGATCCCCGGCGCTTTCTTCCGTCGCGAAGGCCGACCGACCGAGATGGCGATTCTCACGTGCCGTCTCACCGACCGCCCGCTGCGTCCCGCGTTCCCCGACGGGTACCGCAACGAGACGCAGATCGTTCTCACGGTCATCGGCGCCGACCAGACGAACCCGCACGACGTTCTGTCGATCAACGCGGCGTCGGCGTCGTTGATGATCAGCGGCATTCCCTTCGAGGGGCCGATCGGCGCGGTGCGTGTTGCGTACTCGATCGACGGTGAGTGGGTCCCGCACCCCACCTTCGAGGAAAGCGAAGCATCGACCTTCGAACTCGTCGTTGCAGGTCGTGAGCTCGAAGACGGTGACGTCGCGATCATGATGGTCGAGGCGGGTGGAACCGAGAAGAGCTTCACGTTCTACGAAGCAGGTGCACCGAAGGTGAACGAGAGCGTTCTCGCCGGAGGCCTCGAGGCGTCGAAGAAGTGGATCAAGGAGTCGATCGCACTTCAGCGTCAACTGGTCGCCAGCGTCATCGCGACCAAGGGTCCGATCGAGCCGCTGTCGTACACCCCCGTTCTCGACTACACCGACGAGGTGTTCGCCGCGGTCGAAGCCTCGGCAACCGCCAAGTTGGCGCCAGCCGTGAGCATCTCGCTGAAGAGCGCGCGCAACGAGGCGATCGACAAGGCGACCGCCGAGACCGTCGCGGAACTGTGCGGTACGTCCGACGCCCCCGGTCGGTTCGCCGGCCAGGAAAAGGGCGTGAAGGAAGCCGTGCGCAGCCTCACCAAGAAACTGGTGCGCAAGCGCATCGTCGAAGAGGGGATGCGCATCGACGGTCGTGGACCACGCGACCTGCGTGCGCTCTCGTCCGAAGTCGGCATCCTGCCGACCGCCCACGGAACGGGCCTATTCCAGCGCGGCGAGACCCAGGTCATGAACGTGTGCACGCTCGCCATGCCGCGCATGAACCAGATGCTCGACACGCTCACCCCCGACACCGAGAAGCGTTTCATCCACCACTACAACATGGCTCCGTGGGCCAACGGTGAGACCGGTCGCGTGGGTTCGCCCAAGCGTCGCGAAATCGGCCACGGTGCGTTGGCCGAGCGCGCGCTCCTGCCGGTCGTGCCGAGCCAGGAAGACTTCGCGTACACCATTCGCCTCGTCAGCGAAGTGCTGTCGTCGAACGGCTCGACCTCCATGGGTTCGGTCTGCTCGTCGAGCCTGTCGCTCATGGACGCGGGTGTTCCCATCAAGGCGCCGGTTGCCGGTATCGCGATGGGTCTCGTGTACGCCGAGGGCAAGTACACCACCCTCACCGACATTCTCGGTGCCGAGGATGCCTTCGGCGACATGGACTTCAAGGTCGCCGGAACCGCCGATGCCGTGACCGCCCTGCAGCTCGACACGAAGATCGACGGCATTCCCGCCGACGTTCTCGCTGCCGCGCTCGATCAGGCGAAGGAAGCGCGTCTCGCGATTCTCGAGGTGATGAACCGCGCGATCGCAGCACCGCGCGCCGACGTCGCAGAAACCGCGCCGAAGATCGTCTCGTTCACGATTCCGCTCGACAAGGTCGGTGAGGTCATCGGCCCGAAGGGCAAGGTCATCAACACCATCCAGCAAGAGACCGGTGCCGACATCGCGATCAGCGACGACGGAGCGGTGGGCATCGTGACCATCGGTTCGCCCGACTCGCTGAAGGTGAACGACGCGCGCGAGCGCATCATGAACATCGTCCAGCCCCCGACGGCCGACCTCGGTGCCACCTACAAGGGTCGCGTCGTGTCGATCACGAAGTTCGGCGCGTTCGTCAACATCCTTCCCGGACGTGATGGCCTCGTGCACATCTCGAAGTTGGGCAAGGGCAAGCGCATCAACAACGTGGAAGACGTCCTGCAACTCGGTGACGAAATCGACGTTCGCGTCGATGACATCGACGACAAGGGCAAGATCAGCCTCACGCCGGTGGGCGAGGGCTACGAGAACCTGCCCGTCGACGACGGTGGTGAACGCCGCGAACGCGGCCCGCGCGAAGACCGCGGTGACCGTGGTGGGCGTGGTGACCGCGGTGGACGTGGCGGTCGCGGTGATCGCGGCCCGCGCGAAGACCGTGGCCCGCGTGAGGATCGTGGTGAGCGTCGTGCGCCCAAGTCCGACGATGGTGACGGAGACGAGGCCGTCTCGGTCAGCTTCGAGGACGAGTTCGAAAGCGAACTCTCCGAGCAGCTCGGTGACCTCGGCCCCGGCCGCGACTCGGGACGCCGTCGCCACCGCTGACATCAGCGAACAAACGAAATCAGAACCACGACCCCGACCGACTACGGTCGGGGTCGTGGCGTCTTCTGGTGTGATTCGCGTCGGTGTCGTGGGTGCGGGTGGTCGCATGGGTGCCACCGTGTGCGGTGCGGTTGCAGCCGACCCGCAACTCGAACTCGTCGCAGCCGTCGACCCGGGGCACGTTGGCGCGTCGATTCATGGGGTCACGGTTGCCGGCGACCTGAAAGCGCTCGCCGACGCAAAATGCGAAGTTGTCGTCGATTTCACGGTCGCCGCCGCGGCACGTACGACCTTGCCTTGGCTTGCGTTGCACGGCATGCATGCGGTCGTGGGTACCACGGGCTTCAGCGACGACGACATCGACGGGTTCCGTCGGGCGTTCACGGCGAGCAACTGCCTCATCGCGGCGAACTTCGCGATCGGCGCGGTGCTGATGATGAAGTTCGCCGAGCAGGCGGCTCCGTATTTCGATACCGCGGAGATCATCGAACTTCACCACAACGCAAAGGCCGACGCGCCGAGCGGCACCGCCGTGGCGACCGCACAGCGCATGGCCGCATCCAGCAGCGATTGGGCCGACGATCCCACCACCCACGAGGTGTACCCGGGCGCGCGTGGCGGCGAGGGGCCGGCCGGCATTCGCATCCACTCGGTACGAATGGTGGGCATGACCGCGCACCAGGAAGTCATCCTCGGTGGTTCGGGTCAGACGTTGACGATCCGCCACGACAGTTTCGACCGCGTCAGTTTCATGCCGGGTGTCGTGCTGGCATGCAAGAAGGTCGCGCAGACGTCGGGCCTCACCCTCGGCCTCGACGCAATTCTCTAGAGCCGCTAGCGCGACTCGGGTGCCTCGTCATTGGCAGGCGGGTCGAGCGGGCGGCGCTTGCGGGCCTGAATCGCCGACAGACCGAACAAAGCGATGACGACCCACCACTGGTAGCGCTCGATCGACTTCAGGAACCAACGCACCTGGTCCTCGAAGATGTCGCCTCCGATGCGCAGAAGAATCAACTTGATGATGATGCCGACCACGAGGCACGGCAGGTACTTCGCAAACGACATCTTGCGGTGTCCCAGAAGCACGCAGACGACGTTGCTGCCCGGCATGAGCACGACCGCGAGACCACCTGCCTTGTCGACGGCGCGTTCGACCCACCGATAGATCGCGGGTGTCTCACCGACCGTCTCTTCGACCCAACGCACGGTCCGCTCGCCGTACCAACGCCCGACGAAAAACAGGGCAATGCCGGCGGCGAGAACCCGCAGGAAGCCGATGATGAACCATGGCACGGGCGACGTGAAGGGCACCGAACCGAACAGATTTCTGTTTCGGGACGAGAGAACGAGCATCGGGAGCGGGTGTTCGTCGACGAGAGCCGGGCCGATGTTCGAGCCGATCGTTCCCGCGATGAAGAGAAGCGACGTGATCGCGAGAACCGCTTTGCGCACGGGCGAAAACTAACCGACGGGACGCGAAACGACGCCATCCAACCGAACGTTCGCGGCTGACTACTCTTGCCCACATGCGCGGACTCATGCAGGACACACCGTTGACGATCGTCCACCTCTTCGACCGGGCGGAGAAGTACCACAGGGACAAAACCATCATCACCGCGACGCCCCGCGGCAAGGAGACGATCAACTACGGCGATTGGGCCGAGCGAACCCGCAGATTGGGTGGCGTGCTCGACGATCTCGGGATTTCTGCTGACGGTCGTGTCGCGACATTCGCATGGAACACGCAGCGCCACCTCGAGCTGTATTTTGCGGCGCCCTGTACCGGCCGGGTACTGCACACGCTCAACATCCGTTTGTTCCCCGAGCAAGTGACGTACATCGTCAACCATGCGCACGACGAGGTGATCTTCGCCGACAAGTCGCTGCTCGGTCTCTTGCTGCCGCTGTTTCCGACGTTCGGATGCGTCAAACATCTCGTCGTGATGGATGACGCGCCGGGTGACATGCCCGTGCTGCCGGGTGTCCAGGTGCACGATTACGAGGATCTTCTCGCCAAGGCGAAGCCCGTCGAGTTCGACGTGCGCGACGAAAACCTGGCGGCAAGCATGTGTTACACGAGTGGCACGACGGGCAACCCGAAGGGTGTCGTCTACAGCCATCGCAGCACCTACCTGCACACGATGGGTGCGATGACGGTCGACAGCCTCGGAGCGCGCGAGAGCGACATCATCCTGCCGGTGGTGCCGATGTTCCATGCGAACGCGTGGGGCCTCGCCCATGCGGCGGTTGCGTCGGGTGCGAGCCTCGTGATGCCCGGACCGGATCTGTCGGGCAAGGCAATCGCGAACCTCATCGTCGAGGAGAAGGTCACCGTCGCAGCCGGAGTGCCCACGATCTGGATGGGTGTCCTGCCGGAATTGAAGGGCCGTGACACGTCGTCGTTGCGGGCGATTCCGTGTGGTGGCTCCGCGGTGCCGAAGGCACTCAGCGAGGCCTACCGCGAGCAGACGGGTCTGCCGATTCTGCAGGCATGGGGCATGACCGAAACCAGCCCGATTGCATCGACCTGCACCCTGTCCGCAGCCGACAAGTTGTTGTCGCACGAAGAACAGGCCGAACTGCGCACGACGGTTGGCCGCATCAACTTCGGCGTCGAGTGCCGTGTCGTCGAGCCCGACACCACGAACCCGGTGCCGTGGGACGGAGAGACCAGCGGTGAATTGCAGTGCCGTGGTCCGTGGATCGCGGCGACCTACTACAACGACGAAAGGGCGGGGGAGAGTTTCACCGCCGACGGCTGGCTGCGCACCGGTGACGTGGCGACGATGGACGCGCAGGGCCGCGTGCGTCTCGTCGACCGCACGAAGGACCTGATCAAGAGCGGCGGCGAGTGGATTTCGTCGGTCGACGTGGAGAACGAACTCATGGCGCACCCGAAGATCAAGGAGGCGGCGGTCATCGGCGTGCCGCACCCGAAGTGGGCCGAGCGCCCGCTCGCCTGCATCGTTCCGAAGGACGGCGAAACGATCTCGAAGGACGAGATCATCGACTTCCTCGTGCCGCGACTCGCCAAGTGGCAACTTCCCGACGACGTGGTGTTCATCGACGAAGTGCCGAAGACGAGCGTCGGAAAGTTCTCGAAGAAGACCCTGCGCGACCGCTTCGCGGATTACGTTCTGCCGACCGCGTAGTCAGCGGCGGTTGGTCCGCGCAAGGAAGGCGCGGGTTCTCTCTTCGCGCGGGGCGTCGAGGACCTCTTGTGGCGTGCCGGATTCGTGGATGGTGCCTTCGTGCAGGAAGCACACGGTGTCGGCGATGCTGTGCGCAAAGGACATCTCGTGTGTCGCCATCAGCATGGTCATGCCCGAAGTCCGGAGCTCGGCGATGAGGTCGAGGACTTCGCCCACCAACTGCGGGTCGAGCGCGGCCGTCACTTCGTCGAGCAGCAGAACGCTCGGCTTCAGGGCGACCGCGCGAATGATGGCGACGCGTTGCTGTTGTCCGCCGGAGAGTTGTTCGGGATAGGCGCGGGCCTTGTCGGCGAGACCGAACCGAGTGAGCAAGTCCATCGCAGAGGCTTCGGCGGCGCTTTTCTCGGCGCCTGCTGCGTGCGTGAGTGCGAGGGTGATGTTGCGCATCACGTTCATGTGGGGGAACAGGTTGTAGCTCTGGAACACCAGACCAACGTCACGGCGCGCGACGTTCGCATCGAAGCCGGGGGCCGAGATGTCGGTTCCATCGAGCACGATCTCGCCGTCATCGATCGGTTCGAGAAGGTTGATGCACCGCAACAGGGTGCTCTTGCCCGAGCCCGACGCACCGATGAACGCCACGACGTTGCCGCGCGGAACGTCGAGCGAGACGCCGCGCAGCACCTCGTTCCTGCCGAACGCCTTGTGGACGCCGCGGATGGAAAGGTGTGCGTTCATGCCGCGACCCTCGTGGCTCCGGTCCGCCTGCGTTCACGGGCGAGTAGCCAGTCGGCGGTGCGTGTCAGTGGAACCGTGATGCACAGGAAGATCACCGCCGCAACGACGTAGGGAGTGAAGTTCGCGAACTTCGACTTGTCGATACCCGCCTGGCGAAGGATCTCGATCGGGCCGATCAGCGACACCAATGCGACGTCCTTTTGCAGGCTGACGAGGTCGTTCATGAGGGGAGGAATCACGCGTCGCACCGCTTGGGGAATCACGACGAGCCGCAACGTCTGGCCGTGCGTGAGACCGAGCGAGCGCGCCGCAGCCCGCTGGCTTTCGTGCACGCCTTCGATGCCCGAGCGGAACACTTCGGAGACGTAGCTCGAGTACGTGAGGCAAAGTGCGACGGTTCCCCAGAGCAGCGGGCTGTTCCAGGGCCGTTCGAGGCCGAGACCGGGCACGCCGAATCCGATGAGGTAGATCCACAACAGCACGGGCACGCCGCGCATCAGGTCGACGTAGATGACGCACAACGCACGGATGGGGAAGAGGGCGGGATTGCGGCTCACGCGGGCGAGGGCAACCAACATGCCGAAACCGAGAATGACCGGCACCGACCACGCAAAGATCTTCAGGTCGAGAACGAACGCATCGAGCAGTCGAGGAAAGGAGTCAGCGAACTGTTCCCCGCTGAAGAACGACTGTTTGACGCGGTCCCAGCGCGGCATGCGCGGGACGAGTATGACGACGAGGGCGACGAAGGCGACCGTGCTCGTCGCGGCGATGGTGATCGATCGCCGACGTCGTTGCTCTTCGAAGGCCCGCCGCGCGGAAGCGCGCGACGGGCCCGTCGAAGAGTCGAAGTTCATTGTGCGACGGTACTGCTATTCGGTCGCGATGACCGGTGCACCCGTCTTGTCCGACAACCACTGCTTTTCGATGGCGGCAAGTTCGCCGCCGTCCTTCAGTGCCGCAAGCGCGGTGTTCACGCACTCGACGAGCGGGTTGTCGAGGTCGAACACGAGGCCGAATTCATCGGCACCCGATCCGGCGTTCGCGGGGAACTGGCCGATGACCTTGGTGCCCTCGATCTCGACGGCGCTGACATAGAACGCGGTCGGAAGGTCGAGCACGATGGCGTCCACCTGCTTGGCTTCGAGAGCGGCCTTGGCGCCTGCGTTGTCGTCATAGGCGAAGGGCTCGGATGACGGGGCGATGACCTCGGTGATGAAGTCGAGGCTCGTCGTGCCGGCCTGTGCGCCGAACTTCAGGTCCTTCAGGTCGGCGATCGAGGTGGCGTTGGCCGCCGCGGAATCCGCGAAGCCGACGATGGCCTGGTTGCTCGTGTAGTAAGGATCGCTGAACGACACCGTCTTCTTGCGCTCGTCGGTGATCGAGTACTGCTGCAGGTTGAAGTCGAAGTTCTTCGCGCCGGGCTGGATGGCCTCGTCGAACGACGTGCGGACCCAGGTCACGGTGTCCTTCGAGAAGCCGAGTTCCTCGGCGACTGCGTAGGCAACGGCAGCTTCGAATCCTTCGCCGCTCTCGGGTGCGTCGTTCTCGACCCACGGTGAATAGGCGGGGTTGCCCGTACCGATCGTCAACTTGCCCTCTTCCAGGGTCTTGCCGGCGGTGCACTCGTTGCCGGTGCCGGCTGCTGTCGCGTCACCTTCGGCTGCCGCGTCACCTTCGGCTGCCACAGTGGTGTCGGCCGTGGCCGTCTCTTCGGATGCGGCGGTCGTGTCGGCCGTCGATGAATCGCTGTCGTCGCCGCACGCGGCGAGGAGCAGACCGGCCGTCAGGGCGAGAGCGGCCAAGGACTTGGTCTTGCGCATGGGTGGGTGTCTCTTTCTGGTCGGGATGAGGAAAAATTGCCCTCAAAGTGTGACAGATGTCTTGACCATGAGACAAAGCCATGCGTAACGTCTCACGCATGGGGCAGGGGGGCTTCCGCGAGTTGACCCGCGATGAGACGCGCGTGCTCGATGCGACGCGCGCGTGCATCGACGAGCTCGGCCTTGCCAAGGTCACCATCGACGACATCGTGGGGCGCTCGGGCCTGTCGCGGGCGACGATCTACCGGCTCTTTCCGGGTGGTCGTGAGGTTCTCTTCGAGGCGATGCGCGTGCGTGAACTCGAGGTCTTTTTCGAAAAGTTGCGCGGCGAGGCGGAGGGAGCCGCCGACCTCGGTGATCTGCTCGCGCGCTGCATCGTGGTGGCGAGCCGTGAGTTGGCCGACGACGATCAACTTGCGATGTTGCTCGCCGCCGAACGCGGCGAGGTGCTGGGGCAACTGACGGTCGACGGGCTGCCGCGCGTCGTACTGATGGCGACACAGGTTCTCACGCCCCTTGCCGAGCAATACATCTCCCACGAGGCGGCGACGCAGATAGTCGAGGTGCTCGCGCGTCTCGTCATCTCGTACTTCCTTGCGCCGAGCACGCAGGTCGACTTCACCGACTACGCGAGTGTTCGTCAGTTTCTCGATTCGTTCAATTTTCTCACCCATCCATCCGTGCACGTCAACGACTGATTCGCATCAACGACTGATTCGCATCAACGACTGAAAGGAAGACCACCGTGTCGATCACCGAAAGAGACAACCAGGACATCATCGGTCGCGAAGGCCTCGACGACATCGAGGCAATCCTCAGCATCACCAACACCGATGTTGACGAAGTTCTCCATGCGGTGCGCGACGACTCGGACGCGCTCTTCACCTGGGACTATTCGCTCGCCCGGCCGAATCTGCGTCGTCTCTATGAAAAGGCAAAGGTGGGGCAGTGGAACGGCACGACCGACCTGCCGTGGGAGACGTCGGTCGACGTCGAAGCCACGATCGCGGCTGACCAGGCAGCAATCGGCGCCGGTATCGATCCCGCGCAATATGCGGGCACACCCCTCGCCAAGTGGGGCGACAAAGAGTGGATCGAGTTCGGGATCGAAGGTCGACGCTGGAGCCTTTCGCAGTTCCTCCACGGCGAGCAGGGCGCTCTGCTGTGCACCGCGAAGATCACGGAGACCGTCCCGTGGTACGACGCCAAGCTCTACGCCAGCACCCAGGTCGTCGACGAGGCGCGCCACGTCGAGGTGTTCGCGCGCTATCTCGACGAGAAGCTGGGCGGCGGATACCAGGTCAATGCGCACTTGCGCATGCTTCTCGACGACATCATCCAGGACAGCCGCTGGGACATGACCTACCTCGGCATGCAGGTGATGGTCGAAGGGCTCGCTCTTGCCGCATTCGGATTCATGCATCAACTGACAGGCGAGCCACTGCTCAAGCAGTTGCTGCGTTACGTGATGAGCGACGAAGCCCGCCACGTGGCCTTCGGCGTGCTGTCCCTGCAAGAGGCCTACGCCGAAATGACCGACGCGGAAATGAAGGAACGCCAGGAGTTTGCTTACGAGGCGAGCGTCCGCATGCGCGACCGCTTCCTCCAGCAAGAGGTGTGGGAGCGCATGGGCGTGAAGCCGAAGGAGATTGTTCCGCTGGTCCTGCAGGACCCCACCCGCACGATGTTCCAGCAGATGCTGTTCGCCAAGATCGTCCCGAACTGCAAGAAGCTGGGCCTGCTCGACCGCAACGATGGTTGGCTGCGCCACCGCTACGAAGAGATGGGCGTCATCCAGTTCGAGGACTGGGAGAACACCGGAGAGGAGTACTTGCAGTTCGAACTGGGCAAGGACGCGCCGCCGCCGGTGCCGCACTGACGTTTTCGGTTCCCGTCCGCAGAGGGTGACTCACTACGCTGAGTCGCCTATGGCGCATCAATCCGAACCCGCCTTCAGGGCTTTCCATGCCCTGCGCATCAAGGGCTTTGCGAAGGTCGAGATGGTGGCTGACATTGCCGATGTCACCGCCGCCGAGGCCGAGGCGCACCTGCAGGCTCTGCTCGAGCGCGAGCATGCGATGTTCCGTGAGGCACGTGCCCTGTGGCAGATCACGCCCGCCGGCAAGGAGGCGCATCGTGAGGCACTTGCCGGCGACTCTCCCGCGTCGGTGACGGCGGGACTGCACGGTTCGTACGAGACCTTTCTCGGTATCAACACCGCTTTCAAAGAGCTCTGCGGCGACTGGCAGTTGCGCGACGGCCAGCCGAACGATCATTCGGACGCGGCGTACGACAAGGCGATCATCGAGAGGCTGGTCGCAATGAAGGACGAATCAGTCCCCGTGGTGTCGGCGATGGCCGACGTCCTCGGGCGTCTCGCGCCGTACGTCCCACGTCTCGAGTCGACCGCCAAGCGCGTCGTGGCGGGCGAGCAGAACATGTTCACGGGTGTGATGTGCGGCAGCTACCACGACGTGTGGATGGAACTTCACGAGGATCTCATCCTCACGCAGGGCATCGACCGCGCAGCCGAAGGATCGTTCTGATGTCCGCGAGATTCGGCCGCGTCATCACCGCCATGATCACGGCATTCGACTCGAACGGGGAACTCGACGTCGCCGAGACGGTCCGTATGGCGAAGTGGTTGCAAGAGCAGGGCAACGAGGGTCTCGTCGTCTCGGGAACCACCGGTGAGGCATCGACGCTCACCGACCCGGAGCGCCTGGCGCTCTTCGAGGCGGTCTCATCCGCGGTCACGATTCCTGTCATCGCGGGCACCGGCTCGAACGACACCGCGCACTCGGTGCACCTCACCAAAGAGGCATCGAAGTTGGGCATTGCAGGAATCCTGGCGGTCGGGCCGTACTACAACCGTCCGTCGCAGGCAGGTATCGCGGCCCACATCAATGCGATGGCCGGCGCGACGAGCCTGCCCATCGTCGTTTACGACATTCCCGTGCGCACCGGTCGCAAGATCTCGACGGCGAATCTCGTCACGATGGCGCGCGACACGAAGAACATCGTCGCGTTGAAGGACGCGGGCGGCAACCCCGGTGAAACCGCAAATGTCATCGCGCAGGCCCCGTCCGACTTCGAGGTGTACAGCGGCGACGACGGGCTGACCTTGCCGCTGCTCGCTGTCGGTGCGGTCGGTGTCATCGGCGTGGCCACGCACTGGTCGGCTCCCGAACACCGCCGGATGATGTCGGCATTCTTTTCGGGCAACGTCGCCGAGGCGCAGCGGGTCAACGCCGCTCTTCTCGAGAGCTACGCGTACGAGACCGGCGAAGAGGCGCCGAACCCTCTGCCGTCGAAAGAGATGATGAAGCTGCATGGCTTCAAGGTCGGCGATGCGCGTCTGCCGATGGGTGCCGCTCCTGAATGGGTTGCCGAACGCGCACGGGTCGTGAAGGCGAACATCGAGTCGTTCAGGTCGAGTTGAGCAAGCCAAGCGTTCGCATCTACTTCCTCGGCGGCCTCGGCGAAATCGGCCGCAACTGCATGGCCGTCGAACAAGACGGGCAGATCGTCCTCATCGACTGCGGACTCATGTTCCCCGACCCCGACATGCACGGCATCGACCTCGTTCTGCCCGACTTCACGTGGCTGCGCGAGAACGCCGACCGGATCGTCGGTTGCATCGCAACCCATGGTCACGAGGACCACGTCGGTGGACTGCAGTTCCTGCTGCGGGAACTCTCGATGCCGATCTACGGCTCAGCGGTCACGCTGGGTCTTGCTCGTCACCGCATCGAAGAGGCGGGTCTGCTCGGCCGCACGGATCTCGTCGCGGTCGCCGACGGCGAGACACGTCGCATCGGGCCGTTCGACGTCGAGTTCATCGCGGTGACACATTCGGTGCCCCATGCCCACGCCGTTGCACTTCACACTGCGCAGGGAATCGTGCTGCATTCGGGCGACTTCAAGATCGACCTCACGCCGGTCGATGGTCGTCGCACCGACCTGTCCCGTCTCGGTGCGCTGGCACACGGACCGGGAATTCGCCTGTTGCTCGCCGACAGCACGAACGCCGAGGAAAAGGGTCACGCGCCGAGCGAGAGCGAGGTCGGTCACGTCCTGCGGGGACTCTTCGCCGAGCACGAAGGTCGGCGCATCATCACCGCCAGTTTCGCCAGCCACATCCACCGCGTTCAGCAGATTGCCGATGCCGCCGTGGCAAACGGTCGTGTCGTGGCGACGATGGGTCGATCGATGAACAACAACGTGCGCATGGCGCGCGATCTCGGGATTCTGCGCATTCCCGACAAGTCGCTGATCAACATCGAGCAAATCGACGACCACGCACCCGAGAACGTGTGCATCATCTCGACCGGTTCGCAGGGTGAGCCGATGTCGGCGCTTGCATTGTTGGCGCGCGGTGACAACAAGTGGGTGAAGGTGGGAGAAAGCGACACGGTGATCCTCTCCAGCCATCCGATTCCGGGAAACGAGATGCACGTCAGTCGCGTCATCGACGGGTTGTTGCGTGCGGGGGCCGAGGTCGTCCACTCGGGAATCGTCGACGTCCACGCGACGGGGCACGCCCAGGCCGACGACCTGAAGACGTACTTCAACGTGACCCAACCCGAATGGTTCATCCCGATCCACGGCGAGTTCCGCCACATGATGGC
>Ga0068872_10002055_pt1 | contig 16004 bp, 14 predicted proteins | sample NOAtaG_7_FD_66441 | JGI IMG/M metagenome (GOLD analysis project Ga0068872, IMG submission 66441) | Freshwater lake microbial communities from Lake Erie, under a cyanobacterial bloom - NOAA_Erie_Diel1S_2200h metaG | ecosystem: Environmental > Aquatic > Freshwater > Lake | place: USA: Ohio, Lake...
TGAATGTTTTTTGCCTTTGAGCCAAATCAGACTCCAGGAGGTTTTGATTGGTAAGCCTTTTACGGGAATTACCTTAAGCTCATTGTTTTGAATTTCATTTCGTATACCGATCAGCGGCATTAACGAATACCCTAAACCAGCCAATATTGCTTGTTTAACCGCTTCATTAGAGGTTAGCTCTAATCGCTTTTTAGAGGATATTCGTTTTTGTTCAATAAACTTCTCCATCGTCTGTCGAGTACCAGAACCTTTTTCACGGTAAATCAAAGGAAGATCCCCAAGGTCCAAACGGGGCTTTTTCATCGCTGAAGCTGCAGTTTGTGCATTTCCAATAAAATAAAGCTTATTAACAATGAGATCGACTTTCTCAATCTGCATGTTGTCCGGCAATATCGAAACCAATGCAAAGTCAATTTCATTAACCTGTAGGGACTCAATGACTTTAACCTTGTTGGAAACATCCATCATCAATTCAATGTTCGGATTCGATGTAATAAATTCCGATAGAAAATAGGGCATCACATACTTACCAGTTGAAACAACCGCAATTTTCAATTGACCAAATAACATTCCCTTATAGGCGTGGGTTTTGTAATTGATTGCGGAAACCTGCTCCAGAATCTGACGTGCAGCCGAGGCCACTTCCTGTCCGAAATCAGTAACGTATATTTTGCGTCCAACTACTTCGGTTAAGGGAATGTCAAATTGATCCTGAAAATTTCTAAGCTGAATGGAGACAGCTGGTTGAGTGAGGTGTAATTCCTCGGCAGCTTTTGTAACACTTCCGTTGTCGACGACCTTTAAAAAAACCTGCAGTTGGTTCAATGTGTAATTCATAACATTACCTTATGTGATTCATTGCAAATATAAATGTTTTTATATGAATTGATTGGATGAATTTTGCCCGTGAAAAACCAATTCATATGACACGAATAACCATTGCAAAAGGAGACGGAATCGGGCCTGAAATAATGGAAGCAACCAAGTCCATTCTTTTGGCTTCCGGTGCGGAAATTGAATTTGATGAAATTGAAGTAGGAGAAAAAGTCTATCTGAGTGGTCTAAGCTCCGGTATTGCCCCAGAATCCTGGGATGTTATTCGCAAAAACAAGGTATTTCTGAAGGCCCCCATCACAACCCCTCAAGGCGGAGGATACAAAAGCCTGAACGTATCCATACGGAAATTTTTGGGGTTATACGCCAACATCCGGCCATGCGTAAGCCTCCACCCTTTCGTGCCTACGAAACATCCTATCATGGATGTCGTAATCATTCGCGAAAATGAGGAAGACCTTTATGCAGGAATAGAACATCAGCAAACAGACGAAGTTATCCAGTGTCTTAAGTTGATCAGTCGTCCAGGATGTGAAAAAATCGTTCGCTATGCGTTCGAATATGCGCGCCTCAACAACCGCAAAAAGGTAACCTGTTTTACCAAAGACAACATCATGAAACAAACCGATGGATTGTTTCATCAGGTTTTCGATGAAATCTCAAAAGAATACCCGGACATTAAAAACGAGCACTGGATTATCGATATCGGTGCAGCCATGCTTGCCGATACACCAGAATATTTTGACGTAATCGTCATGCCTAACCTTTATGGCGATGTCCTCTCCGATGTTGCTGCTCAGATCACCGGATCCGTTGGTATGGCAGGCTCCTCAAATATTGGAGAAGAGTGCGCCATGTTTGAGGCCATTCACGGTTCAGCCCCACGCATTGCAGGTCAAAATTGCGCTAATCCTTCCGGTCTCATCCAGGCTTCGGTACTCATGCTTACCCACTTAGGTCAGACAGAAATTGCTGAAAAAATTCAAAATGCATGGCTTAGGACCATTGAAGATGGCTACCATACCAATGATATTTTCAAGGAAGGAGTTAGTAAGCAAAAAGTAGGCACAAAAGAGTTTGCAGAAAAAGTGATCGAGAATTTGGGTCAAGTTCCTGCACAACTAAAACCAGTACACTTCGCTAAGGATAAAAAAATCACTCTGCCCAAATACAACCGAAAGCCTTCCAAAATCAAACAATTACAAGGCGTTGACTTATTCGTTCATTGGACGGGTACAAATCCAAACGAACTGGCTCGAAAAGTTCAACAATTAAACGGGAAAGAAGTGCAGTTGACCATGATTACGAACCGCGGAATTAAGGTTTGGCCCGAAGGTTTTCCAGAAACATTCTGTACAGATCATTGGCGCTGCAGATTCAAAAATGTAATTGATGGGACAATGCAAAAATCAGCCATAATCAACCTTTTGAATCATGCGGAGCAGATTGGCCTAGACGTCATCAAAACAGAAAACCTCTATGCTTTTGATGGAATACCGGCTTTCTCACTTGGTCAAGGTCAATAAGTTCACTAAAGAGTTCATTTAAAATCAAAACAACCCAACTATGAAGAAGATACTAGTTACCGGATTGTTTATGCTTTCAATAAGTGCATTCATTTCTGCGCTAATTATCCCAGATGCCAGATGGTCAGAGTTTCTTATAGCCAGTGCCATTGTTCTGTTGCTTGTCGGACTGCGCACGGCCGTTCCCGAACCGATCATCTCCAAAAAACGGTAAACGGGTTGAGCATTTAAGTCGTGCCTCCATATGGATTTTTTCAAAGGAAGGTCCCTGGTCATTGCTACCAAACATGGCAAGGAAAAAGTCCTGGCACCTCTCTTTGAAAGTCACCTGGGGGTACGCTGTTCATCAACCCAAGACTTTGATACAGACACTTTAGGCACCTTTTCGGGTGAAATTCCCAGAAAAGGGAGTGCCCTTTCAACTGCTCGCGAAAAGTGTCTAAAAGCGATGGAGCTTGCCCAGGCCGACCTGGGGGTAGCCAGCGAAGGTTCTTTCGGTGCTCACCCCCACATTCCTTTTATTCCCTCAGATGAAGAAACGCTAATCTTTATTGATCGAAAAAATCAATTGGAGGTTTTTGCCGTTAAGCTTTCAACTGAAACAAACTTCCAATCGGAACAAATCCATTCATTGGATATTCTCCTATCCTTTTCAGAGCGGGTTGGATTTCCATCCCACAAAATCATCTTAAAAGGCCAAAAAGGAAAAGAGCTTAAACTGCTAAAGGGTATCCAGTCGATTTCCGATCTGGTTTATCAGTTTACGTTGCTCACGGATGCCGGACATATCATTACAGCAGAAACCGATATGCGGGCCATGAATAATCCTACACGGATGAAAGTAATTGAACAGGCTGCCTTAAAACTTATCGAAAAAATCAAAAATGCTTGCCCAAAGTGTGGAGCTCCAGGATTTCAACTAACCTCTGCTGCACCAGGACTACCGTGCAGCTTATGCAAAACCCCAACAGCCTCCATTCTACAGGTAGTTCATACCTGTCAGGTCTGTGCCCATACCGAGATAAAAGCCAATCCAGATGGGAAGTCCTTTGAGGACCCTATGCTCTGCCCTTCCTGCAATCCATAGGTTAAATTTGAATATTAGCACTTCCTCTTTCCATTCAGGACCTTATATTTGCGTTCCTTTTAACCCTCCGGGGTTGGAAAGGTAAAGTGACCCTGATCGGCACTATGGAGAGATGGGTGAGTGGCTTAAACCAGCAGTTTGCTAAACTGTCGTACATGTCAAAGTGTACCGGGGGTTCAAATCCCCCTCTCTCCGCATAAAAAAGCCCTTCAACGGAAGGGCGTTTTTTTGTCCGGAGATTCGTCCCAATTCAAGGATGGATACACGGTAAAGGTCCCGTAGCTCAATGGATAGAGCAACTGCCTTCTAAGCAGTAGGTTGCTGGTTCGACCCCAGCCGGGATCACAAAATTATTTGGTGCAAGTGCCAGTCAAAGCAATTTCAAAACGCTTTTGACCGTCATAGGCAAGTGTAGCCTTACAACGGACACAATCTCCAAAATCAATAGAATTCGATTCCTTTAGGAAGACCTTGAAGATACCTGTCTTTAAAGCGGCTTCATCCGTACCACAAGGGAGTACGGTAAAGAATACGTGCTGATTGCCATTCCAATCTTCACCAAGCGATTGAAAATCTTTAGACTCAATTTTTAGGACAGCTTCACCACAAATACCGGCAACGTAAGAAACATCAATGCATTCACCCGCAAAGTCTGAACGCACGGAGGAAGTAAAAGGCTCATCACAGGGTCCAAGCCATAAGAAGGGAACAATTGCTAAAAATGGAAGTCTCATGGAAGTAAACTTTTGGCTCGATTAAAAACTACATTCATGAACTAAGATAATTCCTTAGTTACCCCCACGCTTCTTCATTTCATTTTCAAAAACCTCTCTGAATTTTTCGTAGTCGTAATCAATTTTAAGCCGCTCATCTTTGGAAAGCCTTTCTTGATACTTGCTAACTAGCTCATTTGCTGATAGTTCAATTGCAATATAGGTCTTATAAGTGCCAGCCTTTGTTTGAACCAGCTTTTCACAAATCACACGAGTACCGCTAAGTGTCTGCTCAACAATCTCTCGGTTCAAACTCTCAAATCGTTCTTCCACTTGCTCCTTGTTATTCATTTCCCGTGAATTGACATAGGCATCGGTTACCGTCTTAACAGTTGTATTGATTGCCTGAGCCAATTCATTCCGCGCATTAGTTAGTGCTTTCTTCTTTGAAGTCACCTGATCCTGACTCTCTCCGCTGGAATTGGCCCGGAAAAATTTAGTATCTGTAAAATAGTCCTTCCCCGAACAAGGCACGAGTACTTCCTTTTCGGAGGCAGGAAGCTGCTCCTTTGGCTTACAACTATTTAAAGTAAGCAGACCTGAGCCTAAAACGATTAATTGGAGAAAACGAGCTATTTTCATAAGGGTGTTGTTTAGAGGTTGTAAAACCAAAATCATGCCGAAATTCGACAAAAGACAAGGAAGGGACAAATTCAGGACACCTTACCGACCCTTATAGAATTAAAACAGGCCATCTTCACAATTATTTCACGTAGAATTCTAGGAACAAGTCACTTTTTAAGCTCTTTTGTCAAAAATTCTTGTTTCTTTGTGGCCGCATTCAGGATAGATGATTTCTTTAATCATCGGTTCTTCTCGGGGTGTAGCGTAGCCCGGTATCGCGCTTGGTTTGGGACCAAGAGATCGTCAGTTCGAATCTGGCCACCCCGACAATTTTTAATTGAAACGAAGGAAATTTTGAAAATGTCCTTTTCCCTTCCTTCATCCTATTTTAGCCTCCTCGGTACGAGCACCACTTAAGTCGATAAGCAGATATGACCTGGTTCAGAAACCCTGGAATCACTGAATACCTCCTGTTATTTATCTTCCTGACTGCTTATGGTTTCTATTTGTATCGGATTTTTAAGGTAGGAAAGGCCATTGCGGCCACCTCGGGTACCTCTGTAGCCTCATCATGGAAACTTTGGACTAAAGTCGGTCTGCGCTCCATCGTCCTAATACTAGTTCTAATCTCCATTTTAGGTCCCTCGTTCGGTGAATCCCGGCGAGAAGTAAAATCGGTCGGTAAAGACATCATGATTTGTGTTGACCTTTCTAAGTCAATGGATGCTACCGATATTGCTCCCTCCCGATTGGAGAAAGTAAAATTCGAAATGAAAAGAATTGTAGATGCCTTCAGTTCGGATCGCGTAGGTATCATCATTTTTTCCTCAGAAGCGTTCATGCAGTGCCCAATGACTTTTGATCAAAATGCACTGAATCTATTCATTGAAACCATGAATACCGGTTTAGTTCCATCGGCTGGTACAGATTTTGGTCCTCCGCTCGAAATGGCCATGGAGAAATTTCGATCAGATGAAGGAAAGAAATTAGAGAATTCAAGGATCATCATTTTGATCAGCGATGGAGAAGATTTTGGTGAAGAAACTGAATCAGCTGCAAAACAAGTTGAGGATGAAGGCATCACCATGTTTACGTTAGGAGTCGGAACAGAATCGGGTAGCCCCATTCCCACTCCTCGTGGATTTAAGACCGATCAATCTGGCAACCAAGTTATTTCCCGGCTGAACCGTAAACCACTGGAACAACTAGCTGAACTGAGTAATGGTTCCTACTATGAAATCAGCGAGTCCCGAAACGATGTGCCGCGTATGATCCGAAAAATCAGTTCCATAGAGGGACTACTTCGAGACTCCCGAATGGTTGATGTTTCCGCCAATCGCTATTTTTACTTTCTGCTGGCTGCTTTTCTTCTGTTTTGTGTGGATATTCTTTGGCCGTTGAAACCGATTCGCTTATGATTCGTCTGCTGTTCTTTTTAATTGCACTTTTTCCGCTAACAGATATTGGAAAGATCAATGCCGCTAAGTCAGCAGCTAAAAAAGCATTTCTCAATGGTGACTATAAAACTGCCGCCAGTCAATACCAGTATTTAATCGACTCACTCGGTGTTCGTGAGGAGGAAGTAATGTTGAACTTAGCCCATTCCCGGTTCCAACTTAACGATTCCCTTCCAGCACTTCAAGGCTATCAACAACTTACCGCCAGCTCAAATACCTCCATACGTTCAACGGCATACCAGCAACTCGGCGTACTCAGTAGCAGAGCAGGGAAACTGGAAGAAGCACTGGATCAATTTAAATCAGCCTTGAAAGCGAATCCGGCAAACGAGGAAGCCAGATATAATTATGAACTGGTGAAACGTAAACTAGAGGAACAACAAAAACAAAACGAACAGAACAAAGACCAAAACAAAAAGGATAAGGACCAAAAGCAGGATCAAAAGGAAAAAAATCAGCAGCAGGATAAAAAGGATCAGCAACAGCAACAACAAAAGAAAGATCAGCAGCAGGATCAAAATAAAAAGTCAGAAGACAAGAAAAAAGAAGAACAACAGCAACAACAAAAAGATCAACAGCAGAAAGATCAGGAGCAGGAGAAAAAAGACAAGCAAAATCAATTGGATCCTGAGAAAATGAAGAACATGAAGATGTCGGAAGACAAAGCAAAAATGATTCTGGAGGCCATGAAACGAAACGAAGTTCAGTATCTCCAACAAAATAAACGTAGAGCAACCAAGCCCAAAGACAAGAATAAACCAGACTGGTAAGTAGCCACGTAAATCAAAATAGGTATGAAAGAAGTATTTATTGTTTCCGCATGCCGTACGCCAATTGGAAGCTTCGGTGGCAGCTTATCCTCTGTACCTGCCATTAAGCTTGGTGCAGCCGCTACCATCAATGCTTTAAAACGCATTGATTTAGACGGAAAAACAATTGATGAAGTCTACTTTGGTAATGTGATTCCATCCGGGCTTGGGCAAGCACCAGCAACTCAGGTCGCGATAGCGGCAGGACTTGGAAATAAAATTCCCAGCACGTTGGTTAACAAAGTCTGTGCATCAGGAATGAAAGCCATGATGTTGGGCGCACAATCTATTATGCTCGGACAAAATGAAACCGTCCTTGCTGGTGGAATGGAAAATATGTCGCTCATCCCCTACTACCTGCCCAAAGCCAGATACGGTTACCGTTATGGACACGGACAGATTTTAGATGGACTCACGTTTGATGGACTAACAGACGTCTACAACGAATGTGCGATGGGCGTTTGCGCCGATAATACGGCTCGGGAAATGAATATTTCAAGAGAAGAACAGGATGGATATGCCATCGAATCGTATACACGAGCAGAAAAAGCATGGAAATCAGGTCTGTTTGCAGACGAAATTGCCCCAGTAGAAATCATCGGTAGAAAGGGTGAAGTTTCAGTTTTCAAAGAAGATGAAGAGTACAAAAACGTCAGCTTCGATAAGATTTCAGGCTTAAAACCCGTCTTCACAAAAGATGGGACCGTTACCGCGGCTAATGCTTCTACAATTAACGATGGCGCTGCAGCCGTTGTATTAATGTCGGGTGAACGCGTAAAACAACTTGGCTTAAAACCACTGGCAAAAATCTCTGGCTTTGCGGATGCCGCACACGATCCGATGTGGTTTACCACAGCTCCAGCTCTGGCCATACCTAAAGCGTTGAGCATGGCTGGCATTCAGGCTAACGAGGTGGAATATTATGAAATCAACGAAGCTTTTTCGGCGGTGGCATTAGCCAATATGAAAATGCTGAATCTTGATCCATCCAGAGTTAATGTCAATGGAGGTGCTGTAGCCCTCGGGCATCCTCTAGGTGCGTCAGGCGCGCGTATCGTGGTCACTTTATTGAATGTATTGAAGCAAAAAAATGCCAAAATAGGGGTAGCCGGTATATGCAATGGCGGCGGCGGCGCTTCAGCCATGGTTATTGAACGGATGTAATTAAATGACTTCCCTGAAATAAATTTAGGATCCAACCGTTTTCTATCCATGCGCTTTAAAAAACGGCGAACTATCGTCTTACTGATCTTTGCGCTGATCAATTTCCACATAGAGGCACAAAAGATTGTTCGGACCTGGCACGATCCGTTACGGACGAAACTCAAGGAAGAGTACCAGGTATTGACAAATGATCCTCAGACATTAAATGGTGCTTTTCGTAAATACTACGAAAATGGAAACCTGGAAACGGAAGGCACTTTCGCGAATGGGCGGCGCTCGGGAACTTTTAAGGAGTACTCCGAAAATGGCGTACTCCTTCGAAAACTAAACTACAGAGACGGTCTTCGGGAAGGTCCGGTTGAAGTTTTTGATGAGCAAGGCCGTTTGCTCCAAAAAGCAGCATACGCGAGCAATAAACTAAAGGATAGTATCCGAACCTATTTTGCCTCTGGGTCGGTGAAAAGTGAAAGCTTTTTCCTTCAGGGAAAACCTGAGGGCGTAGTGAAAGAATTCTACCCAAACGGCAAGCCTCGAACCGAAATACCTTATAAAAACAAAAAGCCAAATGGCGTAGCTAAAACCTGGTATTCAAATGGATCCTTATCCTCCGAAGCACATTTCACCGATGGAGTGAATACCAAATTTTTCAAGACGTACTACATGAATACGCAACTCTCCATGATTTCAGAGATGAAAGAGGGCAGCACTATAGCCGAATTTAAAAACTACGATTCACTTGGGCATCTGCTGCAGGAAGGCCAATTTTTGAATGGACGTTTACACGGAAAAAATATTGGTTATTACCCTAATGGCATCGTCCAGTTCAGCTATCAATTCCGCGACGGTAAAAAGACCGGTGAAAATCTCCGGTATCATCCCAACTCCAAAATAGAAACACGAGAGGTAGTTAGCGGCTCGGGCAATGATGTCAAAGAACAGAATTACTCCACAGAAGGATTATTGGTTTCAGAGAAAAGTTTTAAAAACGGCAAACCTGAAGGAAAGTGGACTTTTTATCAGTCCAACGGAAAAGTTCCTTCGATTATAGAATATTATCAGGATGGAAGACTTCATGGAACCAGAACAACCTATCATTCCAATGGTAAAAAAGCCTTGGAACAAACCTATCAGTTCAACCTGATTACGGGTACCGTCAGGCAATTCAGAGAAGAAGGATCCATGGAGTGGGAATGCGAATACCGAAACAGTAGAATGCATGGACCCTTTACCTCCTATTTCCCTTCAGGAAAGGTTCTGGAACAAGGTACTTATACAGCCAACCGAAAGCATGGCGAATGGAAGGAATTTGACGAGTCTGGAAAGGTGGTTAAAACGACGCTTTACAAGGCTGGACAGCCGATTGAAAATTGATTTAAAATATTCCGTCGGACTTCACAATTAAGCCTATACCCACTTACTTTGAGGCTTCATTTTACCATTCATGAAAGCCATTAAGGAAACAAATTTCAACTTCCCAGGACAAACTGGTTTTTACAGAGGAAAAGTAAGGGACGTTTACTTTTTTGGAGATAAGATGGTAATGGTGGCCAGTGACCGAATTTCAGCGTTTGACGTTGTATTACCTCGTGCCATTCCTGACAAAGGCCGTGTGCTTAATCAGATCGCTGCGCTGAATTTAGCTGCTACAGCCTCTGAAGTCCCCAACTGGGTTATGGCAACACCCGATCCAAACGTAACTATTGGTATTCGCTGCGAAGCCTTTCCGGTGGAAATGGTAGTACGTGGATATCTGGCCGGTCATGCCTGGCGCGAATACAGAAGTGGTAAAAGAATACTTTGTGGAGTAGCTCTACCAGAGGGCTTGAAAGAGAACGATCCACTCCCCCAGCCGATCATTACCCCAACAACCAAAGCTCACGTTGGTCATGATGAAGACATATCCAGAGAAGAAATTTTACGGCGGGGATTAGTCTCAGAGCAGGACTATACTCAACTGGAAAAATATGCGCTTACTCTTTTCAATTTAGGTACCGGTCTTGCAGCACAAAGAGGACTGATCCTGGTGGATACCAAATACGAATTTGGAAAAAATAATGGCCAAATTTTATTAATCGATGAGGTTCATACACCTGACTCTTCCCGTTACTTTTATAAGGATGGCTATGAAGAGCGGCAAAAGGCTGGTGAAGCACAGAAACAATTGTCTAAGGAATTTGTCAGACAATGGCTTATCGAAAATGGATTCCAGGGTAAAGAGGGACAACAGGTTCCAGAAATGACTGACCCGATTGTAGAGGGCATAGCCGCACGTTACCGTGAATTGTATTCGGCAGTAACCGGTACCACACTTGAACCGCTAACCCACGAGGACCTGGAAGCTCGAATCCACCAAAACATACAGTCCTGGCTTAAGGAAAACTAAAACAAGTTGAACCAATCAAATTTGATAAATTTGAGAGCCAAATCAAGAAGCTATGAAGTACACCATCGATAAAACCGAGAAATACAGCATACTCAAATTGCATGAGTCTAAACTGGATTCAACCATAGCTCCTTCGCTAAAATCAACTCTATTAACGCTTCATGCTGAGGGTGTACGAAACATTATCCTCGATCTTGAAGAAGTCAAATACACCGATTCCTCCGGACTTAGTGCGCTGTTGGTAGGAAACCGAATCCTAGCTGATGATGGTGGTATTTTTATTCTAATCCATCTCTCTGATCACGCTGCAAAACTGGTAAAGATTTCACAATTGGATAGTGTGCTAAACATCCTGAACTCTACAGAAGAGGCAGTTGATGCCGTGTTCATGCACGAAATTGAAAGCGATCTTAGAGACGAGGAGTAAAAGCGTGTCCTCACCTTTTTCACTGACCATACTCGGCGCTGGCGGAGCGTTACCCGTTCCAGGAAGATTTCCGTCTGCGCAATATCTGCAAATCAATCAACAGGGATTTTTAATCGATGCCGGTGAAGGCGTGCAAATGCAGCTACTCCAACTCGGAATTAGCCACCACCGCATCCGTCATATTTTTATCAGTCATTTGCACGGCGATCATTACCTCGGATTAATGGGATTGTTATTCAGCATGCACTTATCTGCGCGAAAACAAGAACTACACATCTACAGTCACTCCGGATTGGATGAAATCATTCTTCTGCATCTTCGCCATGCTAAATCCGTGCTTGGCTTCCCCATTCATTTCCATCACCTTTCACCGGGAACACATGAATGCATTTTGGATCACGATGAACTGACCGTAAGTACCATTCCACTCAACCACCGAATAGCCTGCTCCGGATTCCTATTCAAAGAAAAAAGTGGTCCCTACCGAATCAATAAAGAGGTGTTACCAGAAGAGATGTTGCTGCAGCACATCGTTCAATTAAAATCAGGGAAGGATGTGGTAAATGAAAATGGTGAAATTCTTTTTGATGTCGCCACCTACACCCTTCCTCCACACAAATGCAGATCTTATGCCTATTGCAGCGACACAGCACCGCATGACCAACTAGCGGACATTATTAAAAATTGTGATTTGGTTTACCATGAAGCTACTTTTCTGACTGCGGATAGCCAACGCGCAAAAGAGACCTTTCACAGCACCGCTGAGCAAGCAGCTACACTGGCCAAACAAGCGACCATCAACCGTCTACTCATCGGCCATATCTCTGCGCGATATAAAGACGCAGAAAAACTATTGGAGGAAGCCCGGGTTGTATTTCCAAATACCTTCCTTGCCGAAGAAGGAAAATCATATACAGTAGGCGGTTGATTACCGCCCCAGCGTAGCGACGTAAAGAAAGATACCCGCTGCTACAGAAGCATTGAGTGATTCAGCCGTTCCAAATCCCGGAATAGTGATACGGTCAGTCACGAACGGTGCGATATCAGATGATATGCCGTTAGACTCATTGCCAATTACGACAATCCCATTCGATTGAATTTTAGTCTCTCGAATCGATTTTCCTTCCAGAAAGGCACCATAAACAGGAACGTTGACTGATTTAAAAAACTGCAGGAGGTTCAAGTAAGCAACCTGTACAGTGCAAAAGCTTCCCATGGTAGCACTAATCACTTTGGGATTGTATACATCAACCGAGTTTTCAGAAGCTACAATCTGACGAATCCCAAACCAATCGGCTGTGCGTATTATGGTACCCATGTTTCCAGGATCACGGATATCATCCAAGACCATAATCAGACCTTCGCCGACCGAGACACTCTTTTCCGCGCGCATTCGTGCAACAGCCAAAACGCTATCATTGGTCTGAAAACTACCCATTCGCGCCAGTTCCTCTGGCGAAACCTGATGGAGCCCCTCTGACAAATCACGTCGTTCCGCACGTAATAAATGTTCAATAGGTTTAATGTAGGCGGGAGTAGCCGCCACCAGGTCAACCGCAAAATCGGACCTCAAAAGAGTTTCAACTCCTTTCCAACCCTCTACCACAAAACATTGCTCTTGCTGGCGGTATTTCTTTAATTGCAGGGATTTGATACGTTTGACCTTCGACTTTATCGTCATGGCAAAGATTTTCAACAGGAAATTTAGAGAATTTGCCTGCCTTTGCCTCATTCTGTCCTTAGCTTCCTGCAACAGTACCAGGTACCTTAAGGAAAAAGAGCGGATTCTGAACCGCCAGGTTATCAAAGCGCCTAAAGAAATTAACCTTTCAGAACTGGAAGCACTCTACGCCCGAAAGGCCAATCAAAAATTATTAGGATTTATGGGTAGCCACCTCGTGTGGATGTATTATACAGGAGTAAAAAGGTACGATAAAGAGAAATTCATCAAGAAAAAGGAAAAAATTGAAGCACGTTTTGCTCGCAAAAAAATTGACTCTGCCAACCTTAGAGCCCTAACCAATCAACAGTTCAAACTTAGCAGGAAGGTAGATCATCAAAATAATAAAATTGAAAATGGCAATGATTTTATGCGATGGGGGGAGCCATTGGCTCTATTTGATCCTGCTTCCATCCGAATTACTATGGATCGCTTCCGAGACTACCTATTCGCCCGAGGTTACTTCCATAGTAAAACCAGAGTATCCTATAAAGAAAAGGATAAAAAAGTAGACATAATCTATACAATCGAGCCTGGTAAGGCTTACATCGTAGACAGCATCTCCCTGGAGAGTCCATCTGGTGAGGTCGCTGAATTACTGAAAAAACATGAAGAAGGGAGTTATCTTTCATTGGGCAGAAACTTTAACCAAGACCTTTTAGTTAAAGAGCGCGAACGAATTGAATTACTGTTACGTGATAAAGGATACTTCAATTTCAGTCGGCAATTAATTTCATTCGATGCAGATACGGTAGGCCGTAAGAATAACGGTATTCATCTACGTATGAATATTGAAGCCGATCCTGATGAATTAAAACAGTTCAGAATTGACTCTGTTCGTATGATTCCTGATGTCGGTATGGAAAAGTATTTTGGTGGAGTTCGTGACAAAGGAAGCTATCGTGGAATCAAGTTTGAATTTTTTGATAACCGTTACAGAAGGAAGTTTCTTACACAACGGATTTTTATCCATCCCGATAGCCTGTTCAGCCGATCCGAATCGTTCCTAACCCAACGGCAGCTGGCCAATCTGGATATGTTCAAATTTGTGAACATCAACTATGATACCAGCGGAGGAAAATTCATCGCCAATATTTTTGCAAGTCCGCTTGAAAATTATTCGTGGTCAAATGAGGCCGGCGTTTCCGTCACGCAAGGATTTCCCGGACCCTACTATAGCGCCAGCTTCAAACGAAGAAATACCCTAAAAGGTCTCGAAATTTTTGAAATCAACGGAAGATTTGGATTCGAAGGCGTAGCCTCAGCTACCCAACAAAATGATTTTTATAAAAGCACTGAAGCAAACCTGAATGCCTCCATTTCCTTTCCACAATTCTTGATACCCATGTCGAGTGAGCGATCCTTACGCTACGCTCGTTTCAATCCAAGATCTAAATTATTGGCGGGATATACCTATACCAACCGACCCGAATACCAACGCTCCATAATTACTGCTTCAAATACCCTGACCTGGGAAACTCAAAATGGCTTACAATACTCCTTTACCGGAACAAACCTGAACATCATCCGCTCCGATACGTCTGCAGCTTTCGGAGAACGATTGAGGGAATTGGAAAAAGCTGGCAACCGGTTGATCAATGCGTTTAAACCAGCCTTTGTTAGCAATATGTCTTTTTCAGTAACCTGGAATCAACACAACTACGGCAACACAGAAAAAAATTCATTCTTCCTCAGAGCTACCGTGGAAAGCGGCGGGACAACACTCAATATCTTTTCACCAAAGATCATTACCAACTGGGGTCTCGAGCCTTACAAATACATCCGGTTAAACGTTGACATGAGAAAAACCAATATCATCAACCGTCGCACCCAAGTGGCGTATCGGGTTAATACAGGTGTTGGTTACGCCTACAGTTCGAACAAAGTCTTGCCTTATGAAAAAAACTTCTTCATCGGAGGTAGCAACAGCATACGCGCCTGGAGACCCCGACGGTTGGGACCGGGAACTCTCCCACCCTCGTTGAGTTCAGACCCGGAGTCTAATGGTTTGTTTGATTATCGTTTTGAAAAACCGGGCGACCTGTTATTTGAAGCCAGCGCCGAATTAAGACAAAAACTTTTTGGCTTTGTGAATTACGCCTTGTTCCTGGATATCGGAAATGTTTGGTCTATACAAAGTAACACTGACCCCAGATCGAAATTTCAGCTCGATAGTTTTTACCGTGAATTTGGGGTGGGTACGGGATTTGGACTCCGTTTCGATTTTACCTTCCTCATCCTGCGACTGGATATGGGTATTAAGGTATTCGACCCGGCCCGACCACAAGGAGACCGGTTTGTGTTGGACAATGTCCGATTCTTCAAACCATTCGGCACCGAAAAAGAGCCGGTTATATTTAATATAGGTATCGGCTATCCCTTCTAAAGTCAAAAGTATTTCTGACTGTCGACCCGTTCCTTATATTGGGGTCTAATTACTAAACTTTCCTTAAATCAATGAAGCATTATCTGTTATCATTCCTGATCCTGCTATCCTTTATGGCTACTGGACAGCAGGATTACTTCTACCCTGAAGCCAAAAATTTTGATCCCACCATTCCGACACCTGAAAAATTCCTTGGGTATCCCATCGGGTTTCAGCATACACGTCACGATAAAATTGTTGAATATTTTAAGGAATTAGATCGGCTATCCGACCGCGTGACACTTCGCGAACTAGGTACCACCTATGAAAACCGAGTGCAGATCACGGCATTCATCACCAGCCCGGACAATCACAAGCGGCTGGAAGAAATTCGCACCGAGCACCTGAAGCGAAATACCAATACCGGAACAAATGAAACCCCTCTGGTCATTTTACTGGGCTATAATGTACATGGCAATGAACCATCCAGCTCAGAGGCCGCCCTATTAACAGCCTACTACCTTACGGCAAGTCAGGATCCGGAAACCATAAACTGGCTAAACAGAATGGTTATTATGGTAGATCCCGTTTACAATCCGGATGGACGCGATCGGCATACCAATTGGGCTAATATGCATAAAAGTTTTCCGCCTACGCCCGATCCGGCAGACAGAGAACACAACGAAGTGTGGCCGGGCGGAAGAACAAATCACTATTGGTTTGATTTAAACCGCGATTGGTTTTTAGCGATCCATCCGGAAAGCAAGAACAGATTAAAATTGTTTCACGAATGGCGGCCTTATGTGATGACCGATCACCACGAAATGGGTACGACCTCCACATTTTATTTTGATCCCGGAAAATACAGCAGCAACAACCCTATCGTACCTGCTCA
>Ga0068872_10002058_pt1 | contig 15996 bp, 13 predicted proteins | sample NOAtaG_7_FD_66441 | JGI IMG/M metagenome (GOLD analysis project Ga0068872, IMG submission 66441) | Freshwater lake microbial communities from Lake Erie, under a cyanobacterial bloom - NOAA_Erie_Diel1S_2200h metaG | ecosystem: Environmental > Aquatic > Freshwater > Lake | place: USA: Ohio, Lake...
CGCGTCTTCGCCGTGTACGGGGTGCTGCAGGTCGCCACCGGCGTCGCGTACCGCATGCCGATGCCGGTGCAGCCGCTCAAGGCCGTCGCCGCGATCGTCATCGCCGGCGGCGTCACGGCGCCCGAGCTGGCCGCCGGCGGGCTCGTGATCGGGCTGATCATGCTGGGGCTCGCGGCGAGCGGCCTGCTCGACCGACTGCAGGCGTGGATCCCGGCGCTGGTCGTCCGCGCGATCCAGCTCGGGCTCGCGATCCAGCTCGCCCGGCTCGCGCTCACGCGGTTCGTCCCCGCCGACGGGCCGGCGGGCGTGGCGGTCGCCGCGCTCGCCGCGGCCGCCGCGCTCGCGCTGCGGGGCAACGTCCGCGTGCCGCCGGCGTTCGCGGTGCTGCCGATCGGCTTCGCATGGGCGACGTGGCGGGCCGCGCAGGGGACCATCGTCGCGGGGGCACCGGTCGTCGGCACGTGGGCCTGGCACGACATCGTCGCCCCCGCGACGCTGAGCCGCGGGCTGCTCGTGCTGGCGCTTCCGCAGCTCGCCCTGTCGCTCGGCAATTCGGTGCTGGCCACGCGGCGGATCGCGCTCGACCTCTTTCCCGACCGCGCGCCCGGCGTGCGGCGCATCGGCGTCACGTACGCCGCGATGAACCTCGTGTCACCCTGGCTCGGCGGGGTGCCCGTGTGCCACGGCTCGGGCGGCATCGCCGGCCACCATGCCTTCGGTGCGCGGAGTGGCGGCTCGGTGGTGCTCTACGGCGCGGGCTGGCTCGCCGCCGCGGTCTTCGCCGCCGCCGCCCCCGCGTCGCTCCTCGCGCTCTTCCCGGCGCCGCTGCTCGGCGCACTGCTGCTCGTCGAGGCGATCGCGCTCGCCCGGCTGCTCGCGGACGTCCCGCGCCGTCCCGCCGAGTGGGGCGTCGTGCTCACCCTCGCGCTGACCGCCGCGCTGGCGCCCTACGGCTACGCGTGGGCGCTGGTGCTGGGGGCGCTGCTCGTGCCGCGACTGCTGCCGCCCCGTTCCCCTACCTGATCCCACGCCATGTCCCGTCGCTCGTCGTCGTCCCTCCTGCGCGTTGCCGTGTTCGCGGCGCTGCTCGCCGCCCCGCTCGCCGCCCCGCTCGCCGCGCTGCTCGCCGCCCCGCTCGCCGCGCAGGCCCCGGTGCCGCCCGCGCTGGTACCGGTGCTGCAGCAGCTCGAACGCGACAACGCGTGGACGGTCGAGCAGCAGGTGTCCATCTGCGAGGTGCCGGCGCCGCCGTTCAAGGAGCAGGCGCGCGCCGCCGAGTTCAAGCGCCGGCTCGAGGCGCTCGGCTTCGCCGGGGCGCGCGTTGACGCCGTCGGCAACGTGATCGCCGAGCGACCGGGCGCGGTGGCCAGGCCGGTGACGATCCTGTCGGCGCACCTCGACACGGTCTTCCCCGAGGGGACCGACGTCACCGTGCGGAAGGTCGGCGGCGAGCTGCACGGCCCGGGCATCGGCGACGACTGCCGGGGGCTGGCGGCGCTGCTCGCCGTCGCGCGCGTGTTCGAGCAGCACAAGGTGCGCACCGCCGGCCCGATCGTGTTCGTCGGCACCGTCGGCGAGGAGGGCCCCGGCAACCTGCGCGGCGTGCGGCACCTGGTAACGAAGGAGTATGCCGGCCGCGTGGACCACTTCATCTCGGTGGATGGCGCCGGCATCGGCATCACCAGCCGCGCCGTCGGGAGCCATCGCTACACCGTGCGCTTCAAGGGACCGGGCGGGCACAGCTACGGTGCCTTCGGGATGCCGAACCCCATCCACGCCGCCGGTCGCGCCATCGCCAAGCTCGCCGACCTCAAGGTGCCGGCATCGCCCCGGACGACCTTCAACGTCGGCGTCGTCGGCGGCGGCACGTCGGTGAACTCCATCGCCATGGAGGGCAGCTTCGAGCTCGACATGCGCAGCGAGAGCGCCGAGGCGCTGCAGGCGCTCGACCAGCAGGCGCGCGCGGCGATCGAGGCCGCCCTGACCGAGGAGCGGGCCCGGTGGCCCGAGAGCCGCAAGGCGCTCGACGTCGTGATGGACACGATCGGCATCCGGCCGGCGGACGCGCGGCAAGCCGACACGATGCCGATCGTGCGTGCGGCGCTCGCGGCCGCGCGCGCCGTCGGCAAGCCCGTCGCGCGCACCAGCGCGTCGAGCACCGACGCCAACGTGCCGCTCGCGCTGGGGATTCCCGCGCTCACCGTCGGGGGGGGCGGCACGGGCTCCGGGGCCCACGGCAGCGAGGAGCGCTACGAGGACGGGCCGGACGGTCACAAGGGGCCGCAGTTCGTCGCCCTGCTCGTGGCCCAGCTCGCCGGCCTGCGCCGGTAGCCCGGCCGGCCGGCCGATGCGAGGTTGAGGGCATGACGACCCGCCGCGATTTCCTCTCGCATCTCTCGCGCACCGCCTTCCTGGCGTCGGCCGCCCCCAACGCGTGGCGCCTCGAGTGGCGTCCGCGCTTCGCCGACGATCCGTTCGCCCTGGGCGTCGCGAGCGGCGATCCCAGGCCGGACGGGGTGGTGCTGTGGACGCGGCTCGCCCCCCGCCCGCTCGAGCCCGAAGGCGGCATGGACGGGCGTCGCACGCCGGTGACCTGGGAACTCGCCGCCGACGAGCAGTTCGCGCGCATCGTACAGCAGGGGCGCGTGACCGCGGTGCCGGAACTCGGGTACTCGGTGCACGTGGACGTCCCGGGCCTCGAGCCCGACCGCTGGTACTGGTACCGCTTCCAGACCGGGGAAGCGAAGAGCCCGGTCGGGCGCGCGCGCACCACGCCGGCGGGAGACGCGGCGCGGCCGCTTGCCTTCGCGTTCGCGAGCTGCCAGCACTTCGAGTCGGGCTACTACACCGCCTTCCGGCACCTGGCGGCCGAGGAGCTCGACCTCGTCGCCCACCTGGGCGACTACATCTACGAGTACGCGCCGCAGCAGGGCCAGCCGCGGCGGCACGCGACGCGCGAGATCCGCGCGCTCGACGACTACCGGGCCCGCTACGCCCAGTACAAGACGGACCTCGACCTGCAGGCGGCGCACGCCCGCGCGCCGTGGCTGGTGACGTGGGACGACCACGAGGTGGACAACAACTACGCCGACGAGGTCGGCGAGAACGGGATGGAGAGCGCCGAGCAGGTGCGCACGCGCCGCGCGGCGGCCTACCAGGCGTGGTGGGAGCACATGCCGGTGCGCGTGCCGCGCGCGGCGTCGTGGGCGGACCTCACGATCCACCGCGCGACCCCGTGGGGGCGCACGGCGCACCTGTGGGTGCTCGATACCCGGCAGTACCGCAGCGACCAACCGTGCAACGACGGCGTGAAGGTTCCGTGCGCGACGTACGGCGCCGCCGGCGACACGATGCTGGGCGAGGCGCAGGAGCGCTGGCTGGTGGAGGGGATGCGCGCATCGTCGGCGCACTGGCAGGTGCTGGCGCAGCAGGTGATGATGGCGCCGTTCGACTTCGATCCCGGTCCCGCGACGCGCGTATCCATGGACCAGTGGACGGGGTACCCGGTGGCGCGCGACCGGCTGCTGCGCGCCTGCGGGCAGCACGCGGCGGGGCGCACCGTGGTGCTGACGGGGGACATCCACTCGCACTGGACGCACGAGGTGCGCGCGGGATGGGACCGTCCCGACCGGCCGGTGATCGGCGCGGAGTTCGTCTGCTCGTCGATCTCCAGCGGCGGCGACGGCGAGGACCAGTGGCGCGAGGTCCCGCCCGCGATGGCGGCGAACCCCGACTGCAAGTACCACTCGGCCCGGCGCGGCTACGTGCGGTGCGAGGTGAGCGACCGCGAGTGGGTGACGCGCTACCGCACGGTGCCGTACGTCAGCCGTCCCGGGGCGCCGGTGGAGACGTCGCGGACGTTCCGGCTCGAGCGGGGTCGGACAGGGCTGCAGCCAGGGTAGGCGCGGGTGCTGCCGGCGCATTTGGGAGCAGGGGGGGGGGGCACGTTCCGCCCGTAGGAAGCGACGCGCCCACTCGGCCTCGGTGACCCCGAAGGCCGCCACGAAGCCCGCCGTCGTCGTGTCTTCGGACGTCCTCGAGGTCGGAACGACGAGGGCCGGCCGGGATGCCGAAGACCGCGTCCCGGCATGTCGCGTCCGCCCCCGCGGCGCACCGTCGGCTCCGATGCATGCTGGCGCGCAGATAGAGATGCGTCAGGAAGAAAGCGACCGCGACCCATTCGGCGTCACCCGGCGGCGCATCCCTGAAATGTCTTTCGAAGACCACCACGACCCGTCCGTGGGCTCGTCGAGGATCAGCAGTTCGGGGCGCTGCGCGAGGACGAGCAGCATCAGGAGCTTGCCCGACTCCCCTTCGACAGGCGTCCGACCTGCGCGTCCCCGCGCAGGCCGAAGGTGCGGCGCAACTGCTCGGCCCACGTGGCGTCCCACGTCCGGTGCCAGAAGGCCGCGTGCAGCCCCATCGCTTCGGCCACCGACAGCTCGGGATACGGGTGCGGCCGCTCCGGTCGATTAACTTCGCATCCATCGGTCCGACAACACCCGTGGCCCCTTCTCACCCGTCGTCCGCCTACGCCGCGAGCATCGCGAGCTTCCTCGCGACGGACGATCGTGCCGTCCAGGGCACGCTCGCCGGGACTGCCGACTTCTCCCTCACGCCCGAACAACGCTCGGCGTGGCGTGAGGAGCTGCCCATCCTTCGCCACGCCGTGGGGGGCCTGACCGGTTGGCTCTACCTCGAGTACGAGATTCCTCGGCTGGGTCGTCGCGTGGACGCGGTCGTCGTGGTGCCGCAGGCGGTGATCGTCATCGAATTCAAGGTCGGCGCCGACACCTTCGACGTGGCGGCGCACGAGCAGGTCTGGGATTACGCGCTTGACCTGAAGAACTTCCACGCGCCGAGCCACGCCGCGCCCATCCTTCCGGTGCTCTGTGCGACGGCCGCCAGTGCGGAGAAGGGTCACGAGCGCTGGAAGCGATCGGCGACCGATGGCATCCGCCCGCCGTTCTGGTGCAATGCGCTGGGGCTTGCCGCAGCCATCCGCGCGGGCCTCAATGGCCTGCCGGATGCCGGGCTGGATCCGGCAACGTGGGGAGCGGGCGTGTACCGGCCCACGCCCACGATCATCGAGGCGGCGCGGGCGATGTACGCACGCCATGAAGTGCACGACATCCTGCGTCACGACGCCGGGGCGCAGAACCTGGCTGCGACGGCCGGAGCCCTCGAGACCATCATCACCGCCTGCCGTACGAAACGCGAGAAGGCCATCGTCTTCGTCACCGGTGTCCCCGGCGCAGGGAAGACCCTGGTCGGGCTGAACGTCGCCACTCGGCACGCGGCCAGGGACCGCGACACCCACGCGGCATACCTGTCGGGGAACGGGCCGCTGGTGCGGGTACTGACCGAAGCCCTTGCCCGAGACGAACTGGCACGGGAGAAGCCCGAACGCCCCGGTGTGCGAAAGGGTGAAGTGAAGCAGCGGGTCGAGAGCTTCATCCAGATCGTGCATCGCTGGCGCGACTATCACCTGAGTCGGCTCGTCGAACCGGACGACCACATCGTGATCTTCGATGAAGCCCAGCGCGCATGGCACGCCGACAAACTGGGGCGCTTCATGAAGACCAGGAAGAAGCGCGACGACATCACCATGTCGGAACCGGCGGTGCTCCTCGACGCCATGCACCGCCATCGCGAGTGGTGCGTCGTCATCTGCCTGGTGGGTGGCGGTCAAGAGATCAACGACGGGGAAGCCGGCATCGGCGAGTGGCTGCGTGCGGTCCGCGAGCACTTCCCGTCGTGGCGCGTCCACGTCTCGGATCAGATCACCGACGCCGAGTACCGGGCGGGGGGAACGGCCGCGCACGTCGAGGCGCTTCGGCCCGACGTCACCCCGTCATTGCATCTCGCCACGTCGATGCGGTCGTTCCGGGCCGAGCATGTCTCGACGTTCGTCAAGGCGCTGCTCGACGGAGACGCGGCACGCTCGAGCCACCTGCTCGACGAGTTGGCCAGCCGGTACCCGGTTCGTCTCACCCGCCGATTGCGATCGGCACGGCGGTGGGTGCGCGCACAGCGCCGAGGGTCGGAGCGCATGGGCATCGTCGCCTCGTCCTCGGCCGAACGACTCAAGCCGCACGCGATCGACGTTCGGGTGAGTCTGGATCCGGTCCACTGGTTTCTCGCCGGAGCCGATGACACGCGGTCGTCGAACTACCTCGAGGATGCTGCCACCGAGTTCGACGTGCAGGGCCTCGAGTTGGACTGGACGATCGTCACGTGGGACGCCGACCTGCGTTGGCAGGGGGCGGGGTGGAGCTACCACAAGTTCCGCGGAGCCATGTGGCAGCACGTCAGGAAGGACGATCGCCGAGCGTACCTGACGAATGCGTATCGAGTGCTGCTGACACGAGCGCGACAGGGGATGGTGCTCTTCGTTCCGCAGGGATCGAAGCGTGACCGGACGCGCAGGCCGGAGTACTACGACAAGACCTACGAGTACCTGCGCGGGCTGGGCATCCCCGAGGTCTAGCTTCAGGTGACGAGGAGACCGCGCGCAGCTCGACGCGAGCGCACGCTCCGCGTGTCGCGTCCTCCATCATCGAAGGCCCGTCGGTTGCTCGGGAATCCTGATCGGCAGACCCGCGACGCGCAACGACAGAGCACGGGCCGTGCCTGAGCGCGGCGACCGTACCGGTCGTGGACTGATCACGAATCCGGCGGCAGATCGGCGCGGTCCCGAGCTCCCGCCGCGACCTTACGGACGTGCGGTGGCGAACACCCCCCATCCGTGGCCGTCCGGGTCGAGGAAGCTGTGGGTGTACATGAAGCCGAAGTCCTCCGGCTGGTCATGGGTGGTCCCGCCGTTCGCGAGCGCCCGCGACACCAGCTGGTCCACGGCTGCTCGGCTGTCGCAGCGCACGTTGAGCAGCATCTCCACCGCCTGGCTCGTGTCGCAGATGGCCTTAGGGGTGAACTCGCGGAACTTCGCGTGCGGGCAGAGCATCAGGAACACCTGCGGCGTGACGGTCACGCAGGCGGCGTCCTCACCGGAGAACTCCGGCACCGCCGCGAACCCGAGCGCCTCGTAGAAGGCACGGGCGCGGGACAGGTCGGCGACGGGAAGGTTGACGAACAGCTGGTTCGGCATGGGGCCCCGGGATTTACTACGGACCGGTGGAGTCTAGCCGTGAATCGGTGTCCACGCATACCGCTCCACCCCCAGGCGCATGGCCCCCGGGCCGTGAGGCACCATCGCGCCTACCCCGCTCAGCTTACCCCATCACCGTACACAGCACATACTCGGGGCATCGTCGCCCGTCCCACATGTGCGCGACGCCACTGACGACCCGCTGCCCACCCATGCCGCTCCGCTTCGCCACCCTCGCCCTCGCCCTCGCCGCGACCGCCCTCCAGGCCCCGGCGGTGGTCTCCGCCCAGCCGTCGGCCCCGCCGCTCAAGGTCGGCGCCACCGTCAGCGGCCGCCTCGCCGCCGGCGACACGGCGCGTTTCGCGCTCACGATCCGCGACAGCGCCTTCCTGCTGGGCAGCGTGACGCAGCCCGACGAGCCGCTCGTCGTTCGCCTCCTCGCCAGCGGGGGCAAGCTCCGCGGGCGCTTCGAGGGCCCCGGGGTCGGCGCTATGCGCTTCGCCGCCTTCGTCGGCGACACGGGCACGATGCAGGTGGAGCTCACCGCGCCGTCCGGACGTGTCGCCGGGTATGCGCTCACGCTGCTCCGGCAGGAACCGCCCGCGCGGGACCCGGCCCGCCGCGCCGACCAACTGCTGGCCCGCCACGACGCCCCGGGCGTCCCCGGCGGCGAGGTGCGCGTGTGGCGCGGCGGTCGGGTGCTCTACACGAAGGGGTTCGGCATGGCCGACCTGCGGCACGGCATCCCGTATCGCACCGATACCCCCACCAACATCGGGTCCACCTCGAAGCAGTTCACCGCCTTCGCCGTGCTGCTGCAGGCCGAGCGTGGCAAGCTGTCGCTCGACGACGACATCCGGAAGCATCTCCCGGAGCTGCCGTACCTCGGCGACACGGTCCGCGTGCGGCACCTCATCACCCACCAGTCGGGACTCCGCGAGTTCCTGAACCTGCTGCTGATGACCGACCGGCAGGTCGGACAGGACTGGATCGACCGCAAGGAGATCATCCAGATCGTGCAGCGCCAGCCGCGCCTGCAGAACGTGCCGGGGGCGGAGTTCAACTACAACAACACCGCCTTCGGGCTCGCGACGATCATCGTCGAGCGCACGTCGGGGAAGAATTTCCCGGCCTTCCTTCGCGACGAGGTGTTCGTGCCGCTTGGCATGACCCGCTCCGCCGCCCGCGCCGACCGCGCCACCATCATCCCGAACGCCGCGATGGGCTATCTGGCGCGCCCGACCGGGTTCGCTGAAGCGACGGACCTCGGCGGGGCGCTCGGTGCCGGGGGCATCTACACCACCGTGGAGGACCTCCAGCGGTGGGGCGAGAACATGCTCTCGCCCACGCCGACCGTCGGCTCGCGCGCGATCTTCGACGCCATGACCACTAACGGCCGACTCAACGACGGCCGGAAGTCGGATTACGGCATGGGCGTCTTCGTGGACCAGCAGCGCGGGCTGCGCCGCATTCAGCACGGCGGTGCCGACGTGGCCCACCGCTCGATGCTGGCGCTGTATCCCACCCTCGACGCCGGTGTGTCGGTACAGAGCAACGATGCCGGCTTCGCAGCCAGCGTCGCGTTCGACATCGCGTCCGCGTTCTTCGACGACGCGATGCGCGCCGCCACGGCAGCGGCGGCGCCCGGGAGCTACGATCCGGCGCGGATGACCGCGGCGCGCTTCGACTCGCTGGCCGGCCGCTATGCGCTCGACGCGGCCCCGACGTTCGTCCTTCGCGTGTTCCGCGAGGGCTCGGCGTTCTTCGTGCAGGCCACCGGACAGGGGCGCAACCCCCTGGTGCCCACCTCCGATACGAGTCTCAAGGTTACCGGCGTGGAGGCGGCGCTCCGCTTCCGGCGCGATGCGAGCGGCCGGGTCACCGGGCTCACGCTGGTGCAGGGCGGGGAACAGCCGGCCACGCGCATCGCCGATACGCCCGTGGCGCCGCCGAAGGGGGCGGCGCTCGCGGCCTTCGCCGGTCGGTACTGGAGTGACGAGCTCGAATCGGCGATGACCATCGTGCAGCGTGGCGACTCGCTGTTCCTGCGCCAGCGGCGGTACGACGACGCCCCGCTGACGGCGGCCGCGACGGCCGCGGACACCTTCGAGGGTCGGAGTCTCACGCTCTCCTTCGAGCGCGACCGCAACGGCGAGGTGATCGGCTTCTATGCGGCCAACGGACGCACGCGGGACGTGCGGTTCGGCCGGTTGCGGCCGTAGGGCGGCGGGTCCTCGAAGTGGCGCCTCGAGGCGACGATGGTGGCGAGGTCGCACAGGCCGGGCGTCGATGAGCGGATATGGGATGCGGCGCCTCGCGCATATCGCGCACGACCGTTCGTGCGGCCATGCCTCGGGACCGGGACATGGTCCCTCACGCGCGTCATCATGATCCCCCATCCTCGGCGGCAGGCACGGTCCGCATCAGGGACCCTGCCGTGGCCATGGCCACGCCGCCAGCGAGCGTGGCGCACAGCCGCAGGAGGGTCCTGTCCCGTTCCCAGTCGGGATGTAGCAACTGTCGCCGAACAGGTACCCCCAGCACTGCATCACCGCCAAGCCGAGGACGCCGCCCGCGAGTACACGAATCCCCGGTCGGAAGAGTCGAGACCGCGGACCGAGCGCGACCGTCAGGAGGCCTACGGCGAGCGTTCCCGGGGCCGTCGCGAGTAACGACAGCACAAGGACGCCCGGAAGCTCGCGGAGCGCCACGAACGGGGTCGTCGGGTGCGCGAGCACGACGAAGGACACGGCAGCGGACACGATGCCCGCCACGGCACTGCAGGCGGCCGCCATCACACGGCGCGTCGCGTCGCGGCTACGGGACATGCGTGCGGCCCATGGCTGCAGATGATGCGCTCACTGGCCCACATCGTACATGCGCCGCAGGAGCCGCCGCGCATCGGCCTTCGGGTCGGACACCACGGTCCACGCTCCGTCGGTCAGCAGCATCGTCGCGCGAGCATCGCCGGTGTAGCGGGGCCAGGCCGGCTCGCCCGGTGCGGTCGGATTGCCGGTGGTGGCGAACGCGGTCCAGGCGGCCTGGATCCGGCGCGAGAGTGCGGCCGGCGGACGAGGTCCCGTCAACTGCTCGACGTCCTTGCCCTCGAGGTGGCCGAAGACGAACGGGAGCTCGATCGCGTGGGCGGCTCCCATGCCGGGCAAGGCGGAGTCCCACGTGAAGAGATACATGAAGACATCGTTGTGGCGCGCCTGCGCTTCGGCCAGCAGAATGGACGGTTGCCGGATCCAGAACTCACCGGCGAAATCGACGTAGCGCATCGGATCGACGCTGCCCGCGGTGTAGCGATCCGCGATCTCCCGCACCCGGGTGAAGTCACGCCCCATGGCCGAGCCCTTGTCGCGATACTCCCGCATGAGGTTCCGCTCGAAGTCGGTGTCGTACTGACGGAAGTACAGCATTTCGTCTTCGTTGGTGCCGATCAGTACCTTCACGCCCGGGTTGGCACCTCGGCGGACATCGCCGAAGATGTCCTCGGGGAGGACGTCGTTGTCGATCCGGGCGCCCCAGGTACTGACGCCCATCACGTCGCCGCGGCTCCGCGCCACGCGACCAGCCGCCGCGAGCACCGAGTCGGCAGGCAGTGTCGTGAGCCCCGCCATGTCGGACACTCGTGCCTCGACCATGAACGCCCGGGTCAGCGCGCGCCCCGTCGGGATGTCGTCCTTCCTGGGAAATCCCTTCACGCGGATGTTGGCCGGGCCGCCGCTTTGGATGATCGCCTTGTCGAACAGTCCGCGGGCCGACGGCATCGCCATGAGCCGCATGATGGCCGAGCCGCCCGCCGACTCGCCGAAGAGCGTGATGTTCGACGGGTCACCACCGAAGGCGGCGATGTTGGTCCGCACCCAACGCAGCGCGGTCAGTTGATCGAGCAGGCCCAGGTTGCGGCTCCGCCGGTAGTCCGGTCCGCCCACGTCGTCGAGATCGAGGAAGCCGAACGGACCGAGCCGGTAGTTGATCGACACCAGCACCACGTCGTTGTCGCGGACGAAGTGGTGCCCGTCGTACAGGGGGTCCGCCGTGCCGCCGCTGACATTGGCGCCGCCGTGGATCCACAGCAGCACCGGCCGGGGTGATCCGGAGGTCCGGCGGGTCCAGACGTTGAGACTGAGGCAGTCCTCGTCCTGACGAGTCGCCGAGGCCGCCTCGTTCGGGTCCATGGGCTGACGACACGTCGGCCCGAAGGCGTCGGCCTCGATGACGCGGTCGGACGTTTCCAGCGGTGCGGCCTCACGCCACCTCAGTCGGCCGACTGGCGGGCGGGCGTATCGGATGCCGAGGAAGGCCACGACACCCTGGTCGGCGGGGCGGCCGCGATAGGCACCCTGCGGAAGTCGCACGAGAGGGGCTGCGGGCGGCGCCGACTTCGCGCAGGCCGTCGCGAGGCATATCGCAGTGAATCCGACCCACCCGCAACGCACATGGCCTCCCGGTCGTGTCGCTCGGCGTTCCTGGCCTCTCACGCGACGTCGCGCACTGCTGCGCATGAGTCGTCCCGGGTTCATCGGAGACTCGGTGAGTCGAGCCCCGCAGCCACAATGGTGGACGCGGCCTGGTGAAAGTGTGCTTCGTACTCCGCCCGCGGGAGGTCCCCTGGTCGGGATCGATCACGACATCCACGTCCAGCGTGGCCCGCGTCGCTCCGCGCGCCGCCGCCAGCGACCCTGTCAGCATGGCCGGGATTCGCTCGGCGGCGAGGCCGTCGAGCAGGCGGGTAAGGAACGCCGACAGGCCCATGACGGACGACGCACCCGCGCGTCAGGCGTGGGGCACGGGAGGTCTCGGCCGACCCCCTCATGCGGGCGCGACACCGCTGGCGCCGCGCCCGAGCCGCCGGTAGCGTCTGCCGTAGCCGCCGGCACGCCCAGCTCCCCGACACCGGCGCCCCGACGCATTCGCCAGCTCCGACCCGAGGACCACCACGATGACCGACCGCCGAGACTTCCTGCGAACCTCCGCTCTGGGCCTCGTCTCGTCGGCGCTCGTCCCGGGCGGCGCCGCCGCGCTGCGCGCCCCGAGCAGTGCCGGTCCGTTCGACGGCGTCGAGCCGGCGCGGTTCGGCCGGAAGCGCGGCGCCTCGGGCCGCAACGGGATGGTGATCTGCAGCCATCCCCTCGCCACGCGGGCCGGCGTCAACATCCTCCGCGCCGGCGGCAACGCCTGCGACGCAGCACTCGCGGCCTCGATCACCCAGACCGTCGTCGAGCCGCACATGACGACGATCACCGGGATGCTGAGTCTGCTCTACCACGACGCCGCGTCCGGCAAGACGACGTACCTCAACGGCGGGATGAACGCGCCGCTCGCCGGCCTTCCCGGGTTCAGCGCCGCCGACCTCAGGACGGGGCGCGGGCCCGGCGTCCCCGGGTTCTGGGGCGGGTTCGAGGCGGCCCTCACGCGGCTCGGGACGAAGTCGCGCAAGGACGTCATGGCGGCGGCGATCCACTTCGCCCGGAACGGGTTCCCGATCCACCCGTTCCTGTACGGCGAGATGTTCGAGCAGTTCGACATGATCGGGCTCACCGAGACCGGCCGGCGGATCTACCTGCCGAACGGCTCGCTGCTCAATCCCGGTGACACGCTCAAGCAGGTGGAGGCCGCCGACACTCTCGAGCGGCTCGCGGAGGAGGGCAATGCGTACTTCTACCACGGGGCGTTCGCCCGGACGTACAGCGCGGTCGTCAAGGCGGCGGGCGGCGTCATCACCCCCGAGGACTTCGCCCGCTACGAGGTCCGCTGGCAGGAGCCGGCCCGGGGGACGTATCGCGGCCACGAGATCGTGGCGTCGCCGCCGCCGGACAACGGCGGCACCCACATCATCGAGGCGCTCAACATGCTCGAGCTCCTCGACATCCCGCGCTGGGGTCCGCCGACCGAGTCGCCCGAGACGCTCTACCACATGGTGCGGATCACCAACGAGGTGATGGCGGCCGGTGGGAACCAGACCGATCCGGCGAGCCACAGGGTCCCGCTCGAGACGATCGTCTCGAAGGAATACGCGCGGATGCGGCTCGACCTCCTGCGGATGCAGGATGACACCGGCTCCGCCAGGCCGGCACCGCCGCCGGGCAGCAACCACGTCACGGTCGTTGACGCGAAGGGGAACGTCGCGACGGTCCTCCATTCGGTGATGGCGCTGCCGTGGAGCAACGGCCTCTTCGCCGCGGGGGTGAGCATCGCGGCGTCCGGGGGCCACTTCCTGCGAGTCATGCCGAAGCCGGGCGACCGGGCGACCGCCTACGTCGCCCCGAACCTCATCATGAAGAACGGCCGGCCGGTGCTCGCGTCGGGCTCGCCGAGCGTGGGGCTGATCGCGAACATCCTCCAGAACACCATCGGGCACCTCGACTTCGGCCTCCCGCTCGAGGCGTCCGTCCATCGGCCGCGGTTCGGCGGATCCTCGATCGCCCTCCCGGGGGCGAACTACATCGAGGTGGATGTCCCCGAGGCGGTGCGGCACGAGGTCACGAAGCGGGGGGTGCGGTTCCACGTGACGTCGCCGTGGCACTTCATGAACGGCGCGTTCGAGGGGATCGCGCTGGACGCCGCGGGCAACGCCACGGCCTGCGCCGATCCCCGTCGCACCGGCCACGCGGAAGCGGTCTGAGGCCCGTCCCAGAGCCGACGCGCGCGTTCATCGCGACCCTCGAGGCGCTGCGCGCCGAATGCCCGACCTCCGAGGGTTTCCCGCCGCGGTTCGAAGGGTTCTGCGACATGCTCGAGCGGGAGCCGGCTGCGATTGGCATGCTGTTGCCGCGCACTGCGTTCGCTCAATCCACCCGGAACCCCCCGTGGGACAAGAGGATCTGCGGTAACTTCCCGGAAGTGAAGCTCGCTGGCGTCGTCGGGATTGGTGCTACGGGGTCCTGGCGTTCGTTGGCGGGCGGTAGAGATGTCATGAATGCACGCCCCCACTCGTCGTTTCGCGGCGTACCGTTCGCCTCGATCATCGTCGCATTGCTCATGCGCGACCTGCCGTTCATCGGTCGCGACGCCGCGGCTGAGAGCCAGCCGTTTCGCATCGCGGAGACGTTCGCGCCAGCCGTTGCCCTCGTGTTCTACGCATTCGCGTCTCGCGTGCTCCGGTGGAACGACGCGGTGTTCAAGGACCTGAGCCCTGGAATCCTCGTTGCGATCGGGCTGGGGGTGGTGGACGGGTTCCGCCTGCCGCCTGCTGTGCTTTGGTCGGTCGTTCTCGGCTCGTTCTCGGTTGCTTGGCTCGTCGCGCCCCGGATTCCGGTGGTCATGGGCACTCGCAGCGTCTCGTGGATCTTCGTGGGGGCTTCTACTGCGGCCTTCCTCGCTCCTGAGATCGTCGAAGCGGTCCCGGGCATTCCGGTTCGCGCACGGATGCTGTGGGCGTTGCTCCTGGCGGTATCGGTGTGTCTTCCGAGGCTGTTGTCGCGGATGCGCCGCGGTACGCCCTTCTCGGAAGCAGCTACCTCCGGGACAGGTAACTCGGGATAGGAAGGTTAACCGGAGCGCGTCCATGCTCCGCAGAGGATTCGACGCGCTCACCGACCGTGCGAACGCCGACTCGTGGGTGGCGGCGAGCCCGCCGACTCGTTCGTGCGCCCTCTCGCCGGCCTCGGGTCACCCGTCCGGACCGCAGGCCGAACAGCCCGCGAGGCGCACCGGCGCGGTGGCGGTCGCGCCGAAGCCCGGTCCCCCTGACCTTGGTCCCAAATGCAGACAGTCGTCCGTAGAGTGACGCCGCTTCTTAGGGGTGGTGCGCCTGACGGGATTCGGCGAACTCCTTGGGGGTCAGGTGCCCCAGGGCGCCGTGAGTCCGGGCCTCGTTGTAGTCGGTGCGCCACGCCGCGATGACCTGCTACGCGTGGCTGATGTCCGCGAATTGCGTGACGTTCAAGCACTCGTCCCGCAGCTTCCCGTTGAACGACTCGATGTAGCGGTTGTCCGCGGGCTTCCCAGGCCGCGTGTAGTCGAGCTGCACGCCGCGCGTAAACGCCTAATCTTCGAGCACGCGCGACATGAACTCGGTGCCGTGGTCGCAGGTGATCGACACCGGCTTGCCGTACGTCGCGATGGCGCTATCCAACGCGTGCCCGACCGTCGTGCCATTCATGCGAAACCCCACCTTCAGGATGGGGCTCTGGCGACTCCACTGATCCACCACGGTCAAGATGCGAAATTGCCGGCCGTCCGCCAGCGCATCGTGGACGAAGTCCATGATCCAGCGCAGCGCGGGCCCCGCCGAGACCGGCGCCGGCCCCCGGTGCAACGCCGGGTGCTCGCGCCGCCGCACCCGCTGTCGGAGCTGCAGCCCCTCAAGCCGGTACCGCCACCGCACGCGCTTGAGATTGACCGGCCAGCCTTCCCGGCGCATCAAGACGCAGATCCGGTTGAAGCCGAATCGCGGCCGCGCCATCGCCAGCTCCCGGATGCGGAGCCGGAGGGCCGACTGGTCCTTCGCCGTACTCGAACGGTACCACGCCGCCCGACTGAAGCTGGCCAACGCCCACGCGCGAAGAACCGGCACCCCGAACGTCTGCATCAGCCAGTCGGCCAGTTCGCGGCGCTGCGTCGGCCTCAGACTCTTCTTGGAGCGCCGTGGGCAGCATGTGCTTGTCGTGAGTGAGATCCGCGACCAGCGCCTTGAGTCGCTTGTTCTCGTCCACGAGCTGGTGCATGCGGCGCACTTCGGCCACGCCCAAGTGCGCGAAATGCTTCTGGTGGTCTCAAACGGTGAACGCAACAGATCGTCTGTAGGAGGTCTTCACCTAGAGAGCTGATGACGTATCGGGCGCGTCGGCCGCGGAGGTCCGCGGCGGAGCGGGCGGACTTGTGGACGCGTTGGAAGCAGGGTGAGCGGCTGAGCGACATCGCTACGGCGTTGGCGCGGT
>Ga0068872_10002061_pt1 | contig 15981 bp, 10 predicted proteins | sample NOAtaG_7_FD_66441 | JGI IMG/M metagenome (GOLD analysis project Ga0068872, IMG submission 66441) | Freshwater lake microbial communities from Lake Erie, under a cyanobacterial bloom - NOAA_Erie_Diel1S_2200h metaG | ecosystem: Environmental > Aquatic > Freshwater > Lake | place: USA: Ohio, Lake...
CGAATGGAAGGGTCTGCCACCCAAATGTCAATCATGATGAGGACGGACCTTCCCTGTTGCTCCCACCTCCCCCCAACTCCTACAATGTTTACCCTACCCCCATTGAAAGCCCCAATTTTGGTGCGCGCTCGATTGTTTCCAATCCTTGGGACCTGGTAGCATCACCCTATGGCTGGCACGACACCAATGGCTCCAATGGCGCCGAATACACGATCACCCGAGGCAACAACGTCTGGGCGCAGGAGGACGCAAACGGAAACAATGGAACCGGTTATTCTCCAAGTGGAGGCACTACGCTCAACTTTGATTTTCCTTTGAACCTGAACGGCGCCCCTTCAACCTATCGGGATGCAGCCATCACCAACCTCTTCTATTGGAACAACCGCGTGCACGATGTTTGGTACCGATATGGTTTCGACGAGGTCTCGGGTAACTTCCAACAAAACAATTACGGGCGCGGCGGAGCAGGCAATGATTATGTGTTGGCAGATGCCCAAGATGGCAGCGGCATGGACAATGCCAACTTCTCCACCCCTGCCGATGGCCAATCCGGTCGCATGCAGATGTATCTGTGGACAGGCCAAAGCACCGTCAATTTCGTGGTGAACTCCCCATCTACGGTTGCAGGCACCTACTACGCTGTTCAGGCGGGTTTCGGCCCCAACCTTCCTGTTACACCCCTCACACGAAACCTTGTTCTCGTAAGTGACGGCACGGCGGCACCTACTTTGGGTTGTAATGCACTCACCAATGCTGCTCAAGTTTCCGGAAAAATCGCTCTCATAGACCGTGGTACCTGCACCTTCGTTAGCAAGGTCCAAAATGCGCAGAACGCTGGTGCAGTAGCTTGTGTGGTTTGCAACAACGTAGCCGGTACCCCTATTGTGATGGGTGGCACAACCACCGCCATCAACATCCCATCGGTGATGATTTCACAAGCAGATTGCGCACTTCTCAAAGCCCAATTGGCCGCAGGTGTGAATGTCAGCCTTTCCAGTCCTGGGGTGGCATATGACCGCGATGGCGACATCGACAATGGTGTCATCGCACACGAATACGGCCATGGCGTTTCTACCCGCCTCACGGGTGGACCTTCGAACTCCAACTGTTTGAACAACGCCGAGCAAATGGGTGAAGGTTGGAGCGACTGGATTGGTTTGATGATGACCATTCAGCCTGGAGATTTGGGTACGGATGTTCGCGGAATCGGAACCTATGTGGTATTTGAACCATCCAATGGCACGGGTATCCGTCCAGCCCCTTACACCACCGATATGAACGTGAATCCTTACACTTATATCGACATCCAGAACACCACCCTCATCTCTCAACCCCACGGAATTGGATTTTTGTGGTGCAACATGCTGTGGGAAATGACATGGTTATTGATCGACCAATATGGATTTGACCCCAATTTGGAAACCGGCACGGGCGGCAACAACATCGCCATGAAACTCGTGACACAGGGCATGAAAATGCAACCTTGCAGCCCCGGATTCGTGGACGGAAGAAACGCCATTCTTGAGGCTGATACTTTGCTGTACGGCGGTCAATACAGCTGCTTGATTTGGGAAGCATTTGCAAAGCGTGGACTCGGTGTGGGAGCATCCCAAGGCAGTTCGAGCAACCGTAGTGATGGAACCCAGTCATTCGTGAGACCGGCTTGTGTTGCCGCCAACTTCTCCGCAAACGTGACGAGCACATGCCAAGGTTCGCCCGTCTCATTTTCCGACCAAACGGCTGGTTCGCCTACCGCCTGGTTGTGGAGTTTCGGTGATGGCCAAACGAGCACACAACAAAACCCGGTACACACCTACAATACACCTGGCACATACAACGTAAGTCTGCAGGTCACGGTGGGAGGAAACAGCAATACCCTCAACAGGCCGGGTTACATTGTGGTGCACCCCAATCCAACTGCAACCGCCAACGTGTCAAATGCTACCTGTGGGAATGCCAACGGCAGCCTGACCTTGACGCCTTCCAACGGATTGGCACCTTACACTTATCAATGGAGCACGGGCGGCACCACGGCATCCATCTCTGGACTGGCACCTGGCAACTACACGGTCACAGTCTCTGACTCCCGTACTTGTGCAAGCAGCCAAACCTTCACGGTGGGCAATGCGTCCGGTCCGATTGCCTCCGTTCAAAGCACCACCGGTGCTTCCTGCGGAACACCCAATGGTACCGCAACCGCAACCGCAACAGGTGGCACCGGAAATTTGGCCTATGCTTGGAGCAACGGACAAAATACGGCCGTCATGACTGGCGTTGCAGCCGGCTCCTACACCGTGACCGTAACCGACCAAAATGGATGCACGAGCACGGCCGTGGCCTCCATCAGCAATTCCAATGGCCCCTCGGCAAGTGTCAACAACAGTACAGCAACTACCTGCGGTCAGAGCAATGGTTCGGCAACAGTCTCGGCCTCCGGTGGAACGGGTAATTTGAGCTACCTGTGGAGCAATGGCGGCACTACAGCCACCGTCGGCAACCTTTCTGCAGGAACATACACCGTCACCGTCACCGACCAAGCGAATTGTATCGCCGTGACAAGCGTGAACATTGGGGCTTCCACTCCCCCAGTGGCCCAGGTTGCAAGCAGCACCCCTGCCTCGTGTGGTCAAAGCAACGGAACCATCACCGCCTCCGCCATTGACGGAACGGCTCCCTATCAGTTTGCATGGAGCACAGGTGCCACGACTCCTTCCATCTCCGGATTGGGTGGCGGCGTATATTCAGTCACCATCACAGACAATGCGGGTTGCACCTCTTCCACCTCCCTGAACTTGCCTGCTTACACCCAGCCGGCCGTACAGGTTGTTACCGGAGACCTGACCTGCTTCAACCAAAATAACGGTACTGCAACAGCCAATCCCTCCGGCGGATTGGCTCCCTATTCCTACAATTGGAACACAGGGCAAATGGTTCAACAAATTACCGGATTGCCATCGGCAATGTACCTCGTAACCGTTACGGATGCCAATGGTTGTAATGTGATTGGCGTGGGCGTGGTGAACCAACCCTCCGCTGTCACAGCCTTCCTTACCTCGACCAATGAATCCGCTTCAGGAGCTTCTGATGGCACTGCAACCGCAAGTGGTTTGGGCGGAACTCCCGGATACAGCTACGATTGGAGCAACGGGGGTACAACTTCCACCATCAGCGGCTTGTCGACAGGATGGTACCGCGTGACGGTCAGCGACACCATGGGATGTTTGGTGGTGGACAGCGTGTTCGTGGGCGTAAGTGTAGGCGTGGAAAGTGCTCAAAACTGGAAGTTTGACATTGTGCCCAACCCCAACGAAGGAGCCTTCGATGTTTTGATTGACTTGCCTTCGGTAGAGGATTGCAGTGTGGATGTGCTCAACGGTTTGGGCCAAATTGTTTGGAGCAAGAGATTGGGCATGATTTCATCCAACCGTTTCCGTGTAGAATCAGCTCGCTTGGCCTCGGGGGTTTATTATGTACGTCTCAAGAGTCCCGGTGGAAGTAAGACCCTGAAAATGGTCGTCACACCGGTCACAGAATGATTGACTCCTAACCGGTCGGAAAGGCCCGTTCATGTTCGTTCATGGACGGGCCTTTTTGATTGGATAAAAGCAAGTAAAAATCAGGATTGACAGCCTAAGCCAATATCATGGAGCCCCAACACATCGCTCAGGCCAACAAATCCTTCAGGTCTTCGAGGTCAAGACTCTTGAAAATATTTTCCTCCACCCCAACCATTTCGTTGGACAGATTTTTTTTGCGGTCTTGAAGCCGGACGATTTTCTCCTCAATGGAATCGCGTGTTATGAATTTGTAAGAAAACACGGTCTTGGTCTGACCAATTCGGTGGGATCGGTCGATGGCTTGGGCTTCCACAGCTGGATTCCACCAAGGATCGAGGATGAAGACATATTCTGCTGCTGTCAAATTCAATCCTACCCCCCCGGCCTTGAGACTGATGAGGAACGCAGGAATCTCTGGATTGTTTTGGAAGCGTTCCACTTCAGAACGCCTGTCTTTGGTGGCTCCGTCCAAATAACAATATGGAACGCCCTTACTTTCCAAATCTTTGCGTAGCAAATGTAGCAAGCGGACGAATTGAGAGAACACCAATACTTTGGCTCCTTTCTCGACCACCTCAGAAAACAAGCGCTGAAATTCTTCGTATTTGCCCGAACCGAATTGGGAAAGGTCAATTCCGTTTTCGTCTTCAACAAGTGCCGGGTGGATTGCAATCTGTCTGAGTTTTTGGAGCCCTGCCAATATGTGGAGTTTGCTTTTGCTGAAATCTGCCACATCCATGCCCAAGAGATAGTTCCGATAGGCATTTTTGGTTTTCTCGTAATATTCGCGTTGGTCCTCCGCCATTTCACAGTAGTGGAGCTGCTCCACCTTGGGCGGCAGTTCGGATGCGACTTGCTCTTTGGTCCTTCTCAAAATAAAGGGATTCAATGCTTTACGCAATTGTTCACCCCTTTCTTTGTCCTGTGACTTTTCAATGGGCAAGGCGTAGTATTCCCGGAAAAAGCTTTCGGAACCCAACAGACCCGGATTCAAGAAATCGAGTTGGGACCATAAATCCATGAGGGTGTTTTCCAAGGGGGTCCCAGTGAGGCTCAACCTGTGCTTGGATGGAATTTGCCTCACGGATTGGGCCGTTTTGGAGCTGGCATTCTTGATCATCTGGCTCTCATCCAGGATGAGGTAATTGATGTTCAGGGTTTGAAACAGTTCCAAATCCGATCGAAGAATGCCATAGGTGGTGAGAACGACCTGATAGCCGAAAAAAGCAGCGAAATCTTTGGCCCTGTGCTGACCTGTGTGAACGAGAACGCGAATATCAGGACAAAACTTACGTGCTTCGGAGAGCCAATTGTAGACCAGCGAGGTCGGCATGACCACCAAATTGAGGCCCTCTGCCCCCCTTTCTTTTTCCGCCAACAACAGGGCCAAGGTCTGCAAGGTCTTTCCCAAGCCCATGTCGTCCGCCAAAATGCCACCCATTCCAACCTCCCTCAGGAAGGCCAACCACTCGTAGCCTGCTTTTTGGTAGGTGCGCAATTCTGCTTTCAAACCCAAGGGGAGCGGCGCAGGTTGTTGCGATGAATGAGAACTGAGTCTTTGGATGGCTTGCCTCAACCCTTGGTCTTGGGTGGCCATGTCGAGTACCACCGCTTGGTAGCGCCGGATGGAAAGCGTATTGTCGGGGCGTTCTTCTGCAATTTCAAGCAGGTGGCGGAAGTCGCTGAACCAAGATTCCGGGAGGATGATGATTCTTCCGTCCGGCAATTTGAATTCCCTTTGACCGCGGATGATGTTGCTTCGAAATTTGATGAAGGGTATACGAAGTCCTCCGATGTCCACGATGGCCTTTATGTCGAACCAATCACCCGCATCCACGGCTTCCATCACAATTTCGGGCCGGTCGAAAACCACCCCTTTGGTGGCGCCCTCCTGCACAATCCGGATACCGTTTTCCTGCAGCCGACCCACATGCTGGGAAAGCCATCCCAAACCCTGCTGACGATCGAAATAGTGGGCTCCCAACAAAGTAGCAGGGAGCAGCTCATCCATCAAAGCTTGGAAATCTGCCTCCGTTTGTGGGTCCCGGTGCACCTTCACGAACCGATAATGGGCGCCTGACTGCTCCATGGACACCTTGACTTTTGCCTGAGGCGCCAAGGGCAGAATCTGGTCTCCATAAACCACCTCGGGAAGCATTTCCAAGGAATGATCATCCAAACTCAACACCCGAAGCACGCATTCCGGCTTTTCCTTGACCTCTACAATGTCCAAACCTTTGGCGACCACTTCATAGTGCTCCATCAATTGGGGCACGAATTTTTGGAAGTAGCTCGATTCCATTTGCGGGGTGATGACGATGCTGCCTTTGTTCAGGAACGGAGTGAGTTTTTTGCCCTCAACCGGCTGTTCGAAGGTGAACACTTTGTCTTCCACCAGTACCCAGGCCGGATGTTCACAAATGATGTCTGCATTGGGCCGGTCGAACCGCAGTTCCTTCCCTTCCAAGCTGATTTTGGGATAATAGAGGGTACCTTGGTCCCGACGGTCGAAATGGAACTTCAGGTGGGCTTTTTCCTGCAGCAGATGCAATTCCCGATAGGCGGGATAACCGTCTTTGGCCATGATGAAGAATGGCTTTCCGGGCAACAGTTGGATGACCTCTTCCAACACCTTGCTCACTTGGTTCACAACCATTTTCTGCAGCTCGCCTGAAAAATACCGTTGGAAAAATTCATGAGGCGATTTGGCTCGAGGAGCATACCTGCGCATCAACTCCAAGTCGTTCAACTGAAACAACAATCTCACCAACTTGCGGTCGACCTCATCAAGCTGACTGGCAAATTGATCCATGTTTTTAGGATTCAGTCCTTGATGTTGGAGGCTCAATCGTCCATTGGGTAATTCCTGAACCACATGCGAGCTCATCAAACAACCCAAATATTGATGGCGGAAGACAGCATAGACTGCCTTGAATCCTTTCTGCGCATCAATCAAACGGTTGCTCAAAACTGTTTCCTGTTTTTAGGCCAAACCTCAAAAATAGCAAGGATGCAAGGGATTGGAAAGGAATCTGCAAAAAAAGATGGAGGCAAACAACTCCCCCACCCCTTCAAGGATTGCAAAAATCACAGTATCGGGGATCTTCCTTTTCCTTACCCAAAGGGAAAGGGATTTCGGAACGGTTCCCACATTTGGAACAAACGGAAACGTGAGCCAGGATCGATTGGGTTGGCAACCCACACAAAGCACAAGGAAGCCCCCGAATGGCCTCGGTTGGACCAAATCCGGGATGATTGCAAGTCGGACAGGAAACCAAGATTTTTTCAACCAATTTCCCAGCGGCAGTGGCAATGGTCCTCATCCTTGTAGGATTGTACATGGCCCTCATGTCTGATTCTACAAATACCGAACCGTGCTCTTTCCGAATTCGATCGAATGTCTGGGACAAGGTTTGCCAATCCATGACGCCTTTTTCCATCATCTCATAATCCGTGGCCGAGCGCCGGATGATGATTCCGTGGGTTGGAAACAATATTTCCTCTGCAAATGCCAATAATTCAGAAGTAGTGCGGACGGTTCGGGCCTGAAAATTGGTTTCAGTGGTAATATGACGAACCCAAATCTCAGCGTTTTGCTTTCGGTCCATCAGCATCACGATTTCATCTCCGGCAGGTACAAAATGCAAGGTCGGATGTGGCCCGAATGACCCCTCGCTTGCCACTGCCAAATCAGCACCCGTGATTTCCATGGCCAACAAGCACTTTTTCCTGGCGGTTGCCAATGGGTCCAGGTTACGGAGAATCTCACCCGAAAAGGTGCCGAGGGAGTCCGTGTCCAAGCCGTGGGGAACCACCCAACTTACCCCCAAAGCGGCAGTCAAAAGGGGCCCCAGAACGGACTCTTTCTCATGCTTGGTGGCGATTGCCAACTTCCTGCCTTGAAAAGGTCTATCCACCGACCGACCCTGTGTTGTTTCACTGACCCTGACCCAAGGAATAGGCCGCAAGGCCGTCGAAGGCATACAGGTTTTCCGTTTTGATCGCATCGATTCCATTCTCTTCCGCCAATTCCAACAACCTGATGATATGCCATTTGGACATCTCGCCATCGTCTTTGGGCAAATACCTGCATCTCCAATGGTCCGTGCAGAATGTCTCCTTGAATCCTCCTGGCCAAACCTTCAATCCGCGGTTGGTGATCATGGACAATTTGGTGTCCGAATCTTCCAAGGGTTGGAGCAGGGAGGCCAAAGCCTCGGGATCCGTACCCCTCCAATGGACAAAAACATCCACACCTTGCAAGACCTTTTTCCTTTCCGCCCCCCTTTGGTAGGCCGGTATCACCACGGATTTGCCCTCGGCATACGAAGCCGGTGCAAGCACACTGGGTTTTTGGCCCAAAAAGGCAATGACCGCATCCGCAAACTCCCGGGTACCGACCCGCTTTTTGCTCACGCCCTCTACGAAGATGTCTCCCGTGTGAATGCCGGTCTCAATGGTTTTCAACCATGCGTTCTGTATTTTTTCGGCCACCGAATTTTGCCCAATGTGGTTGAGCATCATGACCGCTCCTTGTATCAAACCAGACGGATTCGCCATGTCCTTTCCGGCAAGATTGGGCGCTGAACCATGAATGGCCTCGAACATGGCATATTCCTCGCCAATGTTGGCTGAACCGCCCAAACCTACCGAACCGGTGATTTGTGCAGCCACATCCGACAAAATGTCTCCATAGAGATTGGGCATGACAATCACGTCAAATGAATCCGGAGTGTCAGCCAAAAATGCAGCCCCGATGTCCACGATGAAATGCTCGGTTTTGATGTCAGGATATTCCCTGGAAATCTCGTCAAACACACGGTGAAACAAACCATCAGTCTGCTTCATGATGTTGTCTTTGGTGAAACAGGTCAATTTTTTGCGTCCTTGCTGACGGGCAAACTCAAAAGCATACCGAACGATTTTCTCACAACCAGGACGGCTGATGAGTTTCAAACATTGGACTACCTCATCGGTTTGCTGATGCTCAATTCCGGCATACAGGTCCTCTTCGTTTTCCCGAACAATCACCACATCCATCTTAGGATGCTTTGTTGCCACAAAAGGATAAAGGCTTACACAGGGCCGAATGTTGGCAAAAAGGCCCCAAGTCTTACGAATGGTCACGTTTAGACTTTTGTAACCACCACCTTGTGGGGTAGAAATCGGAGCTTTAAGGAACACCTTGTTTCTACGCAACGTTTCCCAAGCATTTTTGGAGATTCCAGAAGGCTCCCCTCCTAAATAAACCTTTTCCCCAACTTCGATTTCATCAAACTCCAATTCTGCTCCGGAGGCCTTCAAAATTCTCAAAGTTGCCTCCATGATTTCCGGACCTATTCCGTCCCCTTTGGCTATTGTAATCTTCATGTCATTCAGGAATAATTCCCAAATATTCATTCATCCATAAATAAGTTTTGTTTTATATTTTTCATGTTATTCATAAATTTATATTATGAATTACACACTCCACCAATTGGCCACCTTTCTGAAAGTCACCCAAACGCAAAACATAACCAAAGCAGCCGAGGAGATGTGTCTTTCACAACCTGCGGTTTCCATCCAACTCCGCAACTTCCAACAGCAATTCGACGTGCCCCTGCTCGAGGTCGTTGGCAGGAAAATCTACATCACAGATTTTGGAAAGGAAATCGCCTTGGCAGCATCCCGCATCCTGGAAGAAGTTGCGGCCATTCAACGCTTGAACCAATCTTATCAAGGCTTGCTGACGGGAAAACTGACCCTCTCAGTTGTGTCCACCGGGAAATATGTGATGCCCTTTTTCCTCTCTGGATTTGTGGGTCTACACCCGGGCATTGAATTGTCAATGGATGTGACCAACCGCGGCCAAGTATGGGAAAGTCTTTTCCGCAACGAGGTGGATTTTGCTTTGGTTTCTGTGATGCCAGACCGCTTGGATTTGAATTCAATGGACTTGATGCCAAACCAATTGGTTTGGGTGAGGAGAAAGGAACAAGTTGGCGGCGATGCTTTCGGCCTGAATGTAAACCTGAACGAATCTCCCTTGATTTTCCGTGAATTTGGCTCGGGTACCCGTGTCATCATGGAGTCGTTTTTGGAGCAACGAAACATCCAATTCCGGAAAAGGCTTGAATTGTCCTCCAACGAGGCAGTCAAGCAAGCTGTGATGGCAGGGTTGGGCATTTCCCTGATGCCCATGATCGGCATCAAGGACGAGGTCAAGCAACAAAAACTGGAAATCATCCCCATTGAGGGGACCCCGCTGACGACCCATTGGAAATTGGTGTGGAGGAGCAACAAATCGGTTTCTCCCGTGGGCAAGGCATTCCTTGCCTATCTGGAATCAGAAAAGACCCGAATCATCGAAGAAAATTTCCACCTCAAGGAAGACAGCCCGCCACGACCTTGAGCCCTTATCTTAAAAAAACCAAAGTAGCGCCATTCCCATACAGAAGCGGGTCGGCCAATTCGAATTCCCGGACAAACGAAGTGTTGCGAAGCCTGTCGTGGATTTCTTTTTTGAGTTTACCGATACCAATTCCGTGGATGAACACCAACTGTTTGGCTTTGGCAGCATGGGCCTCGGTCAGCTTCCGCTCAAAATGCTCCAATTGAAGGCGCAACACTTCAGCACTTGACAATCCAATGGGGTCGATGCCCAACTTCTCCGCGTGAAGGTCCACCACATCAGGCGCGGTGTCCGGTAATTTGGCCCAAGCGGGGGCTGCCTCTTCCACATGCAAACGCAGGGCTTTTTCTTCCAAAAGGAAATCCCAACCCTCCGTGCCCAACTCCGGCACCACTTTGGCCTGTACGTTCAAAACATCCCGCTTCACATCCAAATCCAAGGTGAGCAAGGGAAACGGCTTGACCCGCTCCGCGGGATATTGCATCACTTGTAAGACCAAGTTTTGGATCATGTGGAACTCATGCGGGGTGAATTTGGCAAACATCCTACGTTCTTTTCCTTCCAATCCACCGGCATTCACGCCTTTGTACTTACCATGCAGTTTTTGGAAACAGGTGAAATACAACTCACGCTGCGGGAAGTTCAAAATCCACAGTTCGTAGTCACGGTCAGCATTTCGGTTGATGACCAGAATGGGCTCACGGTCCGGCGTGGATGGCACAGGTCCCGAAGACACCGGTTTTACTTCTTCTTCACGCTTGAAAACCGCTTCTTTCGCGTGGATGCGTACCACATCCGAGCAATCCACCTCCATCTCCACGAAGTCATCCACGAGGATTTCGATGCGGCTCGTGCTCAAAATCCTGACCACGACCCCCTCCTGCCGCTCGCGGAGAAAACGGACCCTCTCCCCGACCTTAAACTGCTCCGCCATTGTTGGCTGCCGGTTCAGGCCTGCGGGTTTTGAGGTCTTCGTTGAGCATGTACAAGGCGCTCATGTTGTCACCGATCATGCGGAGTTTTTGAAGGATATTCCGGATCAGGTTTTCCTCCTCCACCTGTTCCGTTACGAACCATTGAAGGAATGTTTGCGTGGCAAAGTCGCCGCAATCAACGGCAGCTTTCATCAACTTGTTGATGTTTTCTGTGACACCCACTTCCAATTGAAGCGTGTACTCGAACACTTCCACATTGGAGCCAAATTCAGTTTTGACCCCGGAAATTGCGCCAATCGTGATTTTGCCGTCCACTTGGTGGGTGTAGTCGAATTGCTTCATGGCATGCATGATTTCCTCCTGCGCCTGCACCCGGTAAAAATGTGCGAAACCATCCAGGTTTTCCTGTTCGAAATGAGATGCGATGGCGAGGTATTGCATGGCAGATTGCATCTCACGATGAAACTGCTCGTTGAGCAGCGTTTCCATTTCCTTCTTGATCATGTGTCTTTGATGTTAGGGTTTCAGGGGCTAGCTTGGTTTCAAGTTGCCGACTGTGGGTAAAGTTGAGGATTTAGCACCCAAAAGGCAAGAAGCCCCGATTGCCCCATGCGCTCTAAGGGGCAATGTTTTAACAGGATGAGGCTTATCTTTGTACAATGGCGGTGATTTACCACGGATTCAAGCGCAATCCCATCCGAAATTGGCTTTCGGCATGGAGGAAAAGATTGCCCTTGACCTGGAGGCTGCGGGTTTGGAAGGGCATCAGCCAGAAAGTGATGGAACGCCAACTTTCCGAAGGCAACCAACCGCTTTTCAAATCTGTCGAACTTGAAACCCGGACACGATGCAACTCATCCTGCAGTTTTTGTGCAGCCGCGATTCAATTCGACCAAAGGCCCGACATCCGCATGCCGGAAGAAACTTACTTGAAAATCCTAGATGAACTTGCCTCTTTGGGCTACACCGGGAACATCAAGTTTTTCGTCAACAACGAGCCTTTGTTGGATGCTCGGACACCCCAATTCATCTCATGGGCGCGGTCCCAGGTACCTGGAGCCAAAACCGAAGTCCACACCAATGGATTGAAGTTGAATGCCCGGAACGGACAGGAACTGCTGGAGGCCGGATTGGACATCCTCATCATCAACAACTACAGCCAAGAGGGCAAGCTCCACAGGGGCGTGCAGGAGTTTTTGTCAGAGACCGCCCCGAAATACCCGAATTGCCACATTGAAGTCCACCTCAGACAATTGGACCAACAACTTTTGAACCGTGGTGGAACCGCCCCCAACGGCTTGAAGTTGGAAAAAGCCTTGCCCTTGCCTTGTGTCCTGCCTTTCGATGAGATGGTGGTGACTGCAGATGGCCGCGTTTCCATTTGTTGCCAAGACCACAACTTCGCCCATGTCACGGGCAACGTGAACCATCAGACCTTGGAAGAAATCTGGTTCGGCGAAGCATTCACACAAGTAAGGGCCGAGCTGAAACAAGGAAACCGACAGCATCCACTTTGCCAAGGATGTGATTTCAGGGGATACAAGGAAGAACATTTGAATGGCTCCGAATCCCTGCGAAACCGACTGGTGGGCGACCTCCTTCAGGGTTGAAGGACAAGGGGTACCAAAACCATTGAGTCAGACCTCCGTATGCCTGAGGAAGCTTAATCATACGGACATGGTACTCGTCATTTTGTTTTTGATCGGATTGGCAGGCACCTACCTGCTGCGAATCATCCTTCCGGAAAACGAAACCGAAGAGCCATTGGAATGATCACTTCCGCATCCTCAGGCGGAGTAAAAACCAAAGGTTGCGGATGCCGTCTTGAAATTTCTTGATTTTTTTCTGCCCAAAACGCTCATGGTACGGGATGTGGACTTCTTTGAATTTCAATCCCCTCCGAATGGCTTCGATTTTGATTTCTTCACTCAAGGCCATCCCGGTGCTTTCCAACCTCATGAGGGCCAATCCGGACTTTCGAAACACCCACATCCCGCTTTGTGAGTCCTTGATGCCATACCCGAACAGCATTGCCGTGACCAAAGTCAGGATGTGGTTGCCAAACTTGCTTACGGGGTCCATGTTTCGAGGTTCGCTCAACGGAAATCGGCAGGCTGAAATGAAATCCAACCCCTCCGCGTCCAAGATGTCCAGCAAGCGTGCGATATCCTCCACTGGATAGGTCCCATCGCCATCCAAGGTCACGAAAACGTCCCCCGTGGCAGTTTCAAAGCCCTTGAAATAGGCATGTCCATAACCCTTCAAAGGTTGGTGCGCCACGGTTGCACCCATTCTCTGCGCGATGGCGGCGGTTTCGTCCTCAGAATTGTTGTCCACCACCACGACCTCGTCGACCACGGCGGGCACTTTTTTCAAGACATGGGGCAAACCTTCCGCTTCGTCGTAGCAGGGAATGATGAGGGAAACACGTGCGTTACCATGCATGGCCCGGCAAGATACGAAAGCAAGAGGAATGGAGGCAGGCGGGGCAGAAATTCGGGGCAATAATCAACTCAGAAGGGGCAAATCCGATTGGACTTACCTAGTCATCCTTTCAACCAAGACAAATATCTGGGCAATTCCGTTTGGGCTTCCCAACTCCAAATGTGGGCGGGCACCCGGGTCGACCATCCACTTTCAAGTCGGAGGGCAATCTCATCCAAGGTTGATTCCACCACGGGCCAGTTCGTGGAGAGGCCAAACTCAACCCGCGCATTCAATTCATCCCAAGGCGGATTTTGCGTGAACAATACTGGTTTCCCCATGGCCATGAACTCAAAAAAACGGGTCGGCATGCGCTCCGCGAGGTTCGGGCGTAGGATGTAGGGTGTCAATCCGAGTTGTGAGGCCTTGATCCAAGCCAGGATTTCAGTGTGGGGCACATATTCTCCGTTTCCCCACCACAAAAAACGGCTGGAAAAGCCTGATTGGGCAACCTGTTCCAATATGCTGTTTTTCAGAGCTTTGTCATAAGCAATTCCTGCCACCACCAAACGAACCGGAATCTTGGCGTTCAGTTGCTTCCAAGTTTCCACGGCTAGTCGGATGCCCCAATTTTCCGCCACGGTGCCGCTGAACAACAAAATGGGAAGTCCGTCTTCCAAGGTAGGCAGTTCCGGCATGGCGGTTTTCGACTCCCGAAACAGGTTGGGCAAGGTGAACCCAACCCCTGACTTCATGTCCAACAAGGTCTCGAAGCAGGTTTCGGCAAACACCACCGCATCGCCCCAAGATGCAAAAGCCAGTTCGGCCTGCCTGACACGATTGGCCAAAATCCCTTTCAGCCAAAATGGATAATAACCTGCCTCCCGGATGTTCAAGGCATAATCCTCATGCATGTCGTACACAAATCGGGCTTGAGGAAAGCGCTTTTTGAGTTTGCTCGCCATGCCAAGCAGTTCGGGGGCATGCACCACGTAAACGTCCGCGTTGACCGCCACGGCGTGATCCCAAATCTGTTTCCTGACGCGAAACCTTTGGACACTTCGAGGATGGAAAACCGGCAAGGGCAGCACCTGTACGCCTTCAACATGATAGGGTTGTGGGGAGGCGTCTTGGCCCACCACCGACACCTTGAAACCGGCCTCCACCATGCTCATGGCCTGTTTGTGAAAAATCCGGCTGTGAAGGGCAGGATTCAGCACCGTCAAGTGGCAGATGTGAGGCAGGGCGATGGCCATGCTGCAAGTTAGCGAGAATTGACACAACCTGTCCCGACAACAACCCAAGAGCGCGCTGTTCGAGATTTGAATGGTTGGAATCGGGCATTTTTAGCTATTTTGGTTGCATTGCATCCCAATTCATCACCACACCACCATCCGACCATGACCCCATCATTCGGAAGCCAACACCCTCCTAGGCCGAAGTTTCTGCCGTGGCATGCCGTTCTCCTTCAAACCTACCTGCCTTGGATGTGGGGACTGATTTTCTTGTCCGCCTCAGGTACAACCGCATGGGCACAAATCGCAGGTTGCACCGACCCGTTGGCCAACAATTACAACGCCAATGCAACCCTCAACGATGGTTCCTGCACCTACAATTCCTCCACCTTGTCCGCGGCACGCTCCTGGACCTTGCCTAGCAGTTTGGTGGAAACATCCGGACTTGTGGTTTGGAACAACCGGTTTTGGACGCACCTCGATGATAGCAACACCCACCTGTTTGAATTGGACACCAATGACATTGCCAATCCCCTGCTCCACCTCATCAGTGGCGTATCCAATACCGACTGGGAAGACATCACCCAGGACAGCCTTTACCTTTACATCGGTGATTTCGGCAACAATGCCAATGGCAACCGGACCGACCTGCACATCCTGCGGGTAGAGAAATCCAGTTTGCTGGCTGCCTCCCCGATGGTGGACACCCTATGGTTTTCCTACGCGGACCAAACCGATTTCAGCGGTACAGGAGCCAACAACACCGACTTCGATTGCGAAGGGTTCATTGCCTTCGAGGACAGCCTATTCCTGTTCACCAAACAGTGGGTGAGTGAATCATCGGTGGTGTACGCGCTGCCCAAAACACCAGGAACACATACTGCCCAACCCCGTGCCACATTGCCGGTGCAAGGATTGGTGACTGGTGCAACCTGCCTCCCCGAAAAGCGACTCGTGATTTTGTGCGGATACAGTTCCTTGCTCCAACCATTCCTGTACCTTTTGTACGATTTCCAAGGGGTGGACTTTTCAGGTGGCAACAAGCGTAAAATCGGTTTGGGTTTGTCTTTCCATCAGGTGGAGGGCATCACCACGGAAAACGGCCTGCAGGTATTCATCAGCAACGAGAAATTTTCCAACTCCTTGCTCACAACCGACCAAAAATTGCACCGCCTGAACTTGAATCAATTTTTAGGTGGCTACCTCAACGGTCCTGTCAACCAAGTTAGTCCTGAGGCGTCTTCGAATTTGGATTGGATCTACCCCAACCCCAGCACGGGAATCGTGAGGTTGAACTCACCGTCCAAGACTGAGTGGATTCGTTATTCCTTGACCGATGTGGGCGGCAAAACGGCATTGGAGGGACGTTATTTGGACAGCCTTACGCTGGATGTTTCCCACCTGGGCCCGGGGGTGTATGTGTTGTGCGAGACATGGAC
>Ga0068872_10002065_pt1 | contig 15975 bp, 14 predicted proteins | sample NOAtaG_7_FD_66441 | JGI IMG/M metagenome (GOLD analysis project Ga0068872, IMG submission 66441) | Freshwater lake microbial communities from Lake Erie, under a cyanobacterial bloom - NOAA_Erie_Diel1S_2200h metaG | ecosystem: Environmental > Aquatic > Freshwater > Lake | place: USA: Ohio, Lake...
AAAACCGCATGTCACCGAAGCCTTGCCTTTTGGTCCGGATGTGCTCGTTTTTAAAGTGGCAGGAAAAATGTTTTTACTCATTCCACTCGATACCCCCGATCTGCAATTTAATGCCAAGTGCGACCCTGAACGCTGCATAGAATTGCGCGAAAAATATCCGTGTATCAAACCCGGATATCACATGGACAAAAGCAAGTGGAACACTGTGCTGGTAGACTATTCACTTCCGGCAAACATGATACTCGGTTTGATAGATCACTCCTATGAACAAGTGGTGTTGGGCTTACCGAAAAAAACGAGAAAACAATTATTTACAGATGACACATTCACCACTTAAAGACAAGACCGCACTGGTTTGCGGAAGCAGCCAGGGCATTGGAGAAGCCTGCGCAATTGCACTCGCCGAGATGGGCGCATCCATCATTCTTCTTGCGCGTAATGCAGATTCCCTTGAAAAGGTGAAAAACAATTTGCCCGGGCATGGCACTCACCATGCTTTTCAGGCCGACTTTTCCGTTCCGGGAGACTTGGAATCCTGCCTCGAAAAAATAGTAAGCATACATCCTATTCATATCTTGGTAAACAATACCGGAGGTCCTCCTGCGGGCGACATACGACACGCAAAAAGTTCGGCCTTTACAGATGCTTTCAGGGCTCATTTGTTGTGTAATCACCTACTTGCTCAGGCCTTGCTGCCGGGCATGCAAGAGGCCGGTTATGGCCGTATCATCAACATTATTTCCACTTCCGTAAAGCAGCCGCTCAAAGGACTTGGTGTTTCCAATACCATCCGCGCGGCTGTTGCCAATTGGTCTAAAACCCTCGCGGGAGAAGTAGCCATGCACGGTATCACGGTGAACAATGTTTTACCGGGGGCAACTCATACCGGAAGACTCACGGCAATTATAGGTAACAAAGCCGAAAAAAACGGTGTGCATCAAACCGAGATTGAACAGGAAATGCTCGCGGAAATTCCGGCAGGACGGTTCGGAAAACCTTCAGAGATTGCTGCTGCCGTTGCCTTTCTGGCTTCCCCTGCTGCGTCTTATATCAATGGCATTAACCTGCCGGTTGACGGAGGGCGCACGGCTTGTCTGTAAACAATTTCGTACTGTACAAACAGGAAACAGACGATTAAAATATTTTACGGTCAGGCTGGTCTACACCCGTAAAACCCGTAGTATAATCCCCTCCCACATGTGGGATGATACCAAACACCGGCAAATAGGAAACAGCCACATCTATGCGCACAGAAGAAAGGTAAAATCCTGCTCCTGCTGTAAATCCGGGTCTGGCGGCTGCCATCAATCCCCCTCTCAAAACAAAAGCCCTGTGCATGCGGTATTCCATACCCGCTTTTACAAGCGGACTGCGGCTGCTTTGCTTTTCAAACTCTGCTGCAAGCATTACTTTTTCTGAGAGTGTGTACAAAAAACCTAAGCGCACAATGGTGGGAATGCGCTCCTGATCCAATGCGGAAGACTTTGCACGGTTGATGTTGTAAACATGCACGCCTGCCCAAAGCCCGGAGGTAAGCTTTGCTTGTATTCCTGCTTCTGCCGCAAGGCGGCTACTTCTTCCATACTGATCGCCAATAGAGGTTTGCAGGTAATTGAGTTGCAGCCCGGCACGAAATCCTTTGCCAAACATCCTGGCATAACCCAAGCCCGCTTTTATCTCGGAATATTGAGGGATGCCCAAACGGCTCACCACCAAACCAAAACTGCCAAACGAAAAGGGTTTGGCCATACACACCGCATACTGCTGCAATTGAGGAATAAGAGGCTGGTAATTGACATACATCCCCGCCGAAAAACTCCGCAGGCCGGCAACACCCGCCACATTGTGCTGCATGCTCCAGGCATCAGATACACACACCGAAGCGTTGCCCATCCCCCAACTTCTTGTACCTACAGGCTCATTATTGTTTCTGGAAAAAAGTGGGTTTACAAGTGCAAAAAGCAAACCTGTCAAACAAGCAACATGAGTAAAAAAGAAACGCTTATTCCAAACGGGCATTGTTCACTTTTTCTTTAAGAGACTCCTTGTATTCCTCGAGTTTATGGTAGAGAGATTCATCCGCTGTAGCCAATATCTGCAAGGCGAGAATACCTGCGTTGGCCGCCCCGTCTATGGCAACAGTGGCAACGGGAACACCGGAAGGCATTTGAACGATGCTTAAAAGGGAATCGAGTCCGTTCAAAGAATGGGTAGATTTTACGGGCACGCCAATCACCGGCAAGCAGGTAATTGCGGCAACCATACCGGGCAGGTGAGCGGCTCCTCCGGCACCGGCAATAATTACTTTGATTCCTTTTTGATGCGCTGCTTTTGCAAACTCATACATCTTATCGGGGGTGCGGTGGGCAGAAACGACCTCGCTGAGATACGATATACCAAACTGCTGCAACACTTGGGCCGCAGCCTGCATTACCTGCCAATCGGATGTACTGCCCATGATGATTGCGACCATAGCCTGAGGATTTGTCCAAAGATAATCCCGATTTGTGTTTGGGAAAATTTTTTTGCGCATGATTTTCCAATCCTACTGAAAAGAGAGAAATTTATTTTCTCTGTTCACTTACCAAATGCTGCGATATAAGCATTGGCAACCTCCGGATAGTGCAGGTGTTCGAGGGCATGGATGCGCTGTGCCAGCGATTCGGGCGTGTCGTTTGGGAGTACAGGAATCTCAGCACTAAACACTTTTTTTCCGTGGTCGTATTCCTCATCCACTTCGTGAATGGTGATGCCTGAAAAGGCCTCGCCTGCTGCAATAACAGCCTGATGAACATGCATGCCGTACATGCCTTTGCCACCATATTTTGGCAGAAGAGCAGGATGAATATTCAAAATCCTGTGCGGATAAGCCTCAAGCAAGGAGGCCCCAATGCGCACCATGTAACCGGCAAGCAGAATGAAAGATACCTTGTTCTGCATCAAAAAATCAGGCAGCAGGGGATCGTTGTTTTTCCAATGGAAACAGGGAATGCCCTGTTGGTGACAAACGCCTCTTACTCCGGCATCAGGCACATTGGTAATCACCAGTGCTACCTTGTACACTGCAGATGGGGATTGAGAAAAACGGATGATGGCATCTGCATTGCTTCCCTTACCGGAGGCAAAAATGGCAATAGGTATCTTCATATGCTTCCGCGTAAAAGTATGGATTCCGATTGCGCCGTGAGCTCAGCATTTGCTGATAAGGAAGTGATCTGCACCAATCCCGGGCGGTTTCCTTTGGAGAGACTACCCAATTGTGAACAATTAAAAAATGTAGCTGCGTTTTTTGTGGCCGCCAACAATAGTGAAGGCAAAGCAATGCCACATCCCTCCTGCAACAAAAACATTTCATGCACCATGTTTAACTGCCAGTTGCTCGCCAAACTATCAGTGCCCAACAGTACCCTTGCACCTGACTCAAAAAAAACACGGGCTTCGGGCAAACGATTGCTGATGTATTGATTGGCTCCCGGACACAAACACCAGTACAACTGAGGATGATGTTGCATGGCCCAACGGACCTCCTCTTCGGTGGTAACCGTATTGTGCACCAGCATCAGCGGGCGTTCACGGGTAATCTTTGGCAACAAGCCCATCAAGGAACTTTTGTGTCCCGTCTGCCAATGATCCAGGTTCATGCCCCATGAAAGTAGCCTCTCTGCAAGCTTGCCGCTTCCGTTGATATACAATTGATTTTCCTCTTCCGACTCCTGGTTGTGAATGCTGAGCAAGCCATCTTCTTCCAGCGCATGGCGATTAATGGCAGCAAGCAATTCGTTGGAAAGAGAATAAGTAGCATGAAAAGTAATACCTGCCTGTGAACCCCATTGCTTCCACTTCTCCAAGCCTGCCGCAAATACTTTGGATGCAGCTGAAGGCATGAATCCAAACACCTCCACAAAATGATAGAACTGCATGGTACTGCCTGCGCTTGCCTCCAGCGTGTCCAGTGTATTGCAGATATCACCCACAAAAACAATTCCGCTCCTGTGCATGGCTTCAATGGCTTCGGCAGCGGCCCGGGCAGCATGTTCCCTGCCATGATTCCGCTCCTTTTCAATCCCTTCAAGAAATAGCTGCAGTCCGATGCCGGATGAAATTCTTCCCTGCAGATAACTCAACTCGGTATGACAATGGCTGTTGATAAATCCCGGACATAGCAGGTCTGAGCAGTCCACAGTGTACAATCCATGAGGACTTGAACCGGTACCCACCTCCACAACAAAGCCTTGCTCATCCATAATCACCCATGCGTTACGAAGGAGACCCGGGCTTATTCCGTCGAACAGATAGGGAGCCCTATATAAAGTAAAGGATGACATGCTTAAAAGATGAACAATAAAGGAACAAAAAAAATAACTTTGGGGCTGATTCATTCATGACCAGAACCAAGCAAATGTTGTTTACTCTTCTATTGATGCTTTGCACCTTGGTGCATGCACAGGAAGACCGGAGCGGGAAAGAAAAAATTCCTGTTCCACCTCGCCCACTCACACTTCCTGATACGAGCCTCAATCAAACGGATGCTTCAGGAAATAAAACCGGAATGTGGGTAGAGAAAAGCGGACTTACGCAAGCCCAGGGAATTTACCGCAATGGCAGCAGAGAAGGCACCTGGATGACCTTTAATCCTGATGGGATTTTTACCGGATTTTGTGAATATGTGAACGGAACCAAAAATGGTTTGGAAATTGAGTTGCGAAATACCGGTGCTTTGTCAAAACAAGCAGCTTACAAAAACAATCTCCTGCATGGCCGTTTGCTGAGCTTTTTGCAAAGCGGAAAAATTCAATCAGATGCTCTCTACAAAAACGGAAAGCTGAATGGGCCCAAAAAAAGTTTTTACCCCAACAGCAAGCCACAGGAAGAAGGATTTTTTGTAGACGACCTGAGGGAAGGCATTTCAAAGTGGTTTTATGAAGACGGTAAAGTTTCCATCGAATACAATTACAAGTCGGGCAAGTTGCAAGGACTCCAAAAAACATATTACAAAGATGGCGCCATACAATCAGAAACATTTTATGTAAACAACCTGATGGAGGGCGATTACAGGGAATTTTTTGAAGATGGAAAAACACTGAAAGCTTCGGGTACCTACTCCGATGACAAAAAAAACGGAACCTTCAAAGAATTCGACAAAGAGGGGAAGGTGCTGAAAACAGAAAAATACAAAATGGATGTCCTAACCAAATAAATCATGCGTATGAAATACATGATGCTATGCCTGCTTACCATTTCACTTTTATTTGCTTCATGTGAAAGGTGTATTACCTGCAGACAATATACCCCGGCCGGAAAACAGGTGATGGAATATCCTGAAATATGCGGAAGTAAATCTAACCTGTTGGATTATCAGGACAGGCTTGAATCTCGCAAAATGCCGGGCAATTCCATTGAGTGTACGCAAAAAGGCGTGATGCCCTGGAACTGATTTACAACTTTAAATATTCTCCGAACTCCGGAATCTTGAAAGTCTCTGCAGCATTGTTTTTCTCCAAAAGCTTGCGGAAGGTTTGTATGCTTCCTGATTCTGCTTTGGAGAATCGGGCTTTGGCTTCTGAGAACTGCTTTTGCAGGGATGCAATGTTTTCTTTTTGAGTTGAAGAAGGTGCGCCCGGGTAAGCATTTATTGAACCATACACATCATTGAGTTTTTCTCTCAGCTTGGGTTCCGCTGCACCCACATAATTGTCGCCGGTGGTTACCACCAGCAGACTTTTAATGGCGGATATTTCCTGAAGCATCGAAGCAACACCTGCATTGGGCTTGGTTTGTTTCTGCTGAAACTCATTTGCTTTTTCTTCCCATTTTTCAATGGTAAAAACCAGGTAGGCAAGGTCCTGAATAAAATCAAAAAGCTGTTTGGTTACCTGTTGCTGCTCTTCCCTCTCTGCAAGCGTGAATCCGGAATTCTTGTCGTAAGCAAGCTCTATTTGTTTTTCAAACACCTCATTTCCTTTGGTAATTTTTAGCAGGTATTTGCCTGCCTTCACCGTGGGTGCTCCTGCAAACGAAAGTGATTTTCCTTTGGCCACCTTGGGAGCAGTGGCATTAAAACCCCACTCAATAGTATTGATTCCTTTTAATTTTCCGGCATCTGCCTTGGTCACCAGGTTCCCTTGCAAATCATAAATTTCTGCTGTCATCTTCCCGAACATGTGTCGCTTGGGCAAAAAATACCTCATCTGTGCCCTGGAGCTTGGATTGGGCGCCACAAACTGATTCTCCTGTGAACGGCCACCGAAATTGTTTTTTTCATCAATCACAAAAACATCCGAATCAAAAAAACTCAAGTTGGATGTTAAAAGAGAAGCATTGATTTTACGCAAGGGACTGATGTCGTCAAGCACAATAATTCCTCTTCCATGAGTGGCTGCAAGTAAAGCATTTTTAGTAGGATGCAACTCCAGATAATGCACTGCAACCCTTGGGAAATTGTTACTGAAAACCGACCAGCTTTTGCCTCCGTTAAGGGTGATGTACAATCCGTTTTCTGCTCCCAAAAAAAGGAGCTCCGGATTCTGATAATCCTCTTGCAAACTCCTCACAAAAGTGGTGATATCAGCGGTGACAATGGATTGCCATGTCTTGCCAAAGTCGCTTGTTTTGTATACATACGGGCGATAATCATTTTGGGTATGTCCCTCAAACACCGCATAGGCAATGCCTTTTCCGTGCACGCTTGCCTCCACATGATAACACCAGGTGTTGGGTGGAAGGCCGGGAATATTTTTTACCAGATTCGTCCAGTTTTTGCCGCCGTCGGTGGTGAGTTGCAAATTGCCGTCGTCGGTGCCCACCCATATAACCTGATCACTCAAAGGAGATTCTGCAATGGTAAATATGGTACAATGGTTCTCGGCACCGGAATTGTCTGCCGACAAACCTCCTGAGGCCTCCTGGTTTTGTTTGCTTTTGTTGTTGGTGGTTAAATCGGGTGAGATGATTTTCCAGGCGGCTCCCCTGTCTTCCGACACATGCAAGAACTGACTGCCGGCATAGAGTCTGTCGGGATGGTGCTTGCTGGTAGTAAAGGCTGCATTCCAGTTAAAGCGAAGCTTAGGCGAACCTTCGCCCGGATAGGGTTTGATGAGTTTAATTTCCTGTTTTTTGATGTCGTATCGCCACATCACTTCTGCACCCTGCATCTCGGAATACACAATATTTGGGTCTGTGGGATGGGGATACACACGGAATCCGTCTCCGCGACCCACCGGTTCCCAATCGCCGGGTTCAACCCCACCCGGACTCTCTGAAGGACCAATCCATGAATTGTTGTCCTGCAAACCCCCGTACACATAATACGGATTGCGGTTGTCGTAACTCACATGGTAGAACTGGCTTACCGGGAGACATTCCACCATCTCCATGCTCGAACCTCCGTCGAGAGAGCGATAAACACCTCCATCCGTAGCAAAAAACATTTTATCGCTGTTGCTCCTGTCAAACACGATGTCGTGTATATCGGGATGCATGCTGCCCAGATTTTTAAATGTTTTTCCTCCGTCTCTGCTGATGGAACCACTGAGTCCACACTTGGCGATGATATCAGGATTTGCAGGATCTACACTAATTCTTGAAAAATAAAAGGGTCTCACCGTCAACTCAAAATCCCCATTGAGAAATTTCCATGTTTTGCCGGCATCATCAGATCGGTACAATCCTTTTTCTTCTTTTTTTTCTGCTTCAATCACTGCATATACCACAGATGTATTGGAAGGCGCTATGGCAAGGGCTATCCGCCCCATCTTTCCTTTGGGTAAACCAATTTCCAACTTGTTCCAGGTTTTGCCTCCGTCGCTTGATTTGTAAAGTGCGCTGTTGTTGCCACCTGACTGAAACGAATGGGCTGTTCTTCTGAATTCCCAAAAAGCGGCATACAGGACCTCGGGATTGCCCGGATCCATGATGAGCTCGGAGCAGCCTGTGGTGTTGTTCACAAACAAGATGCGGTTCCAGGTTTTGCCGGCATCCTCTGTTTTATAAACCCCTCGGTCTTCGCTGTTTCCCCACAAGGCGCCGAGCGCGCCCACATAAACCACGGAAGAATTACGAGGATGAATCTGGATAGCCGCAATACGGTCTGTTTTTTCAAGTCCTGATTTGGTCCAGTTTTTACCGCCATCAGTGGTTTTATACATGCCATCTCCCACCGAAACGCTGTTTCTTGTCCATGTTTCTCCGGTGCCGGCCCAATAGGTGTTGTCCGGATCTTGAGGATCTATGGCAAGTGCACCTATGGATTGGCAATGTGCATCGAAAACAGGATTGAACTTCACGCCACCGTCCTGCGATTTCCAGATGCCACCGCCGGCAGCACCCACCAACACAATGCGGGGATTTTTAGGATGCAGTTCAATGTCGGAGATGCGACCGCTCATGAGCGCAGGCCCGAGATGCCTTGCTTTTAAATCACCAAAATAATCCCCTGCGTTCAGGGTTTCCTGGGCATATCCGTATGCAGCAATGCACATTGGCAGCAAAAGCTGCAGCAAGGCCTTTCTGAACATTATTTTTTGGGGAAATTAAATTTGTTTTCATCCACCTGCACATTCGTCTCCACCTTTTCGAACTGAACGGTTTGAGAAGGACCATCTTTGATACCCGAAGCATTTGAAAAAGCCACCATCACACCGTTCACTTCCTGGTAATCGCTGTATTTCTCCTGGCTGAGCTTGCCTTTCATTTCACCGGAAGTCAATTCTGATTCCGACATCAGGATAACCTTGTTTTCCTTGTCCAGGTAGTGGTATTCAATATTGGGTACTTCTTTTCCTTCTACAAGCATGGTTTTTTTCTCCAGCTTGATTTTGTAACAATCAGTGCCGTCTATTTTCTCCGTCCCAATGAGTGATGCCTTGTAGCCCAACTTTTTATAATGCATCAGTGCATTGGGAAACTCAGCCGCAATGCGACGAGAGTTTTCCGATTCCTCGGCAGATTCTTCCTCAGCAGCCATGGTCATAAAATTGGTACCCCAGCTCTTCTGTCCGTCAAATGCCCGCATGGTCATGGTATTTCCGTTGAAAGTAATTTGTGTATAAGTACGGCCATCCGCCATCATAACCACTTCCACAGGAATGGTTGTACCACCCTGGTTGAGATTGGTTTTTAAACGCATGTTTTTGATGCCATCCCAGTTTTTTCCTCCCACCGCCTGCCGATAGGAATCGATGATTTCGTCTACACCCTGCGAATGCACGGCACCTGCAAAGGCAAGTGCAAAAAAGAAAAGAATGAGTTTTTTCATGGTTTTGTTTGTTTTTCAAATGTACAACATTTGATTACCGCTTCACTTGTAAAAAATTGCTTTTTCAACTCGCAGCATGAACACATCAAAGCAAGATAAGGACAAAGTGCAAGGGAAGTTTGATTTCGATTTGGTGAAATTTCAAATCATTGGTTACTTTTACGGCTATGAAACATCTGCTTGTTTTGGCTGCGCTCACTGCAGCCCTTTTTTCTGCCTCCTGCAACAAATGTGTTACCTGCAGCTATACATTTAAATACAACGGCAAAGACTCCATCGTAAACAGACCGGAAGTGTGCGGCAATCCTACAGAGATTACCAACGAGGAAAACACTGCCAAAGCAGCTTCTGCCCGCGCCGGTGCCTTGAATTACACCTGCACAAAAAAATAAGCCGGGTATGTTGTTCACTGCCAGCATACAGGTAATGCCTCATGCCAATCTGCTCGATCCACAAGGAAAAGCGGTGGAAAAAGGATTGATAAACATGGGCATGCATGCTGTTTCAGCAGTGCGCGTAGGAAAAAACATTACCCTGCAGATTGAAGCTGAAAATGCTGAAAATGCCAAACAGATTGCCGAAAATGCCTGCAAACAATTATTGGCTAACCCGGTAATGGAAAACTATACCCTGCATATCAGCCAACACTGATTGCTCAATCAATCAATTCCCTGTTTCTTAATTTCCCTGAAGCCAGCAACCGGCTCAGCCGTGGATTTTTTAAGGCCTGTTTCATTAGTTCCAGATGGCCTACATGGTGACAATCGGTTCCCAGAAAATCAATCATCTCTGCATCAATCAACTTTTCTGCCATCTTTTGTGTCACGGGAGAATAATACCCGGTGAGCGAATTGATATTGAGTTGAAAAAGAACACCTTTGTCTTTTAAATCCTGGTATTTTTTGAAACTATGATACCAAAAAGGATAACGCTCCGGATGCGCCAGTACGGGTTTGTAGCCGTTGGCCTGCATCAAAAAAATGGCATCGTTTAAATTGTCGGGGGCATTCAGGTAAGAAATCTCGAAAAGAAGATATTTTTTTCCCAGCGTGAGCAAGGGCTCGTGTTCAATCTTGTGTAAAAAATCACTGTCAAGATAATATTCTGCAGCGGCATGCACCTTCACATTCATACCGGTTGGCACAATTGCTTGCTGCAGTTGTTCCAAACCCGACAAAATACCTTCGCGGGTATTTCGGTAATGATCCATCATGATGTGCGGGGTGGTAATAAAATAAAAATATCCCATTTCATGCAGGGAAGCAATCATGGCAAGCGAATCGGCCATGGTTTTTGCACCGTCATCAATCCCCGGAATCAGGTGAGAATGCATATCTATCCCAACGATACCAAAATCATTTAATAAAGCGATGTTTTCTTTCTTTTTAAATAAGTTGCTGAATATATTCAAGAGTAATAGGTTTTTTTAAACCATTCTACGGTAATTTCAAGTCCTTGTTTCACTTTTGTTTGGGGTGCATAGCCAATGAGTTCATGTGCCAGGCTGATATCTGCAAGCGAGTCGCGAATATCTCCGCTACGGGCTTCTCTGTGATTAGGCTTCACTGCCGATTGTGTTTTTTCGCGCAGGATCTCAAACAATTGATTAATGGTGATGCGTTCACCGCAAGCAATGTTCAATACTTTGCCAAAGGCCGCAGTATTTTGTGTAAACAGGGCGCGGATATTTGCCTGTACTGCATTTTCCACAAAGGTAAAATCGCGGCTTTGTTCACCATCCCCGTTAATGAAAGCATTTTTTTCTCCTAAAAGGGCATCCATAAACAAAGGAATGGCAGCAGCATATTCGCCCTGAGGATTTTGCCTTGGGCCAAAAATATTAAAGTACCTGAGGCCTATACAAGGCATGCCATAAGTGTGGGTGAACACATAGGCATACAACTCATTTACATATTTGGTAACCGCATAAGGTGAAAGAGGATTCCCGATGTTTTTTTCAATTTTGGGAAGCTCCTTGCTATCGCCGTATACCGATGAAGAGCTTGCATAAACAAAACGCTTTACACCGGCATCCCGTGCGGCCAAGAGCATGTTTAAAAAACCATTGATATTGGCCTGATGAGTGGCCAGTGGATTCAATACCGAGCGGGGAACAGAACCCAGAGCCGCCTGGTGCATCACATAATCTACTCCTTGGCATGCGCCGGCGCAATCTGCCGGATTTGTAATATCTCCCACTATTAATTCCACCTTACCCGGCACAAGAAAATCTTTGAGGTTCTCCCTAAATCCGGTAGAAAGGTTGTCGAGGATACTGATTTTTTTCGCCCCGTATTTACATAGATATTCAACCAGATTGGACCCGATAAAACCGGCTCCACCCGTAATCAAAAAATGATATTGTCCGAGATCTTCTTCTACAAATGCCTGGCTATACATGCGCTCATCTTTTACCTGTTAACATATTGTTTTTCGTAATACTGCCTGTAAGCCCCGGAGGTTACATGAGCAAGCCAATCAGAATTGGACAAGTACCAATCTACAGTTTTTTCGAGGCCCTCCTCAAACTGAAGGGAGGGTTTCCACCCCAGTTCATGCTGTAGTTTGGAGGCATCAATGGCATATCGCTGGTCATGTCCGGCGCGGTCTTTCACATAACTCACCAGTTGAAATGATTCTCCCTCTGCCCTGCCCAATCGTTTATCCATGATGCTGCATAGGTGTTTAATCAGGTCGATGTTTTTCCATTCATTGTGCCCTCCGATGTTGTAGGTCTCTCCGTTTTTTCCGGCATGAAAAATCACATCAATGGCACGGGCATGATCTTCTACCCACAACCAGTCGCGTACATTGCTTCCGCTGCCATAAACAGGCAATGCCTGTTTGTTTTTGATGTTATTGATGAACAATGGGATGAGCTTTTCCGGAAACTGATGTGAGCCGTAGTTGTTGGAACAATTGGAAAGCACAACCGGCAAGCCATAGGTATGGTGATAGGCCCTTACCAAATGATCTGATGAGGCTTTGGAAGCAGAGTATGGACTGCGTGGATCATAAGGTGTGGTTTCGGTAAACATGCCGGTTTCTCCTAATGAACCATACACCTCATCAGTGGAAACATGGTAAAATCTTTTGTCGGCAAAACCTTCTTTCCAGGCTCTTCTGCAGGCATTGAGAAGCACTACAGTGCCCACAATATTGGTGCTGATAAAATCCATCGGACTCTCAATAGACCTGTCCACATGCGATTCTGCTGCCAGATGTATCACGGCATCCGGCCTAAATTTTTCGAACACCTCTTGCATTTGTTTCTCATCGGTGATGTCTGCTTTTACAAAACGGTAATTGGGTTTGTCTTCCAAATCCACCACATTCATGAGGTTTCCCGCATAAGTGAGTTTGTCCAGATTCACCACAAGGTAATCGGGATACTTGTGGCAGATAAGCCTTGCCACATGTGAGCCAATAAAACCGGCGCCGCCGGTAATTAAAACACTTTTTTTCATGATTTTTTTTCGTTTACGCTTCCGAACTCCATCAGGTAAGCCTTGATAAAATCATCCAGGCCTCCATCCAGTACCGTCTGCACATCGGATGTCTCATGTCCGGTGCGCACATCTTTGATTAATTTATAGGGATGCAACACATAGTTACGAATTTGCGATCCCCATTCGATTTTCTTTTTTGAACCTTCAATGGCATCAATGGTCTCCTGGCGTTTGCGCATTTCCAGCTCATACAATTGAGATTTAAGCAACTGCATGGCCTTTTCCTTGTTTTGTAACTGCGAGCGCGATTCCTGGTTTTTAATCACAATGCCTGTGGGCTTGTGTACCAAGCGCACTGCGGTTTCTACCTTGTTCACATTTTGTCCGCCGGCACCCCCCGAACGGAAGGTATCCCATTCAATATCGGCGGGATTGATGGCAATTTCAATACTGTCGTCTATCAGTGGATAGGCATATACGGAAGCAAAAGAAGTATGCCTTTTGGCATTGGCATCAAATGGTGAAATTCTCACCAGGCGATGCACACCGCTTTCCCCTTTCAGGTAGCCATAAGCAAAGGGGCCTTCAAATTGCAGCGTCACTGATTTTACTCCTGCCACATCTCCATCCTGCATGTCTTCTTCGGTGATTTTGTATCCGTTTTTCTCTCCCCACATGATGTACATACGCATAAGGATGGAGGCCCAGTCGCAGCTCTCGGTTCCACCGGCACCGGCATTAATGGTGAGAATAGCACTCAGGCTGTCTTCCTTGCCACTGAGCATATTTTTAAACTCAAGTTGCTCCAGCAATTTCATGGCCTGTGCGAATTGTTCTTCCACATCCTTTTCGCCGGCATCCCCTGATTCAAAAAAAGCATACATGGCTAGGGCATCTTCCACAGCGCTGTGAACATGTGCGAAAGCCTCTGTCCACTGTTTAATTTCCCTGATTTTTTTCATCTGGCTCTCTGCTGTTTTGGCATCATTCCAGAAATCGGGAGCGAGGGTTTTCTCTTCTTCTTCTTCGAGTTGTCTGAGTCGCACCTCTAAGTTAAAGATGCCTCCTCAGCGCCTCTCTGCGGGCGCTCAAATCGTTAAGTTGTTCCTTGTTTATCATACTGCCAAAGATAATGGCAAAATAAAAACCCCCGGCGTTTTGCCGGGGGTTTTTTCTTTGGTCGGCGGTTTTTACAAACCGGGCCGGTGTGCCTTATTTTTTACTTGTTTCCAAGATAAAGTTTTTGGGTGTACACCTTGCCACCGTTCACCACCTTCACAAGGTAGCTTCCGGCCACTACATTCGGAACAGAAACTTCTTTCAGTCCGCTTGCATTGCTGGCATTCATAAAGGCCATTTCCTGACCGAGTACATTCATCACTTCGATGCGTACATCTCCTTTGATTTCAGCAGGAATGTTCACAAACACCCTGTTGTCTGCGCTGTAGATGTTAAATCCACCGGTTTGTGATGCACTGAGAGAAGGAGCGGCAGTGTTGTCCTTGCTGAAGCGCAGGAAGAAACGACTTCCGGCATTTCCTTTGCTCAGGTCAACAGCATAGCTGCTCTGGTCTTTCAGGTTGATGATTTTGCCTGTGAGGGCATCCTCAAGGTAAATTTCAGTGAACAAGTCGAGTGCACTCAAATCAGCGGCGCTGATGGTTACACGACCGGTTTCGCCGGCAATTACTCCAAGAGGAATGATGGTGTTCAAGCTGAAGTTCTTCATCACATTGATGGCCATGTTGTGGTTGTCATCACTGATGGTATACAAGGATGGTGAACTAACGAATGTAGGTATGAGCTTTGATGCATCGATATCCTGATCGTAGTTGTTGCTTGCATTGTCATCAAGATAAATCACTGTTTCATCGCTCAGGCCTCCGTTTTCTATTTTCAATCGCAGTGTACTTACAGGATTGCTAAAGAAGTTGTTGGCGTAAGTGGTAGAACGCATAGCGTCTGTGAAGTTCACATTCGTTGGATTGCTAATCGTTTCTTTAGCCTTCACAAAGAAGCCTTGCGAGTGAGCAATCTTGTCGTTGCTTCCGGCTCCTAAATTGTTATTCCATGTTGTACCATTAAAGGTTGCATAGTTATTCGATACAGGATCCCACAGATACAGTGTGTTGATGATACTAGCACTGTTGGCTGTGTAGAAACTATTCCAAGACAATGAAGACGGATAAGGATTACCCAAGAGGTGGAATCCATCAGGATCTGTATTGGTTCCGCTACTTGTGAAGGTTATCGGCCTTGAGATATTACCTGTATTCAGGTTACCATTTACATCTAAAGTAGTTCCTGTATTTTGGTAAACCTTTACGGCAATACCGCGACCAGGATTCATTTCTACTGGTCCTTTAGCTGAAGTCCATCCTAAACCGGCATTGGTATTGTTAATGGTTTCATCATACCACCAGGCTGTTGGGAAAACGGATGGCTGAGGTACAGATGGATCAGTGGTGTAAGCATATCCTACATCACCCCAGATATTGGTATCGTCTCCGTAGTTGTCTTCAACAGTTAATACAGGTGAAGTATTCACAGGTGAAGTCATGTAGTGATAATTTCCAACAAACACCCTGCGCTGAACAGTTGCCCTTCCGCTTATGGTACCTCCACCTGCAGCAACCATACCAGCACTGGCAATGGTGAGCTTGTTATTGGTGGTTATGGTACCTGCTGTTGGAGTAAGCACATTGTTCATTACAAGTGATGTTCCGGGGGCATTGGTAAGAGTAAATGAGCCTCCTGTTTTGTTCACATCTATCCTTGAATTTGCGATGAAGTTACCGGAAATAGTTTGTGGACTTGTTCCTGTAAACCTCAGCGTTCCTGAAGGACCATTTAATGATACCGTGTTGTTAGTAGAAAGATTTCCTCTCACAGTTAACACAGAAGATGCACCAAAAGTGACGGTTTGCATAGCATTTCCACTGGAAGCATTTGAGTAAACAGTTAAGTTACCCACTGTTGGACTGCTGTTGATTACCGGACGATTAACAGTGGCAGGAATCGCTATGTTCTGGTTGGCAGAAGGAGCTGATTCGTTGAACCAGTTGGCTCCTGTTTCCCAAATTGAATTTACGCCTCCTGTCCAGTTAACAGCGTCTGTGGCTGCAATCTGGAAGGTTCCGAATCCGGTAACAAGGTTACTTCTTACCTGCACAAACAAAGTGTTGCCGGCAGTTAAGCCGCTTACATACAGATAAGGCATGTTGCCAAATCCGCTGCCAAGGTCGGTACTTACAGAAGTAAGTGCACCCGTAC
>Ga0068872_10002066_pt1 | contig 15973 bp, 13 predicted proteins | sample NOAtaG_7_FD_66441 | JGI IMG/M metagenome (GOLD analysis project Ga0068872, IMG submission 66441) | Freshwater lake microbial communities from Lake Erie, under a cyanobacterial bloom - NOAA_Erie_Diel1S_2200h metaG | ecosystem: Environmental > Aquatic > Freshwater > Lake | place: USA: Ohio, Lake...
CAAACCTTTCAACGTCTCAAAAAGCCGTTTTCGCAATATTATATCGGCCCCGGTAAAGTTCAGGAAATAGCCGCACTCAAAGAGTCACTCGAGTACGACCTCGTCATTTTCGACGACGAACTAACCCCCGGCCAAACGCGCAACCTCGAGGAGACGCTCAAAACACGCGTCCTCGACCGCACCACGATTATTCTCGATATCTTTGCACGCCACGCTCGTACCCGTGAAGGCCGCATCCAAGTCGAGCTTGCACAATATAAACATCTCCTACCACGCTTGCGCCGACAGTGGACCCATCTTGAGCGCCAAGCAGGCGGTGGCGGCGGGTCTGCTGGTGGCGTTGTCGGGTTGCGTGGCCCCGGTGAGACGCAGCTCGAGGTCGACCGTCGTTTGGTCAGCAAACGTATCGCTCAGCTCGAAGAGCTCATCAAAGACATCCACGCCCAGCGCGAGGTTTACCGTGAGCGACGCCGTCGCACCGGCGTGCAAGTCGTCGCTATCGTCGGCTACACGAATGCCGGCAAATCAACCCTCCTCAATGCGATGGCCGGTCCTTCGGTGCGAGCCGAGGACCGCTTGTTTGCCACGCTCGACCCCACCACGCGACAGGTGACAACACCGCGTGGCACGCAGTATTTGCTAACCGATACGGTTGGATTCATCCAAAAGTTACCGACAGAGCTCGTGGTGTCGTTTCGTGCTACTCTCGAAGAAATCGCCGATGCCGATTTGCTCCTGCATGTGCTCGACATCACCCACAAGAACGCCGACCAACAGACACAGACCGTGCTCGATACTCTGAAGCAACTCGGCATCGAACATACGCCAATGTTGACCGTGCTCAACAAAATCGACAAACTTAGTGGTGTTGATCAACAAGAAGTCGCTGGTATGGCTGATGCGCTCGGTCTCCCTAGCGATTTTGTGGCCGTATCTGCCCAACAAGGATGGGGTATTGATTTGCTCTCACAACGCATAGAGCAGATGCTCGAGCGGCAGATGACTACCATTCGCGCCTACCTGCCATATCGGCGGGCCGATTTGCTCCAACTCTGGCGTCAGCGCGGTGTCGTGATGAGCGAAGAATATGATGGTGATGGCGTCATCGTCGAAGGTCGCATCCCCGATGATCTCGTGCATATAATCCGGAGTGCAACCACCACGTGAGCGAGCACGAATCACTCTCACCGCAGTCCATGCGCAAAAATTACTACAAAGGCGTCTTTAATGGTGCCATCTTTGGTATGGGCGAAGCTGCAAGTAGCCCGGGACTTGTGCTATCTCTCTTGATTCGGCAACTCGGTGGTTCACTGACGTTGGTTGGCCTACTCCCGGTCATCCAAAGTGCTGGCTACTTGCTCCCACAGTTAATTGTAGGAGGACGGGTACAAGCGCTCATATACAAACTACCGGTCTACCGGAAATTTGCGTTTTTGCGGATTCTGGCACAAGCAGCCATGGTCACGGCCTGTTTTGTCGCAGGCATGATTGATAACACATGGGCGTTAGCTGCAATTCTCATCAGTTATGCGCTGTTTAACTTTGGCGGTGGAGTAACGACACTAAGCTTCCAGGATGTGGTTGCCAAAATCGTCCCTGCGAATCAACGCGGCCGGTTTTTTGGCACACGGCAACTCCTTAGCGGACTACTCGCTTTCAGCGTTGGTGGCCCACTTGTCAGGTGGGTATTGAGTGACGATAGCCCGTTCATCTTCCCGTATAATTTTGCGGTCATCAGCGGCTTTAGTCTGATTTGTTACGCAATGGCGATGTCGGTATTTGCCACGGTCAACGAGCCACCAGCGCAACAAGTGGTACCGAGCATGTCGTTGCGCGATACGCTCAACGCGGCCCCCGCCATGTTGCGCAACAATCAGGATTATCGTCAGTTCATCATTGTCCGATTGTTCTTACTTATTGGCCGCATGGCTGAGCCGTTTTTTATTATTTATGTCACCGAACAACTCGGCTTACCCGCAAGCACTGCCGGACTATTTGTGGCCAGTTCTGCAGTGGCAGCCGCAATCTCAAATGCGGTGTGGGGGCGACTTGGCGACAGTCGTGGCAAACAATGGTTATTGCGTGTCACCGGCACAGTGGCGATGCTCCCACCACTGATGATGCTTTTGGCCCCTAACATCAGCGCATTCAGCAGCACATTGTTGATCGGTTGGTTGTTACTCCTGAGCCTCGCGTCAGGCACATCAGCAGACGGCATCGGCATCGCAAGCATGACCTATTTACTCGAAGTCGCCCCACCCGAGCAACGACCGCTGTACATGGGATTGGCCAATACCATTCTTGGTGTCGGCGCCCTCATTCCGGTTCTTGGTGGTATCCTCGTGAGCACATTCGGCTATCAACTTGCGTTTGTGGTAGCTGCTACGTGCAGTTGCACAGCGGTTATTTTGGCGCGTAAACTGGGACGACCGCACCACTCCGCATAGCATCAGTGTCCGGTGTCACCTTCAATTTGGTCACACGCTGCATTAACATCGCAATTTTTCACTTCCGCATAAAAACTCGGGCGCCCGTGGTCTTTTTGTCATGAAGGTTGCAACGCCAGCCTTGGCTTTTTCACAAAAAAAACACACACATAGCAATACCATGCATGTGTGTACAAAAAACACCATAAACATCAACTGACTACCAATAGCTATGAGGCAAGCGCTTGATCAACAAACTGCCACGTTTCGTCGGCCGCCTCTACATGTGGCACATGGCCGCAGTTTGGCACGATAGCAAGATGTGCATCGGGTAAATGCTCAACTAACATAAGGCCATGGGAAGCCGGAAACACCGGATCACCATCGCCCCAAATCAAATAGACCGGGCAAGTAATCCGACCGAGGTGGCGAGGCACAGGCATGTCACCATCTTTGGGGGCTACAGATTGGGTGATTTGGGCGCGCAGATGTCCTTTGACACGTACAGGAGCTGCGTATCGATTAATTTCGGCGAGCGTCACCCACTCCTTACGTTTGCTGACGCTCCGCAAACCCACGCCAATCAGGCTCGGAGACGTCGACCAAAACGCCAGTGCAAAGCCGATTACTGGAACACCGACCAACTTTGCCATGGGTGGACGATGCGTGGCATATGCCTCAGGGGCGATGGCTATAATTTTTTGGATGCGTGCAGGATCTAGTAATCCCATCTGGAGCGCTACACGGCCACCATACGAATGACCAATCACGGTGGCAGTTGCCACGCCCAACTGTTGTAGGACAGTCAATATCATACGCGCTTGCGCATCCGTTGTGTAGTCGGACGGATTAGTCGAACGCGACGTTGCCCCTGCCCCAATCATATCGATGGCAATTACTCGTTTATTGCGCGTAACGAGGCGTGTGACCATCTCAGCCCACGTATCACTCCATCCCGCAAACCCATGAAGCAAGACAACTACATCACCTTTGCCGTAATCATAGACGGCAATTGAATGTCCCCGATACGTCAGCAGTCGCGTTTCGGCAGTCAATAACTGGGTAGTATCGTGCTGTTCACGCAGATAAATCAACACAAATGGTAAGATGAGGAGCAATGTGAGCACTGCAAATGAGAATTGCATTAGCACGACGGGTTCTCCTCGGCATCGCCAATTTGGAGCGCAACAGCGCTCGCCACCACATAGTCGCCGTCATGACTTAAACTTATGTCAATTTCACACAAGTGATGCTGACGTGCTACCTCGGCAGCACGATCATGCAAACACACCAGAGGCTTTTGGTGATCGTTACGTTGAATCTCGATGCTTTGCCACGGCAAAGCAACTGAGCCGCTCCCTAGTCCTTGCAGGCCAGTCCCGAGCAATTTGGCCACAGCCTCTTTGGCAGCCCAACGGGCAGCGTATGCGTGGACACGGTCGCCACAAATCGCTTGCTCATTGGCAGTGAAGATGCGAGTGATAAATCGATCACCGTATTGGCGCATGACACGCTCAATTCGGGCGACACGCATTAAGTCAACCCCTGTGCGAATACGCAGATTCATTATTGTCTACCAATCAACGCAAGATCCGTAATCTCGGCCATATAATCATTACCACGCGCTTCGATTCGAACTGACTGCAGATATCGTGCTAATCGCAGGTACTCATCCTCACGGAGGTCAACATCAAGGCGATACCATTCAAATGGAGGTAATGCACGGTAGCGAATACGCCCGGTATCAGTCACCAACATATCTGTGGATTTGTAGGCATACAAACAAAAGTTACGTTCAAGTTGCTCGTCAGCTGGGCTGATGTATTTGTAGACTAACGTAAACATGACTGGACACTCAGACCCTGCGATACCGCCATCGACAGGAACAGATTGTGTCAACACACGCACCCAAGCCGTTAATCGGAGCGACGTATACTCGGAGACATCAGCATCGAGGTCTTGCTCAACGCCAACTGCAAATGGACGTGTTTGACTGCCGTCACGGCGCAAACGCAACACGCGGACTTGTTCATCGGCCGAGCACAAATCTGGACTCTCAGGCGAACACCCCTGAACCACTGAGAGTCGACCGTTCAGCTCATCAACCCGCATATTTGGCGCCTCGGCACGGCGGAACTCGTTCCATCCGCCCACGGTGGTCGTCCCACTATCTTCGGATGAGATATCCTGCCAATCAGGATCGCGAATTAATTGCCACGAGGCATCTACCGGATCAGCAATCACACTGTTATGGTCCACTGCGACCAACTCACCTGACGCAAGACTGACAGTTTTGCTAGCGTGTTGCACTGTTGCACTACCCGACCGTACGGCTATCTCATAGTGGTTTTGGCGATTTTTGGCATAAATGTGCACACTATAGCTGCCACCTGGCGTCATCCACACTATGACACCATCCGGTAGCACCACGTTGTACTCGACTTTTTGGTACGGCTGAAACTGGGCAACGTCGTAGCGTGCATAACCACTATGTTGTTGTAAGCTGACAATCTGACGCTGATTGTTCCATCGCGACACCTGATAGGTGTGGTAGACCAAATCGCTTCCTTCATCTTGAGCCCACAGCTGAATGTGCGTGGTATCGGGGAGCACAAGCGAGGCCACTGGACCGTAACCGGCTGCAGGCACGGTACGCACACGGTCTCCCGAACGTAACGGAATACAGATATCAGACTCACCCGGACACGGGTCAACATTCTCTGGGAGGCGCTCAATGGCACGGCTCGTCACACTGCGTGGCTCTTGGAGCAATACCCCGACAGCCACGTGACTGCGCAACATGGCCCCCTCTTGGGTGCGCATGGCACTGGTGTACGCCTGCCATGCAAGTTGCAAGGTCACGACAGCAATAATCACAAAGAAGCCGAATGCAACGATGAGCGTGACCCAGGCACTAAACTCGGGCTTACGCCACCACACAGTGACAGTCATATTTGGTTGTGAAGGTGGCGGATTTGTCGGCGTCATATAATCCACTTTAATAAATCGGCAAGTACCGTTCGAGCTCCCAGGTGCTGACGTGTTGACGATACTCTTCCCACTCTTTTTGTCGCGATTCGACAAATCGCTCAAAAATCAACGGCCCAAGCGTATCCGCAATAACCTCATCGCGTTGTAGCGCTTGAATTGCATCACCGAGGGTCATCGGCAATGGCACGTGAATACGCGAGCGCGAATTCATTGTAACCAAATCTTCCTCGGCAGCTGCGGGTAACGGCAACTCACGCCGAATACCATCAAGGCCCGCTTTGAGCATCACGGCATAGGCCAAATACGGATTACACGACGGATCTGGCGATCGCACCTCGATACGCGTCGTTTGTGGGCGATCGCTGAGCACACGTGGCACGCGGATAAACGCTCCGCGGTTAGTGCGCCCCCAGCTCACAAGCACTGGAGCCTCAAAGCCGGGCACAAGGCGCTTATACGAGTTGACGAGTGGTGCCAGCACGGCCAACATACCAGGTGCGTGCGCTAGAATTCCCGCAATGAAGTGTTTGGCCAACGGCGAGAGCCCATAGCTGTCCTCACTATCAGAAAACAAATTCGCCCCAGTCACCGCATCAACTAAACTCTGATGAACATGCATACCACTGCCAGGTAGACCAGTCATTGGTTTGGGCATAAATGACGCAAACATGCCTTGGCGCAACGCACGTGATCGTAACACTTGGCGCATCGTCATCACGGCATCAGCAGCGGCCAACCCAGATTCGAGTTGTAGGTCAATTTCGTGTTGCCCCACAGCACCTTCGTGGTGCGTCGCATTCACCTCAATATGATAGGCCTGTAGCGCTTTGACGACTTGGCGGCGGAACTGGGTGTAGCTGTCATTGGTGGCATCGAAATAGCCCACAGAATCGTTGGGCACAAGCACGGGGCGACCATCAGCGTCAGCCTTAAACAGGAAGAACTCGACTTCGGCGCTGAGGCGATAGACAAACCCCATTGCTGAGGCTTCCTCGATGGCGCGTCGTAGCACACGGCGAGGATCACCTGCATACGGGCGACCATCGGGGGAGTAAACATCACAAATCAAGCGCGCCGTGGCAATACTGACATCGCCATCTGATGGTGCGACGGCGAAAGTCGAACGGTCAGGAATCAGGTACATGTCGGTCTCAGCCACACGTGCCGGGCCCTCAAGGGCCGAACCATCAAACCAGACGCCATGATCGAGGCAATCAACCAAATTACTCACGGGAATAGTGACATTTTTGAGCATACCGGCAATATCAGTAAACTGCAGACTTATGAACTCAACGTGGTGCTGTTGCACGAGCTTCTGAATATCATCGTTGGTCACTGTGGCATTCCTTTCTGCACCGGATGAAACACATCATGGTGTGTTTGGTTGGGTCAGTGGCACAAATCGTAGTTGATACTCACCACCACGCGATTGATAGGTCATTTCCTCAAGCATAATGGCACCTTGCGTATTGCTTCGAAGCGTGTACTGTGAAACCTTAACACGCCCTGGCACAACCACCAATGGCGCGGTATCACCGACCGTATCGCGAAAAACGAGTTGCATGGCACCAGATTGCACCTGCGCCTGCACCACAACTTGGTACGGTGTATCAGGTGTTAACCCTTGTATTGTACGCCACATCACCCCTTCGGAGCCAACAAACCGCACGGCCATCGCCGAAAGCGGTTGTGCATCAGGTTGAAGCAGTACGAGCTCCTCACCTGAGCGGATGGTGCATGATGCGAGTAGCACCACACACCACACACTCACGACGATTCGCTTAACCGTACGACTCAGGGCGTGAATCGACATTGTAGGTCTTCGCCACATCGACTTTCTCAAACTTCAAGGGTGTGACCGACACCACTTTGAGGGTGGTGCGACAATCGACACACACCACGAACGTCCCTTTGACCACATGGCTTTGAACGGCTAATTGACGGCGACATACCGGACATGGTGCGACTTCTACATGCATTAGGATTACCTCTACACAAATTTATGCATCACGTGCAAATAGCGAATCAACAAATGTAGGGGCATCAAACATGGCCAAATCGGTCATCTTCTCACCCGTACCAACATACCGAACAGGCCGTTGAATATCCTGAGCAAATGCAAAGGCAATTCCGCCTTTAGCAGTGCCATCCATCTTTGTTATCGCTACAGCGGTTACATCAGACGCTGCCGCAAAGGCCTTGGCCTGGAGCACGCCGTTTTGGCCAGTAGTGGCGTCAATAACCAAGATGACCTCATGTGGTGCATCAGGTATTTTGCGCCGAATGATATTACGCAACTTCGTCAGCTCTTGCATCAAATTGACTTTGGCATGCAACCGACCAGCGGTATCAATAATCAACACATCACAATCACTGGTGGTCGCCTGCTCAACTGCATCATACACAACAGCACCCGGATCAGCACCTTGCCCACGGGTCACCACCGGCACGCCCACGCGGGCAGCCCACGTCTCAAGTTGCTCAGTAGCCGCTGCGCGAAACGTATCAGCGGCAGCGAGGAGGACCTTTTGACCACGTGAGTTATAGCGATGGGCCAACTTGGCAATGAGCGTCGTTTTGCCGGCACCGTTGACACCGACTACCAACACCACATGCGGCTTCGACTGAATATTCACTGCCACCTGTTGATCAGCCAACACACGCACCATCTCGGCACGCAACATCTCCCGCGCCTCAGCCGGATCCTTCACACCGTTGCGCCGGACGCGGTCTTTGACACGATTGACCAGGTACAATGAGGTCTCTACACCGACGTCAGCCTGGACCAACAACGCCTCGAGGTCATCCCACAACTCATCGTTGATTTGACTCGCGCCAAACAACGCGGCAATCTGACCAAAAAATCCACGGCGCGTACGCTCGGTTGCACCACTCAGTTGTGAGGCCTCTTCTTGGGCCTCTTGCTCATCACGTGGAGCATCTCGCCCTTGGCCGAATAGCCGCTTAAAAAGTGACATAGAATCCCCTAAAGTACGGTAGAGAGCGCATGACGCACTGCATCAATGACATGCGCCACCTCTCCATCCTGAAGTTCAGGGAAGTTGGGCAGTGACAGCACATGCATCGCCAAATGCTCTGTGTGTATCATACGCGTTGACGGTGCGAATTGTTGATAAACGGGTTGCTGATGCGTCGGTAATGGGTAGTGGATATCTGTACCGACCCCAGCCTGCTTTAACGCATGTTGCAAGGCATCTCGCTGATCTGACTCAATCACATACAAGTGATATACCGACTGGTAGCCATCAGGAATGGTTGGCAAGGAAATAGGCAACGTGGCAAACGCTGCGGCATACATCTGGGCAATTTCTTGCCGTCGCTCAGTACTCGCCGCAAGATGACGCAACTTGACGCGCAACAAGGCAGCCTGGAGCTCGTCCAATCGCGAATTAATCCCGCGCTGTTCGGTGGTGTAATACTTGCGCTCCCAGCCGTATTGACGCAAACGCTTGACGCGTGTGGCAATCTCATCACTGTTCGTCACAACTGCACCGCCGTCGCCGACGGCACCGAGGTTTTTGGTAGGATAAAAACTAAATGCCGCCACAGCGCCAAGACTTCCCGCGACGTGGCCATGCAACGTTGCCCCATGTGCCTGGGCAACATCCTCGACGACAGGTATGGCATGCTGTGCCGCAATCCGCATAATCGCCGGCATATCGGCCATCAACCCATACAAATGCACCGGCATGATTGCGCGCGTACGCGAAGTGATTGCCACTTCTAAAGCATTCGGGTCAAGATTGCGTGTCTGTGGATCGACATCAACAAATACCGGAATAGCGCCGATGGCAATTATTGCAGCTGTGCCGGGCACGCCGGCATTGGCCACTGTGATGACCTCGTCATTCGGTCGGACACCAACTGCAAGCAAGGCGAGTTGAATGGCATCAGTGCCGTTGGCAACACCAATTGCATGTCGGGAGGTGCAATATGTAGCAAACTCAGTCTCAAACTGGGAAACCTCTGGACCAAGTATGTAATACCCACTCCGCATGACACGGTGAATCGCGTCATTTAATTCAGTGGCAAGGATATCGTGCTGGCGCTTGAGATCATTAAACGGAACCGACATGTCGGCATCTCACTTTGTGCAACTACCGCTCTGGTAATGAGGAACGGCAACCCTATTCTCACTACCGATTATAGCAGATAACGATGCACTATACCGATTTATGTCTCTGTGGGTATATCCTGACTGAGTTGCATACGATACCCTACACCACGCACATTTTCGATGTGGAGTTCAGTGACCAGCGCATTGACCAATTTGCGCCGTAAATGCGATATATGCACCCACAGATACTGATTTTCTTGTTCATATCGATCACCCCATACTGCATGGAGTAACCGTTCGTGAGTCAAAACGTGACCAAGGTTCCGTACAAATACCACAAACAATCGGTGTTCAATCGGCGTTAAGTCAAGTAGTTCATCATGAACTCGAACTTGCCGCGAGTTCAGTAACAACTGCACACTCCCTACCCGCAACGAAGGATCGTCGTGGGGATGTTCGTGTTGGCGTCGAAGTAGATTTCGTACACGTAAGGCAATCTCGTCATAACTGAACGGTTTCACCATGTAGTCATCAACACCTGCTCGCAATCCAGCCACTACATCTTTCTCGCTGTTACGTGCCGTAACAATCATAATCGGGGTTGACATCCATGTACGCAGGTCACGTACGAAATCAAGCCCCGACTGATCAGGAAGCATCACATCAACAATCAGCAAATCAAAATACATGCGATCAAGCCGTTCGTAGGCCTCACGTACACTACTAGCCACAACAACGGTGTATTCGAGCTCCTGAAGCATTGTTTGCATTGTACGTTGTACAGAGCTATCATCATCGACAACAAGTACACGCGCAGCAATTCCATGTTTAATCAACGAAATCGTCTCAAGTTGATCTGTCAACGGCAACGTGAAGATGACCATTGTGCCCTCGTCGCGCGGCGCTGCCTCCATCACAATGTCACCACCGTGCGCTTCAATGAAATATTTGCAGATCGCCAAGCCGAGCCCAACTCCACCATTCGTTGTGTCATGTGCTTGATAGAATCGTTCAAACACGCGCCGACGATGACTTTCTGGTAATGGCGTACCAAAATCACGCACTGAAACATTCACCGCTTTTTGTTTGGGATCATAACGCAAATGAACTTCAATATCGCTTTTTGGTGCATACTTCACCGCATTCTCAAGCAGATTCTCTAGCACTTGTTCGATCCGCAACACGTCGATAAACACATCTGGTAAATCGGTATGCACACGCACACGCGTTAATGAAGCCCACGGTCGCTGGCGCTCAACAACACGCCGTACAAGTAGTTGCGGGTCAATCCGTTCACGTTGTAAGCGTACACCTTCACGATCAATGCGTGCCACATTGAGTACATCATCGATTAACTTCTGCAACCGCTGACCTTGTGCATTGATCAATTGAAGAAACTCATGGAACTGATCACGGCCGTAGGTATGCTGATTCACCAACATCGATGTTGCACCAACGATGGCAGCCAATGGCGTGCGTAGTTCGTGGCTAATCATACTAACAAAATCAGCCTTGAGTCGTTCGAGCTCGTGTTGAGTTCGGACATCCTCAAGAATGACCACGAATGCGCCCCGATTTGCATCATCACGAATTGAAACGACCTCATGACGTACAGGGATGCGTTGATCCGCCACATCGTGCACAATCTCAACAGAGTGAGTTTCATTACCCTCGAGTGCTTGAATAATTGGGAGTTGATCCACGATAAGCTCACGCCCACCAGTCATATAAAATTGCTGTGCTGATATCACTTGCGTGATTGGCAGCCCATTTTGACAAAACGGAAAAAGTTCAATGGCCTTAGTATTTGAAATTAAGACAACACCATTTATGTCAATCAACAATAATCCTATAGGCACAGAATTAACTACCATGGCGAGGCGTTTTTGTTCTTGCGCAATTTGTTCAAACAACTCAATATTCTCGAGTAATAGCGTCAATTGCTGTTGGATAAGCGAATCAAGCGCAAACGGGTGCTGATGTATCACAAATAATGTGCCAAGCGTGCGCGGCCCGATCATCAAGGCAGTGCGTTGCACCTGTAATCCATACCTGTGGACTGCAATCTCTGTAGCGGAGTGATTCAGCAGTTCAGGATCTTTCACGTACGGCTCAAGAGCGATACGATGTGGTGAATCACAATAGGCGTAGTACGTATGCATCCCTGCATGATTCATGCGTAATACTACCATCGGCAATGCAAACTCATGCCCAATTATTTCAATTAATGATTGAATACGCGACCCTTCTGGCTGTGTTGTCGTCGCATTTAAAGCGAGTTTTTGGGCGAACGCCAATCGAGCATTTTGTCGATTTACTTGGTCGAGTTGGATGGTCAGTTCTTCAGACAAATGCTGGGCAGCTTGCTCAGAATGTTGGAGCGCATCAACCAAACCACTGAGTCGATTAAAACCAACCACCACAATACCAACACCAATCAAGGCAAAAAAGACCAACACTTGATTGGTCATCGTCGACTGACTGCTAAGTTCTGCTGCACGTGCAAGCTGATTGCGTCGCTCAAGTTTTGTATTCGTGCGAATATCGCCAATAACTGACCGTATTTGCTCATATGATTGTTGACTCACACCGAGCAAAAAGTCTCGCTCAGCGTTATCACGCTCGCCACGTTCAACCATCGATATCTGCGCAAGCAACCGGCGTGAGCGCCACTCAGCAACAGATTGCGCAAGCTGACCTACCAAAGTACGATTTGCAGAGTCACGACTGATATCAATATTTTGGATGAGCAAATCAAGCGCTGCGCGATGTCGTTCGCTTGCTTGTTCAAACTGCGCTACAAAAATAGCATTTTCAGTGATAATGTAGCCACGCGTCGCAGCACGCATCTCTTGGAGTGCTACTTCGAGTTCGTTTAAATGCGTAATGGTATTATTCGTTAGCGATATCTGCGCAACAATAATGTCGTTCTGCGACTTCTGCCAACTGGGAATAATCAGCAACGCCAACAAAATACTTATCACAATGAGTAAACTCAAAACTGATGTACGTGAATGTGCAGTTTGTCGGAGCATCGTAGATAGTTTCATTGTGTGTTGTTCGCCTTTAAAACTCGCAAAACAGTCTCTCCACAATGTATTAAGTTGACCATAGTACTCGTATTATACTGTTCACTCAATGACTGGGTCAGAAAATACATCTCAGGCACTACCACGACATACACGCTGGTATCCAAATTACGGTACTGACGACTGTCGGTATCTATCGTAACATTGATAAAGCGCATGCCAGGATTCATGAAGTCCATCGTCTTCCAAGGACCATAATGGAACTCGTTCATGTTACCGTATATCAACACAGTTGCATTTGGGTCATTCAATGTGTAGAGATAATTCGATATTACACCAGCTTGCTGAGTACGTAAATCACCGCCATATCGACACACTCCAGCTAATTGTGTGCGGTATATTTGTACATTTTGAATGGCAAAATACAATAGTAACACTCCCATCACCATCCGACTTGCTGTTGCACCAAATCTTACATCAATGTGGCGCAACAACAAATCATACGTGTACGCCACAATCACATACACCACTGGCACCACCGCAAATAACCGATAGTGGTAGGTACTTATTGGAATTGTGAGCACAGCTAACGCGGTCACACCTCCCCAAAACCAGCCAAGCAGGAGTAACATACGACGTGTGCGCATCTGCCAGTGTACAATTACCATTCCAATCACAAAGAAAACTGCACTCACACCATCCAAAATCGGCACACCCGCATGATAAAAGTCAACAAATGGTGTGGTGATAAATGCTAGAATTGCCGCCTCAAACAACTGATAAATAATAAACCACTCACTCACCCCATACAAGGCCGCCTCACGCGTCAACCAACCTGTCGTTATCGAACCATCCATACTCATCCGCGACATGAACTCGCCGGGATACGCACTTGCCCAGATGATCATCGGACTCAATCCAATTAACATCAAACCAAACATGAACAGCAACGGGCGTGCCGCAGTCCAAATGGCCTGCCGATCAACGATCGCCCAAGCACCCACCAGAATTAACAAAAAAACCGTCCACGCCCACGCATCAAGATAGAAGTTAACATGAAACATCAGCGCACATGCAGCAACTACCGCAGGCCACATGCGTTTGGTTGCAACCACCTGCCAGATGCCCCACAGATACACCGGCATAAACATAGTGGCATAGATGTATGAAACCGCAACCTGCCGACTAAAGTGAATGTGCGTATGCGCAAATACCAATAACACCGTGGTAATTAGCGCCACACGCCGACCAAACAGTTGACGGGCAAACCAGTAATTTGTCAAAATTGCCCCAATACCTGCCAGCGCAGGTAAAAGCCTCACCGTCATGGCGTTTTGACCAAACAAGGCAAATATCCATGACATGAAATATAAATACGTTGTACCAACACCATCAATAGCCCCAAAGACATACCCAAGCGGGCTGTCAACCATGAACAGCGATGTGGCCCACCAGCCGATTAGGCCCTCATCACCATTCAAAATATTGGGAATCAAGCCAAGTTGAGAGGTGCGAAGCCCAATCGCCACCGTTAACAATACAATGACACCAACCATCTCATACCGATGTGTCTGCCATATCAATTGGTAATTGAGTGGTGGCCAGACTGACATCACTATATATATCCAGCCAACAATCCACGTCACCACAACCGTATGCGCATACCGCCAGAGCAGATCGGTGGTGTTCCCCGTGTGAAAGTACTGGTTATACAAATACTCGACTTGGAATGTATGACGAATAATCACCACCACTAGTAAACCCAATCCAGCAAGGAACAGATGTGGTTTACGAATACCACACTGCACCAGCCACTGATGCCAGGCTCGTTGCGATGTAGATGCCGGTTGCAACATCAACATCCAATGCGCAAGCGCCCACACGATGCTTACCACTAAGGTGACCTGATCATAGATGGCGAACTCATCCTCAATAACAATAGATGCTGCTAGTGCCATCAACAAAAATAACGTGGCAACAATCAACCCATGGAAAATTTTCATAACTGCACCCTGCCTTTGCGTGCAAATTTGTCACTTTTAGTCTGACATGATTAACTTTATGTAACCCTTACGAAAACAATTTATGCCTAAAGTTCACCTAAACATTCATACTTTTGGCCGTCAAATACTCAATCAGCACTCGTTTTATTGTAGTCACTCCTGGGCAAACCAATCCGTTCATCTGGACGGATTACCACCCCATCCGCTCTGGTCTTTATGCCAGAATTTGCCAAATTATACTTGTACATCAGACGTGATTTTTGCCACAATATCCTCAAAAGTGCAGTACAATACATGGGGAATACCATACATCAACAGGATGAATCCATGATTGTCGATCAAGATTATTCGATTTTGTTTTGTGCTGTCCCGGCGTTGCTCATTGGTATTGCATTCCTATATGTCAAATACAAGTAAGATCTCGAGCGTATAATCAACCGCCCTTGTGCCATACACAAGGGCGGTTGCGTGTCTCTAATAATTGACAAATTCACCGATTGATGATAATTTCTACATATTGAACAGCATTCATTAATGTGAACATATGAGCGACACAACATCGATTTCTGTGGTGAAATCTGCAGCCCGCGTCTTTGATGTATTTGAATTACTCGTCAAACACCCAGACGGATTATCGCTCAGCGAGATCTGCACTGCACTCAAGCTCCCCAAAAGTAGTGCTCACGCACTGTTACATACAATGGTGTTACACGGCTATCTCCGCGATGGCATGCGCGAGCGAACCTATCGCCTTGGACCTGCCCTGTTCGAGCTCGGCAGTGCCTATATAGCCAGCACCGATTTAGTAAGTGATGGTTGGGAGATTGTTCGGCACACCTCACGCGCTTGTAATGAGACCGTCCATTTGGCCGTCCTTGATGGCAACGAGGTGCTCTACGTCGCCAAAGAAGAGGGCACGAGTGCGATTCGCATGGTATCAGCGGTAGGCAAACGATTCCCCGCCTACGCCACCGGTGTCGGCAAGGTACTGCTAGCAAATTTGAGTGACGCCGAACTCCAACAACGTTACCCGGCCAACGTACAACTCCCGCCCATCACCCCGACCACCATCACCGATCCCGAGATGTTGCTTGACATGATTCACACGGTACGCAACCAAAGGTATGCTCTTGACCACGAAGAATCGACCCCTGGACTGTGTTGCGTCGCTGCACCGGTCTACGATGCGACCGGTGCAATTGTGGCAGGAATGAGCATCTCAGTGCCCAATATTCGCTTCACTGAGAGTCGACGCGATCAATTGCTTGATCTTGTACGACAACAGTCCATGCGCCTGTCAAACATCTTAGGATACCGTCATCACACCCTTTAAAATGTGACTGATAAACCACCATCAACAACAATCGTATGACCAGTCAAGTATGTTGCTGTGCCTTCAGCCAGAAATACGGCCACAGTAGCGATCTCTTCGGGTTCAGCTGGACG
>Ga0068872_10002068_pt1 | contig 15955 bp, 10 predicted proteins | sample NOAtaG_7_FD_66441 | JGI IMG/M metagenome (GOLD analysis project Ga0068872, IMG submission 66441) | Freshwater lake microbial communities from Lake Erie, under a cyanobacterial bloom - NOAA_Erie_Diel1S_2200h metaG | ecosystem: Environmental > Aquatic > Freshwater > Lake | place: USA: Ohio, Lake...
AAGAGAGAAGTTTCTAAAAACAGGAAAAGGCCGTGAATTTTTGAAAAGCAAAATTGGCCAGAGCAACTGATCCGCCTAGGCGGAAGGGTCCCTGGTTCAAGTCCAGGAGGGAGAGCAAAAAGGCGCTGCGAAAGACAGTGCCTTTTTAGTTAATAGCCGGATGAACAGGGTAATGAGAAAACTAGGAGCTTTTATCATTATCTACTCATCGCTCGTGTCGTTGGCTTCTGCACATTGGCAAAGGGATTCCGTTGAAACCGACTTGATCGAGGTTTTATCAAAAAGCTTGAATATTTCCACCAAAGAAAAACCGCAAAAGCGTAAGGGGTTTTATTTTTCAATTGTTCCGGTGACCACCACATCAGGAGGCAAGAGAATCCTTGTGTCTTCCATCAACATTGCGTTCAGGCTTGGCAAAGAAGACTCCACTAATTTTTCAAGCATCTTTTTCCTTCCTTACACAAATTTTTCGGACAATATTGGGTTCGGTCTCAAATTAAATCTATTCACGAGCAAAAATATCTGGAATTTGCCCGGAGAAATACGTATCAGCAAAATTGGTCAGTTCACCTATGGGCTTGGCAGTCTTTCCACGGAAGCGCAACAAACCAATTTGCAATACAACAACCTACGGGTATACCTTAATGCAAACAGAAAGCTAGCCGGCAACTACTTTGCAGGAATGGGCTTTGACTACGATAATTACTATGACATTCAATCTACGCCTGCTGGCAACAACGAAAATCAATTTGAAAAGTATGGCATCGGAACTAATTCAAGTACAGCTGCCCTGGGCATCAACTTCAACCTATTGTACGACAACCGCAAAAACTCAATTAACCCAACTGACGGCTGGTATGCGGCTTTTATTTATCGGGTTAATCCGTTGACCACCAATGCCCAATGGACTTCTGTTTATTTCGATGCGCGAAGGTATTTTCGACTGCCATCTATTAAACGAAAAATCATGGCGCTGTCCGCCTTTTATTGGGGTACAGACGGGAAAGTACCTTACCTCAACTTGCCGGGCACACAATTGGAATTCACTGGACGTTCAGGGCGTGGTTATTCTGTCGGTCGCTTTCGCGGAAAACAAATGCTCTACTTAGAGGGCGAATACCGATTTGATATTTCTAAAAACGGATTGTGGGGAGGTGTTCTTTTTCTAAATGCACAATCCTTATCTGATAGCGATAACAATTTCACGGCTATCAATCCGGCAGGCGGTTTTGGTGCACGAATAAAATTTAACAAAACATCGGAAACAAACCTTACACTCGACTTTGGTTTTGGCAAAGACTCCTTTGGTTTTTACATTGGCCTTGGCGAGTTTTTCTAACTAAGCATCTATTTTGCCACTTCAAAATAAAGAAAGCTGCTGATCTTTACTTTTAAAGAGCTGAGTGCTCCTTACCGCACCGTTAGCAGCCACAATTTGATAAACCTCCGTGGCAGAAGTTCGCGGTGCCACAATTACCTGAGTGCTACCCGCTACGCTTGAAAACAAACCTTCCACAATCTCGGGCCTATTGTTATTCTTTGAAAGATGTGAAAGGAACAAGTGACTCATAAAAAGTGGCCGATGCTTCAAAAATAGTTGCAAGGCTTCTTTATTGGATAAATGTCCAACTCCTCCACGAATTCTGTTTTTTAAATGCTGTGGGTATCCTCCGTTCTCCAACATCTCTTCATCGTAGTTCGATTCCAGAAAGGCGGCATGGCATAACTGAAAACCTTTTGTCAAATGCTCGCATACTCTCCCAGAATCTGTGAATACTCCGACATTTACTCCACCGTGAGAAACAATAAAACTATGTGGATCGTTGGCGTCATGCAATTTCGGAAGCGCCACAACTGCCAAATCACCCACGTACACTGGCTCGTAAGCTGTAAAATGAACAGCCAAACATTCAGTCCACTCTAATGACTGATTTTTTCGCGTGGCTGATGTAATGTAGATGGGAATCTTGAACTTCTTGACAATCTTGTGCAGTCCGTTAATATGGTCGGAATGCTCATGCGTGATAAATATCGCTTTCACTTTCTGCATCGAAAGCTCGAGCTGCTTCATCCGTTGCTCCGTCTCTCTACACGAAATACCAGCATCTATCAGCACCGCTTCGTGTTTATTGCCAATGTAATAGCAATTACCGTTACTGCCTGAATTTAGTGAAGCTACCTGGAGTGACATTCTTCGAAGGTACAGTTTTCGTAGAAACTTACTTCTTAAATTTATTCATCAGTGCTGCCATCTTCTCTTCCATGCTTACCTCGCGCACTGGCTCTTTTGGTTTTGGCTTTGTCAATCCTTCGGACTTCATCGACTGATGACTACCCTCCTTTTTCGGAGAAGCATTAAACGGATCACTCTTCAACGATAATGCTATTCGTTTTCGCTGAACATCCACCTCCATCACCGTTACTTTTACTCTTTGTTGTACCGCCACCACTTGGTTTGCATCTTTCACGAAGCGATCTGCCAAATGACTCACATGGACCAACCCATCCTGATGAACACCTATATCAACGAATGCCCCAAAGTTAGTGACATTAGTGACGATACCAGGTAGCACCATTCCTACTTTAAGGTCTTTGATTTCATTAACTCCTTCCTGGAAAGCAAACGCCTCGAATTTCTCGCGCGGGTCACGCCCCGGTTTTTCCAATTCAGCAAGAATATCATTGAGTGTCGGGAGACCAACTGAATCACTCACATACTTTTTCAAATCCAACTTCTTTCGAAGATCACTGCTTGTCATTAAGTCACCAATCGTACATCCTAAATCGGTGGCAAATTTTTCAACTAACGCATACCTCTCCGGATGAACGGCACTGGTGTCCAATGGATTTTTTGCATCGCGGATACGCAAAAAACCAGCACATTGTTCAAACGCTTTCTCACCCAAGCGGGGAATCTGATGCAATTCTTTCCTTTCTTTAAATGGGCCATGTTGATTTCGATACTCAACAATACTTTTCGCCAATTGCGGACCAAGCCCGGATACGTAAGAAAGCAATTCCTTACTTGCCGTGTTCACCTCCACACCTACCGAGTTTACGCAACTCATCACCACATCATCCAAACCAGCTTTTAATTTTCCCTGATCTACATCATGCTGATATTGGCCAACACCAATAGACTTAGGATCAATCTTTACCAACTCGGCAAGCGGATCGGTGAGTCTTCGTCCAATGGAGACAGCACCACGCACTGTGAGATCGTGATTGGGAAATTCTTCGCGCGCCACTTCAGAAGCAGAATAAACCGAAGCTCCACTTTCATTTACCATGACTACCATAATATCAGTGGGCAAGCCTATTGATTTCACAAAACTCTCCGTCTCTCTGCTAGCCGTTCCATTTCCAATGGCAATAGCCTCTATTTTAAATCGATCACAAAGGCCCAATACTATTGTAGCCGCCTGCGTGGTTTGGCGTTGCGGCTCCAGCGGATAAATAACGGTATCAAAAAGCAATTCGCCTTGAGCACCCAGACAAACCAGTTTAATTCCACTTCTAAAACCCGGATCCAAAGCAAGCACTCGTTTTTGACCTAGCGGTGAAGCGAGCAACAATTTTTTTAGATTGGCTGAAAATACTTTAATAGCTTCTGCATCTGCCTGCATTTTCGTTTCCAGTCGTAGCTCACTTTCCAATGTTGGCTTTAACAGTCTTTTGTAGCTGTCCTTAATGGCCAGTTTAACTTGTTCGCCAGCCGAAGTATTCGTTTTTACAAATTGATTTTCTAAATGTTGGATGACCAATTCTTCGGTGGGCGCTATGTCTAACATTACAAAACCTTCTTTCTCAGCTCTGCGCATGGCTAACAACCGATGAGAGGGTGTTTTTTTGATCGGTTCCTTCCAATCAAAATAGTCTTTGAATTTCTGTGCCTCTTCGCTTTCGGCTTTTGATTTTATGACGGTAGCGTGTATGCTGCCATCTTGCCAAAAAAGATCCCGAACATTTTTTCTAGCCTCGGGATTTTCGCTAATCCATTCGGCCATGATATCCCGGGCTCCATCAAGCGCTTCCTGCTGGTTGCCTACACCCAGCTCTAGGTTGATAAACTGCGAAGCCAATTCCTCGATGTTGACTACCTTTTGCTCAAAGATTTGATTGGCCAAAGGCTCTAGTCCTCGTTCCTTTGCTGCGGTAGCCTTTGTCTTTCGTTTTGGCTTGTAGGGTAAATAGATGTCTTCTACCTCAGCGAGTGTTTGTGCCTGCTCAATGGCCTTGATAAGTGCGGGCGTGAGTTTCTCTTGTTTTTCGATCGATTTCAAAACGGCCTCTTTCCGTTTATCTAACTCAGTAAGCTGTTCGTGCCGATCGCGAATCGCAGCCAACTGCACTTCATCCAGGCTGCCTGTTTGTTCTTTACGATAGCGTGCCATAAATGGAATGGTAGCACCTTCTGCGAGCAGCGCTATCACTACCTCTACTTGGTTGGGAGAAACACTTAACTCTGTTGCAATTTGTAGACTGTTTTTTTCCATTGAATGATACTATCCTTTTTTAAATAAACGGGGCTGCAAAAATAAGGAAGGAAAGGAAAGAGCAAAGTCCTGTTAAAGGGAAAGGCAAAATAGTTGAACAAAATGCCAAAAAAGAAAGGGGTTTGCTGAAAATACGTGGTTTTCCACGTTGACTTATGTTTGGAAATAAGACGACTTTTGGTTAATACTAAAAAGGTAGGGCGGCTAGTAAAAAACAACCCCGACAAGTCGGGGCTATTTTAAATGTTTTCACAACGGAATAATCCTTATTGTGATTTGCTTCAAATTGTGTAATTCAAAAGTAGCATAAAATATGGAAAACAAAAAAATTGTTGGCTTGGACGTAGGCACATCTTCAATAGGATGGGCAGTAATTAACGAAGCTGAAGGTCAGCAAACCAAAATCCTTGGAATAGGAAGCAGAATAATACCACTTGCTACGGATGAAAAGAGTGAGTTTGAATCGGGTAATGCTATCTCAAAGAATCAGAAAAGAACACTAAAGCGTACGCAACGAAAAGGATACGACCGTTATCAGTTAAGAAAGGAGAATCTTGGCAAACGGCTTATTGAATTAGGAATGATGCCTGATACTTCGCTGTTCGCATTAAGCGCATTAGAGTTGTATGGGTTGCGTGCCAAAGCGACCTATGAAAAAATTACGTTACCAGAAATTGGTAGGATATTATTTCATCTCAACCAGAAAAGAGGTTACAAAAGCAGCCGAAAGGATGAATCGAAAGACAAGAAAGAAACAGATTATGTAGCAGAAGTTAATTCGCGGCACGAAAAAATTAAACAAGATAAAATAACCATAGGGCAATATTTCTATTCTCGACTACAAAAAGATGAACGTTATAGAATCAAAGATCAAATCTTCCCAAGGGCTGCTTATATAGAAGAATTTAATGCGATTTGTTCGACCCAACAAGAATTCTATCCAGAAGTATTAATAGATAACACTATTCGGCAACTGCGTGACGAAATCATCTATTATCAACGCCCATTAAAATCGCAGAAAGGTCTTGTTTCCATTTGTGAATTTGAAGCCAAGTGGTTCAGGAATAAGGAGGGCAGAGAAGTACTCAGTGGGCCGAAAGTAACGCCCAGAAGTTCTCCGCTCTTTCAGGTCTCTAAGCTGTGGGAAACGATTAATAATATTTCTATTAATTCAAAACGAGGTGAGCCTTTTACCATTTCCATTGAAAAGAAAAAGGAACTCTTCAATTATTTGGATAACAATGAAAAATTATCCGAGGCAGAGTTATTCAAAATACTTGGTATAGGCAAAAATGAAGGGTACTACGGAAATAAGCAACTGGCCAAGGGACTTCAAGGTAATTTAACTAAAACAGCCATTGCTAAAGTATTGCAGGGCAGCAATCCGCTAGTGCAATTATTAACTTTCGATCTAACTGAGGAAAATTATCAACGCCTTGATATTGATTCAGGAGAATTAGCAGAGCGCATCCGTGTGAACGTTGATTTAGAACAGCAACCACTCTTTAAACTATGGCACGTACTCTACTCGATACCAGAAGAAAAAGATATTGTTAAAAAACTAGTTGCTGACTTTGACATACCAGAAGATTTAGCAAATCAACTAGCAAAACTAGACTTCACTAGAGGAGGTTTTAGCAACAAATCATCAAAAGCAACACGCCATATTTTGCCTTATCTTCAGCAAGGTGCAAAATACAGTGATGCAATGACATTAGCTGGCTATAGCCACTCTGACTCTTTAAGTAGGGCTGAAAATCTTATTCGGCCATTAAAAGATAAACTCAAGCTGCTCCCCAAAAATAGCTTAAGGCAGCCAGTAGTAGAGAAAATATTAAATCAATTGATCAATCTGGTCAATGCAATTATCGATAAATACGGTAAGCCAGATGAAATTAGAATTGAACTGGCGCGAGAACTAAAGCAAAGTTTGGATGAACGCAACACCGCATTTAAAAACAACAATAAAAGAGAAACTGAAAATAAAGGAATTGCTGAAAGGCTTCATAAAGAATATCATGTAAAGGCAAATAGAAGAAACATTGAAAAGTGGAGGTTATATGACCAAACAAACGGAAACTGTTTGTATTGTGGCAATAAAATTGAATTAGCCGATTTTTTGAATGGCGATGAATCTGATGTAGAACATATCATACCCAAGGCCAAACTATTTGACGACTCCTTTCAAAATAAAGTAATCAGCCACAGGCGATGTAACAAAGCCAAAGGAGATAGCACCGCTTATGATTATATGCTTACTCAATCCACAGAGCAGTTGAGCCGGTATGAAGAATCAGTGGCTCAACTTTTTAAGGATAGAAGAATTACTAAAGCAAAAAGGGATAAGCTATTGATGGCTGAAGCAAAAATACCGAGTGATTTTATTGCGCGGCAATTACGTGAAACGCAATACATAGCTCGAAAATCACGGGATATATTACAAGAGGTATGTCGCAACGTTTGGGCGACAAGTGGCAGCGTTACCGAAAAGCTGCGAAAACTATGGGGTTGGGAAGAAGCCCTCATGCATCTGCAACTCGATAAGTATAAAACAGCAGGAAAAACAGAATGGGTCGAATACGAAAGCAATGGCCAGACACATAAAAAAGAGCGAATCATTGGTTGGACAAAAAGAGATGACCATCGCCACCATGCCATTGATGCCCTTACCATTGCTTGCACACAGCAAGGGTTTATACAACGGATCAACACGCTTAACTCGAAGCATACGCGTAATGAAATGCTGGCCGAAGTAAAAGACCAAACTTATAGAGAAAAGCTAACCTTATTAGAAAAGTCACTCCTTAATAAAAGGCCATTTGATACTGCCAGTATTGAAAAGCACTTATCACAAGTTCTTATTTCATTTAAGTCAGGAAAAAAAGTAGCCGTCATTGGAAAGAGAAAAGTAAAAAAGAATGGAAAAAAAATAGTAAGGCAAGAAGGTATTGTTATCCCCAGAGGACCACTTAGCGAGGAGAGTGTCTATGGGAAAATAAAAGTTAGAAAATATGAAACTGTAAAACTTTCGCCTGCATTTGACAATGCAGAGGCCATCATCAACAAATCACACAAGGCATTAGTCAACAAACGGCTTGATGAATTTAACCAAGAGCCGGCAAAGGCATTTAAAGGATTAGCTAAAAACCCGATTTGGATAGATGCAAGCAAAACGCAAGCTCTAACTTCGGTTGATGTGATATCCTTTAAAGACGAGTATGTAATTAAGTACCCCATCGGTAACATTACGTTAAAAGACCTACCCTCAATTGTCGATAAACATATTCGTCAAGTAATTGAAAAAAGGCTCTCCCTCTATAATAACAATGCAAAAGAAGCCTTTAAAGATTTAGAGAATAACCCAGTATGGTTTAATGAAGAAAAAAGAATACCTATTAGAACTGTCCGTTGTTTCACAGGATTGGATGCAGTAGCTCCCGTAAAATTCAATGATGAAAGTAAAGCTGTTGGTTTCGTAAAGCCAGGCAACAACCATCACATAGCCATCTATCAAAATGAAGAACGTAAGAAACAAGAACACGTAGTTACTTTCTGGGATGCCGTAGAGAGGAAAATGAATAGAATACCTGTAGTAATCCGAAACCCAAAAGAAATTTGGGATATAGTGCTATCAAACAAAGAAAAATACTCCCAAGATTTCTTAGCAAAGCTTCCAGAAGATGGATGGACTTACACAACTAGTATTCAACAAAATGAAATGTTCGTTTTCAATTTAAGTAACGAGACCTTAGATGAAGCTATCCGAAACAAAGACAATGATTTGATTAGTAAAAATCTTTTTAGGGTAAGAAAGCTGACAGAGGGGGCATATTGGTTTAACCACCATCTTGAAACTGAACCCAAAGAAAGCGTGGAGGACAAGAAATTAGGAAAGTGTGTGCAGGCAAGCTTAACAAGCATGACAGGGATAAAAGTAAAGATTGACTGCCTTGGCAATATTTCAAGAGCTTAAAGCAAATTATCGAATGGCACCAAAGATGCTCTACCATCTCTACACCCACACCAATGGCTCTGAAAACCTCTTCTTCAGTGATGAGAACTTTCGATATTTTTTAAAACTATATAGAGTTTACAACGCGAGGCAAAGGCCTGACAGGTCTTCTCCGCGATGGCCATCAAGACCTGTCAGGTCTAGCCAGAATCCAGCAACTTGTTCTCAACTCTAAATCCGTTAATGAATAAAGTACCATGTTGCCCGGCAGAACCTACCATTTGTACACCCACGCCAACGGATCGGAAAACCTCTTCCGCTGTGATGAGAATTTCAGGTATTTTTTAAGACGATATAAAGAGTTTACAACGCGAAGCAAAGGCCTGACAGGTCTTCTCCGCGATGGCCATCAAGACCTATCAGGTCTAGCCAGAATCCAGCAACTTATTCTCACCTCTAAATCCGTTAATGAATAAAACACCATGTTGCCCGGCAGAACCTACCATTTGTACACCCACGCCATTGGCTCTGAAAACCTCTTCCGCAGCGATCAAAATTTTCGGTATTTTTTAAAACGATATAAAGAGTTTACAACGCGAGGCAAAGGCCTGACAGGTCTTCTCCGCGATTGCCATCAAGACCTATCAGGTCTAGCCAGAATCCAGCAACTTGTTCTCACCTCTAAATCCGTTAATGAATAAAACACCATGTTGCCCGGCAGAACCTACCATTTGTACACCCACGCCAACGGATCGAGAAACCTCTTTCGCTGCGATGAAAATTTTCGGTATTTTTTAAAACTATATAAAGAGTTTACAACGCGAGGCAAAGGCCTGACAGGTCTTCTCCGCGATTGCCATCAAGACCTGTCAGGTCTAGCCAGAATCCAGCAACTTATTCTCAACTCTAAATCCGTTAATTAATAAAACACCATGTTGCCTGGCAGAACCTACCACTTGTACACCCACGCCAACGGATCGGAAAACCTTTTCCGCTGCGATGAAAATTTTCGGTATTTTTTAAAGCGATATGAAGAATTTACGGGCCGTGTGGCCGATACGTTGGCCTGGTGCCTGATGCCCAACCACCTGCACCTGTTGGTAAAAATAAAAAGCGAAGCGGAGCTGGTGGGTTTTTTTAAGAGTAAAAATTTAGTGAAAGACCTGACAGGTCTTTTTCGCGATGGCCAACAAGACCTGTCAGGTCTGGAGGCGGAATTGGAGCTACAGCGCCTTACTATTTTACAATTCAGCCATCTCCTTAACGCCTACACCAAAGCATACAACAAAGTTTACCAGCGCAAAGGGTCGCTCTTCACAAGGGCTTTTAAACGCAAAGAAATTACCACCGACAGCTACTTTACCTCAATCATCCACTACATCCATCACAACCCGGCACATCATGGCTTTGTAGAAAAAATAGAAAGCTGGCCGTGGAGTTCATACCATGCACTTCTCTCGCAATCGCTTTCACCCATTCAACAAGAAGTAATTGATTGGTTTGGCAATCGCAAGCAATTCATTGAATTCCATCAACAGGCAGCACAACCGTTACCCGAAATAGCCCATGATTAAACGCACGCTGTACTTTGGCAACCCGGCCTATCTTAGCACTACACTTGATCAGCTTGTAGTCCGGCTGCCCACTATTGAAAAAAATGATGGTCTACCTGCAGGATTTAAAAAAGAAGCGGCAGCCACCATACCCATTGAAGACATTGGTGTAGTCATGCTCGATCATCAGCAGATCATCATTACTCAGGCGCTGATGGCCAAACTACTCGACAACAACGCAGCCATTATCACCTGCAACCCTACGCATCACCCTACCGGATTACTACTCAATTTAGAGGGACATTCATTGCAGAGCCAACGCTTTCAGGCACAGCTTGAAGCAACCGAGCCATTGAAAAAGCAATTATGGCAACAAACCATTCGGGCCAAAATTTTAAATCAGGCCGCCTTATTACGGTGGCGTGGGTATGAAACCACCAACATGGAACGCTGGGCCAATGAAGTAAAATCGGGCGACCCCGAAAACATGGAAGGCCGTGCAGCTGCATGGTATTGGGCGCATATTTTTAAAGGCATAAAGGCCTATCTCCCTTTTGATGAGGGAGCGTCCGCCAACAGTTTATCCAATTTTGTGCGTGACCCTGGCGGCCTGGCACCCAATCAACTGCTCAACTATACCTATGCTTTGTTGCGCGCCACCATGGCACGCTCGCTGGTGGGGTCGGGCTTGTTGCCAGTAATGGGCATCTTTCACCGCAACCAATACAACGCCTATTGTTTGGCAGATGACATTATGGAACCCTACCGACCTTTTGCCGATAGACTGGTGGTGCAACTGATAGAGGAAAACGGATTGGCAGAGGAGCTTACTCCAACTATTAAAAAAAAATTACTCGTTTTGCCTGCGCTGGATGTATGCCTCCAAGGCGAAACCAGTCCGTTGATGGTAGCTATGCAGCGCACAAGTGCTTCGCTGGCCAAATGCTTTTTGGGAGAAACAAGAAAAGTCATTTATCCTTCTTTGGAAGTTGGGACCTAGACGCTAAACGGGGGTGCAAGACTTGAGACGGGAGATACTAGCCGTAAGGCTTTAAAACCACAGATTAAGAGCCTTGCGACTTGGCAATTGCTACGATTTTGAAAACAGAGCGGCTAAATGCGTATCGAATTATGTGGATTATGGTGCTTTTTGATTTGCCCACCGAAACCAAGCAAGACAAAAAGAACTATACCGACTTTCGCAAAAAAATGCAGAAAGACGGCTTTACCATGTTTCAATTCAGCGCCTATTTGCGCCACTGCTCCAGCCGCGAGAATGCCGAAGTACATGTGAAGCGGATACAAAAAAATCTGCCGCCAAAGGGTCATGTAGGCATTTTAACAGTTACCGACAAGCAATTTGGCATGATGGAGATATTTTTTGGGCGAGAGAAGAAAGAAAAAGCCCCAATACCAGAACAGTTAGAACTGTTTTAGGCCGGGGCTTTTACCGATAGATTGCCACATTTTTTTTCCTTGTAATTTTCGTTGTAACTATCTGTGATAGAAAGAATTGCCCTAGGGTACTCTGTATGCAATCTATCAAAGAACACAATCTGAAAGCAAATCACAACTGCCAGTGTCGCCATCGCCTACCTCGCGGCTCTGTATGCAATCTATCAAAGAACACAATCTGAAAGCAAATCACAACAGGTATGGAGAAAGGAAGGGTGTTGGCGGTTCTGTATGCAATCTATCAAAGAACACAATCTGAAAGCAAATCACAACTGCGGCACTCGGCCAGTTCGGCCACCACGCTCTGTATGCAATCTATCAAAGAACACAATCTGAAAGCAAATCACAACTACTATTGGCTTCGAGCGTCACCCAGACTTTCTGTATGCAATCTATCAAAGAACACAATCTGAAAGCAAATCACAACAGTCAATCAGTTATCATTACGTGATTGAGATCTGTATGCAATCTATCAAAGAACACAATCTGAAAGCAAATCACAACATAAATGAAATTGACCAACTCATAATTTGTCTGTATGCAATCTATCAAAGAACACAATCTGAAAGCAAATCACAACTACAGGATTAACAATAGGTACTTATACTGGTCTGTATGCAATCTATCAAAGAACACAATCTGAAAGCAAATCACAACACACCCACCACTATGCCATCTTCCCACACGTCTGTATGCAATCTATCAAAGAACACAATCTGAAAGCAAATCACAACTAGTTAGAAATGTGATATGAGAAAAATATTTCTGTATGCAATCTATCAAAGAACACAATCTGAAAGCAAATCACAACCAGCCGCTTCTTCTTCTCGCGGTTGATCTTCTGTATGCAATCTATCAAAGAACACAATCTGAAAGCAAATCACAACAAAAAACTGAATGGGGTTGCTGAATAATTCTCTGTATGCAATCTATCAAAGAACACAATCTGAAAGCAAATCACAACTGGCCGATAAAGATTCTATTGAAGAGCTGCTCTGTATGCAATCTATCAAAGAACACAATCTGAAAGCAAATCACAACAGTGCGGTGGGAGAAAAAATTTAAAATGTTCTGTATGCAATCTATCAAAGAACACAATCTGAAAGCAAATCACAACTGGTTTACCATTCGAGATCGCAAATTCTTATCTGTATGCAATCTATCAAAGAACACAATCTGAAAGCAAATCACAACTAGCTTGTTGAGCTTGCTAAATCTGCCCATCTGTATGCAATCTATCAAAGAACACAATCTGAAAGCAAATCACAACCGTTAAGGAATTGCCCTCTATTCCTTTTGATCTGTATGCAATCTATCAAAGAACACAATCTGAAAGCAAATCACAACTTTCTGCCACTTCATCTGCGATCAGAATATTCTGTATGCAATCTATCAAAGAACACAATCTGAAAGCAAATCACAACCGCACACCTTGCGTTTGAGCGAGTCAGCCCTCTGTATGCAATCTATCAAAGAACACAATCTGAAAGCAAATCACAACAAAGCAGCTTGAGTTACCGCTCCATCCGTTCTGTATGCAATCTATCAAAGAACACAATCTGAAAGCAAATCACAACGACAAACCGTTAGATGATCTCGAGAAAAAATCTGTATGCAATCTATCAAAGAACACAATCTGAAAGCAAATCACAACTACTCGTCTGCATCTCTCAGCTCTTTAGCGTCTGTATGCAATCTATCAAAGAACACAATCTGAAAGCAAATCACAACCTTTACGGATCGCTTCAGATATGACGAGGCTCTGTATGCAATCTATCAAAGAACACAATCTGAAAGCAAATCACAACTTTGTATTGATGCTCTTTAACGTTGATCTCTCTGTATGCAATCTATCAAAGAACACAATCTGAAAGCAAATCACAACATGCTTTACAAGCGTATTCATTCTGCCTGATCTGTATGCAATCTATCAAAGAACACAATCTGAAAGCAAATCACAACTGTTAAAGCAAAGTATAGGTTCTGGAGTTGTCTGTATGCAATCTATCAAAGAACACAATCTGAAAGCAAATCACAACGATCACGTCCTTTCCCTTAGTGCCTCCCATTCTGTATGCAATCTATCAAAGAACACAATCTGAAAGCAAATCACAACGCCGCGTTGTAAGTTATTGAGCCAGCGTTCTCTGTATGCAATCTATCAAAGAACACAATCTGAAAGCAAATCACAACTCGGATACAATTGTGAAAGTTGCCATAGTTTCTGTATGCAATCTATCAAAGAACACAATCTGAAAGCAAATCACAACTGTGTAGGTTTTGCCGTTCAAAAGTTCGCTCTGTATGCAATCTATCAAAGAACACAATCTGAAAGCAAATCACAACGGTAGGGAGGTATTAGTAAAACGCTTACCCTCTGTATGCAATCTATCAAAGAACACAATCTGAAAGCAAATCACAACTGTAAGTGTTGGCAATGTAATGTCTCTGTCTCTGTATGCAATCTATCAAAGAACACAATCTGAAAGCAAATCACAACTAAAGTAACAAATCTGTCCATTGTAATTCTCTGTATGCAATCTATCAAAGAACACAATCTGAAAGCAAATCACAACTCACTGCGCGATACACCACGTATCCTCCATCTGTATGCAATCTATCAAAGAACACAATCTGAAAGCAAATCACAACGGGTCTGCGGTATCTTGCCACCGGTATTGTCTGTATGCAATCTATCAAAGAACACAATCTGAAAGCAAATCACAACAAAGCGAGTCATTGAGCATCTTGGATACTCTCTGTATGCAATCTATCAAAGAACACAATCTGAAAGCAAATCACAACAAACAGAAGATGCTTTGTGGCTCAAAGCTATCTGTATGCAATCTATCAAAGAACACAATCTGAAAGCAAATCACAACCAGCACCAGATCGCTGCCCCATTTGAATTTCTGTATGCAATCTATCAAAGAACACAATCTGAAAGCAAATCACAACTTCTCCAGCTCGGTAATCTGATACTCCAGATCTGTATGCAATCTATCAAAGAACACAATCTGAAAGCAAATCACAACAGCATTTCTATCTAAGCAAATCAGAGATGCTCTGTATGCAATCTATCAAAGAACACAATCTGAAAGCAAATCACAACACAAGACCCGGAAGGGGACGGAGCAGATGTCTGTATGCAATCTATCAAAGAACACAATCTGAAAGCAAATCACAACAGTTTTATCACAGGCATAGGATCGGCTTACTCTGTATGCAATCTATCAAAGAACACAATCTGAAAGCAAATCACAACAATGGCCTTCGGTTCTCAAGCTCAGGAATTTCTGTATGCAATCTATCAAAGAACACAATCTGAAAGCAAATCACAACTCACTCTCGCACGTCTCCCCGTCTGCGCATTCTGTATGCAATCTATCAAAGAACACAATCTGAAAGCAAATCACAACAACTAAATGGTTTGATATTGAAAACCTTTATCTGTATGCAATCTATCAAAGAACACAATCTGAAAGCAAATCACAACTATTACGCAAAAACTCTGCTTTAAATTCATCTGTATGCAATCTATCAAAGAACACAATCTGAAAGCAAATCACAACCCCGTGGATAATGGGCGTTGTCTTCTTTTTTCTGTATGCAATCTATCAAAGAACACAATCTGAAAGCAAATCACAACCCCTTTTTAGTGGGGTATTGGTAAGCCTTTCTGTATGCAATCTATCAAAGAACACAATCTGAAAGCAAATCACAACAGAGATGTTTGAGAATAACCTATCGAGGTTCTGTATGCAATCTATCAAAGAACACAATCTGAAAGCAAATCACAACTTGGCTATCAAAGAGAAGTTTGGTAACCTTTCTGTATGCAATCTATCAAAGAACACTCCCGCTAGGGCGGGATGAAACAAATCTGAAAGCAAATCACAACTTATACATTGGTGGAACTGTTCGGCCTCCCTCTGTATGCAATCTATCAAAGAACACAATCTGAAAGCAAATCACAACAGTGATGGAAAGTGCCACTGTTGAACTTTCTCTGTATGCAATCTATCAAAGAACACTCCCGCTAGGGCGGGATGAAACAAATCTGAAAGCAAATCACAACGGATCGCTAGAGTTTGATGGGCATTGTTTGTCTGTATGCAATCTATCAAAGAACACAATCTGAAAGCAAATCACAACCTTATACATTATGCCCAATGCTACGACAACTCTGTATGCAATCTATCAAAGAACACTCCCGCTAGGGCGGGATGAAACAAATCTGAAAGCAAATCACAACCCAATATTTAAACCAATATCACCAGCTATTTCTGTATGCAATCTATCAAAGAACACAATCTGAAAGCAAATCACAACTAATTTTGATGGTGATTACATTATTGAGGATCTGTATGCAATCTATCAAAGAACACTCCCGCTAGGGCGGGATGAAACAAATCTGAAAGCAAATCATCCCGATTGTAAACATCGGGACAATCTATCCTTGCCCACCGTAGCCTTTGCGAAGGTGGGAAAGAACACTC
>Ga0068872_10002072_pt1 | contig 15944 bp, 14 predicted proteins | sample NOAtaG_7_FD_66441 | JGI IMG/M metagenome (GOLD analysis project Ga0068872, IMG submission 66441) | Freshwater lake microbial communities from Lake Erie, under a cyanobacterial bloom - NOAA_Erie_Diel1S_2200h metaG | ecosystem: Environmental > Aquatic > Freshwater > Lake | place: USA: Ohio, Lake...
GATTTATTGTTCGTGGCGCAGGGCCGCTCCTACAAAATCGCGGAAGAGTGGATGTGGCCGGTTTGGGCGTGACAACAGCTCCGGGTGGAACTGCGTGCCCACAAACCACGGATGGTCGCGGAGTTCGATAATCTCGACCAAACGATGGTCGGGCGACTGGCCACTGATAATGAGGCCGGCCTCTTCGAGTTGCTTGCGATATTTGTTGTTGAACTCAAAGCGGTGGCGATGGCGCTCAGAGACCTCGGTTGATGCATACGACATGGCCGCCTTGCTACCCGGGGTGAGCACACAAGGGTATGCGCCAAGCCGCATCGTACCGCCCTTGTCAGTAATTGACAGCTGATCTGACATGTAGTCGATGACTGGGTGATGCGTATGTGGATTGAACTCGGTGCTATTCACGTCGGTGCTTTTGAGGACATGGCGGGCGACAGCAATTGTGGCACACTGCATGCCCAAACACAGGCCAAAGTATGGCACATGGTTGGCGCGGGCATATTCAGCTGCCAAAATTTTGCCTTCGATACCGCGATCGCCGAACCCACCAGGCACCAAAATGCCTTGTAGCCCATTGAGCGTGTCGTCGACATTATCGCGCGTGATGCGCTCGGATTGAATCCAGCGGATGTCGATTTTGGTCTGGTGATGAATACCGGCGTGTCCGAGAGCCTCCATCACACTCAAGTAGGCATCATGGAGCTCGACATATTTGCCCACGAGTCCGATAGTTACCTCATGCCGTGAGGTGGTGATGCGCTCAACCAGGTTGCGCCACTGGTGCAAATCGGGCGCATCGCATTTGATATCGAGCCGTTTGCAGATATACTCACCGAGCCCGTACTCTTCGAGCTTAAGGGGCACCGCATAGATGGTGTTGACTGTCTCCATGGGAATGACGGCCTCGGGGTCAACATCGGCAAAGAGCGCGATTTTGTCGCGAATTTCGTCGGTGATTTCGTGGTCGGCGCGGCAGACAATGATGTCAGCCGAGATGCCGACACGGCGCAACTCCATGACCGAGTGCTGCGTCGGCTTAGTTTTGACCTCGCCAGTGGCACCGATGTGGGGCAGGAGCGTGACGTGGATGTAGAGCACCTGATCGCGGCCGACGTCTTTGCGGACTTGGCGGATAGCCTCAAGGAACGGCAACCCCTCGATGTCGCCCACAGTGCCGCCGATTTCGATAATCATGACTTCGGCGTTTGATTGACGGGCGGCGACAGCGATACGACTCTTGATTTCGTTGGTAATATGCGGGATGACCTGGATGGTGCCACCAAGATAATCGCCACGGCGTTCTTTTTGGATGACTGAGGAGTAAATCTGGCCAGTTGTCACGTTACTCGCACGGGTGAGATTCTCGTCGATGAAGCGTTCGTAGTGACCGAGGTCTAGGTCGGTCTCGGCACCGTCATCGGTGACAAATACTTCACCATGTTGATAGGGTGACATTGTGCCTGGATCCACGTTGATGTAGGGGTCGAGCTTTTGCACCGATACTTTGATGCCGCGACTTTTGAGGAGTCGGCCAATGGAGGCTACGGTAATCCCCTTGCCGACTGACGATGCGACTCCACCGGTTACAAAAATGTACTTCGTCATAGTCCGCGGCGCTCCTTATCGCCCCACAACACAACATAATTCGAGGGGAAGCGCTCTTCCCCTCGTTAGTCTACTCATCAATTGACCGAATTGTCGTGCGGTCACATTATTATACCATGAGTACCACGATGATTGAAGAGGTTAGGCTGTCCCAGTTGGGCGCATCAACACTACCCGTGCAGCAATGCCTTCGGGTGGCAAATTACTACTGGTGACAGTCAACTTCTCTTCAAACGTCGGCTCTTTGATGTTCATCTCTTGCAAAAAGCGATCGAGTGGATCCATCTCGTACGCTGCAGATGGTGGATTGGCTGCGTAATGCATCGGAATAACGAGTCGTGGCTCGAGTTGGGCAATCACACTGGCTGCCTCGCTGGCGTTGATGGTGTCATGTCCGCCAACCGGTACCAACAATACATCGATATCGCCGATTTCTTCGATTTGACCTGCCGTCAAGTCATGCCCCAAATCGCCAAGATGCGCAATTGAGACATCGTCGATATGCACCACGAAGACGACGTTGCGCCCGCGTTCAACGCCCTTCTTTTTGTCGTGATAGGTACGTACACCAGTGATCAAGATGCCGCCGACCTCGTACTCGCCTGGTCCACGGAAGACGTTGAGCTTGTCTTCTTTGAGTGGGCGGACAACCTCGAGATTGGTGTGGTCTTGGTGGTCGTGGCTGACGGTGACAATCGAGGCTGTTGGGCGACCAATATCGAAGGTCGTTGATTGATCGCATGGATCCATTAACACCACGCCGTCGCGACCGCGAATGCGAAAGCATGAATGTCCAAGATATTGAATATCGGGCATGAAGTCTCTCTCCTCGTTATTGTTCTTGCTCTCTATTTTCACCTAGTTTTGAGAACGATGCAAATACCCCGACGAATCATCATTCTCAGATACAGCGTGGTTTGCGTGTTATTCCTGATTATGCACGGATATACCGCTATTGGGTCAGGAATGAAGCATATCTGCGTCGTCAGATTTGGCGTGTTCAGCGTATCATCCACTCTCGTCTAGATTGTGTGAATTGCCAAAAGTCCACGGTGTAGACATCAGATTTGATGCGGTCAGCGTGTAATCTCCTCCGGGGTAAGCGACATACGATGGCGAAAGCACTGTTGTTGTTTGAAGAACGATACGAATACTCGGGTTAATCATCGTCATCAGGCGCAGTGTAATCTGCCTGTAATTCACTCCAAATGGTGCGGAGTGCGTGTCGGGTCGCATCGCCACCAAAGCCACGTCGTTGTAGACTGCCACCGAGCCGACGCATAAAAGTCGTGCGGTCCAGATTGCGCATGCGTGGTGCGAGTTTGCGCGCTAGCTGGAGCGCACCGTCTTGGTCATTGGCATCGAGCTGATGCGTATCAGCCAGCTGATGAATCGTGTCGTTGTCGATGCCATGTTTGCGCAGGTCATTGCGAATCGCTTGGCCACCACGTTGGGCGTTGCGTTGGCGTTGCTCGACGAGGTAGTTGGCAAACGCCTGATCGTTGATGAGACCGGTCTCATTGAGCCGTTGGCAGACGGCATCGATGCTGGTTGTATCAAATCCCCGTTGGCGCAAGCGCTCACGCAGCTCGCGCTCGCTCCGTGGCCGAATCTCGAGCAACCGCAGGGCAGCGCGCTTGGCCTGGTCATACGCGTCCGCAGCGAGGAGCCGGGCTATTTGGGGGGCACCAAGATGCTGACCCACGAAGAGACCTTCGTGAGCCAGCGTATCAAGACTTATACCGAGGGCAAACTCACCATCAATCATCAGGTTGACGCGCTGACTGTCGCGCGTTTGGGCGGTGATGGAGGTGATGATGCCCGGCTGTGGGTGTGGCTTATTCTTCGAAGAAGTCATCGCCGTCGTCAGTTGTAGCGACCTTTGCGGTGACTGCGGTACTATTCACGAGCGCTTGGGCCTTGATCAGGCGTTCTATTTCGTTGAGTAAGGCTGGATTATCTGCCAAGAATTGCTTGGCGTTCTCGCGACCTTGACCGAGCCGGTCCTCGCCGAGGTAGTACCATGCGCCACTCTTGCGGATAATCTCCATCTCGGTGGCCATGTCAAGAATACCACCAGCCCGCGAGATACCCTCGTTGGCCATGATATCGAACTCAGCCTGACGGAACGGTGGGGCTACTTTGTTCTTGACGACCTTGACGCGCACACGGCTACCGATGGGGTCCGTGCCGTTCTTGAGCGTCTCGATGCGGCGGATGTCCAGACGCACTGAGGCGTAGAACTTGAGTGCTTGACCGCCGGTGGTGGTCTCAGGTGAGCCGAACATGACGCCGATCTTCATACGTAATTGGTTGAGGAAGATCACCACGGCCTTGGACTTGTTGATGGCACCCGACAACTTGCGCAGTGCTTGGCTCATCAAACGTGCCTGCAGACCGGGCAACGAATCACCCATGTCACCTTCGATTTCGGCACGAGGCACGAGTGCCGCCACCGAGTCAACGATGATAACGTCGACAGCGTTTGAACGCACCAGCGTCTCACAAATCTCGAGGGCTTGCTCGCCGAAGTCGGGCTGGGATACCAACAAGGCATCAATGTTGACGCCACAACGTGCGGCATAGGCCGGGTCAAATGCGTGTTCGGCGTCGATGAAGGCGGCGGTGCCACCCATGCGTTGCGCCTCGGCGACGATATGTTGGGCGAGCGTGGTTTTGCCGCTCGACTCAGGACCATAAATCTCGATGACGCGTCCGCGTGGTACACCACCAATCCCCAAGGCAATGTCCAAACCGATGGCACCGGTTGGAATCACGTCGATGGCGAGACGGTTGTTGCCCTCGCCCATCTTCATGATCGAGCCCTTGCCGTACTTGCGGTCGATTTGACTCATCGCCGCCTGAAGGGCTTTGTCTTTTTCGCTGTTGCCAGTTGATGGGGCGTCTGGGACTGCTGACGATCCTGCTTTGGCCATGACTCGTGTTCTCCTGTCTGTGGTTGGTCGTACCAACCCTCGTACTTATTGCAGATACCGTGTGGCTCAGCCGACCCGGTGGTGGGTGGGTGGCGGGCTACGCAGTGATAGTAGCACAAAAGTTCGACTTTGACAAGAGGTAGTAGTAAAATTGTGCGCATATCGCGTATCCGGCATATCCGTACGAGTTATCGCGATGCGAATGCGGGTATGATACACTGAATACCAATAAATAGTAGTGTTTTAGGGTGTGGCATTGTTATGAATGATACAAATATTGAGCGTTTTTTGTTGGGCGGTGTCGTCTTTACTATGGTTGCGGCACTGGCGTGGTTTGCACTGAATGATCAATCGTCAAATACCGATATAGCTCAAGTTCCCACCCTCGTTGCAACGATTACACCGCTTGCCGCAGATGACCTGTTAAACGATGATGAATCAACTGATGTACTCGGTGAAGAGCCGACGGAAATCATTGATGAACCTACTGCGTTGCCCGAGTTGACCGCAACACTTACGGATGACGAGTTGGCGATTATTAATGAAGAGCCAACGATAAGCATTGAAGATACCCCGACCCCTGAGGTCGTGCTCGCGATTCCTACGGAAATTCCCGTTGAAGAACCGACTGCCGAACCAACGGCTATCCCCGAACCAACGGCTATCCCCGAGCCGACGGCTATCCCCGAGCCGACGGCTACGGTAACGGCCACTCCCGTACCGGTTGAGCTCATTCGTGGCGAGGTGCGTTGGAGCGGCGAGAAGCGTGTGCAATACGATGTCGTTGTCGATTCGGGTGCGACGCTGATTCTTGAGCCTAACACGACGGTGTTGATGGCACCTGGCACATCGTTTTATGTGGATGGAAATGTGCGCGCACTAGGGAGCGCGGCTGCGCCAGTGCGTATTACTAGTGATGGTCAGGCCTGGGGCGGTATGTTTGTCCGTTCAGGCGGCGACGTCATCTTGCTTGGCACCACGCTGAGTCGTGGTGGCGGTGGTACCACGCTGATTGTCGCCGAGCAGGCCAGCATCGTGGTGCGTGATTCACAACTCAACAACAATTTGGGGCATATTCAGTTGCGCGATAGTGCGTTTACGTTTGAAAATAGCACGATGCGTGATAATCAGCTCCCATATGGTGCGGCAGTTGATGCGGCATTTAGCTACAACAGTGCCTTCCGAATGATAAACTCGCGCATTGGTCCGAACACACAAGCTACCGGTGCCCCAGCCGTATCTATTAAGGTCAGCGGTAGTGCCACAGAGTTAGCATTTGAGATGAGTGGTTCACTGCTAACGAATCAGTCAGGCCCCAATCTGCAACTCGAAAGCGCTGCTGACATGGCTGGATCAGTGCAGTGTAATGCCTTTGTGGCAGGTGATGTGGGGATTAGCTTGCGCACGAGCACAACACAACTGCCGGTGTTCAGCTTGTTTATGCGCAACAATGCCTTTGAGCAACACCGTGGCGCTCGTACGAACAAGTATGAGCCGCATCCAGGCAATGCCTGGCGCACGCTGTACGGTATGACTAGCAACGTGGGCGCAAATGCCCAAGGCAATTGGTGGGACCATACTACCGGCCCATACGACCCGAAGCGGTATACTGCTGGGCGCGGTGAACTCGCCGGCGTCAATGTCGACGCAAGTAATTGGCTGACGACGCGCCCTGTGTGTGCTCCACAACCCTGATGACGACTGCGGTAATCCACACTGCTATCACACACGCCATTGCACACACGGTGACGCCTGGAGCCGTGGTGGGGTGGTGCGTGGACCTGCATGAACCGACAGTTGTGGCGCATGGCCATCATACATACGACACGTCGACACCTGCCGTAACTCAGCAGACTGTCTATGATTTGGCCTCCATCACCAAAATTGTCACGGCCACCGCAGCATTAGCACTCGTGAGCCGTGGCGAAATGACGCTGACACATTATCTGCAGCACTTCGTGCCCGATAATCAGGCGCGCGATGTAACGCTACTCCATCTGCTGACGCATGCATCGGGCGTTCGTATTCGCCTGTCAGCACATGCACCGCATGGCGCCGATGCGCTCTGGCAGGCAGTGCATGCAACCCAGCCAAGTTATCACCCAGGTAGTGTGGTTGAGTACGCAAATGTCAACACGTTATTACTCGGTGCCGTAATCGAGCAGGTGACCAGTATGCCGCTTGATCGAGCGCTTGATGAACTGGTGCTCGCCCCGGCGCAAATGACCACGACCCGCTTTAATCCGCCAACAGATTGGCATGCGCATATTCCGCCGACAGAGATGGATGATGTGCGTGGCGAGGTGCGCGGCACCGTGCACGATGAGAGTTGCGCCGCACTTGGTGGCGTGGCCGGTCATGCTGGTCTGTTTGGTGATGTTGCAGATATGCTTCGCTTTGGTCAGGCATGGCTGGCAACGCTCGATGGCGCCGGCCCGTGGCAGATTGCGCCCGAGTTGGCACGTCGAGCAGTCACTATCCAGACGCCATCCAATCAACTCGGGTGTGGTCTGGGCTGGATGATGCGCCGGCAGAGCTTTATGGGGCGGTACGTAGACGAGGCAGTAGGACATACGGGCTTTACGGGGCCGGTGATTGCGCTGGTGCCGTCGCAACGACTAGTGTGGAGTGTGTTGTGCAACCGCACGTGGCCCAAACGAGTTATGCCACCCCAACACCACGGGTTTTTGACGGATGTGGTGCAAGCGCTAGGGTAACCATACGGTCAAAACACAAGGGGGGCACAGCTGTGCCCCCCTCTGTATATATTCAAGACGGTCTTATTTGCTGGCGACGATGGCCTTTTCGAGTTTGCCGATCATCTCATCGACGTGATAGCGCTCCATGATGAGCGGTGGCACGAGGCGCACGACGTCGTCGCCGGCAGTGGCAATCAGCAGTTGCTGGTCGTGGGCCTTCTCGCGCACGGTGCTGACGGGGATGGTCATGCGCACGCCGCGCATCAAGCCTTTGCCACGCAGTTCGGTAATCTCATCGTGGCGCTGCATCAAATCCTGCAGCGACTCATCGAGGTAGTCACTTACCTCTCGCACATGGGCCAAAAACTCTGGTTGGCTGATTTTGTTGAAGACGACTTGGGCCACGGCGGTGACGAATGGGCCACCGGCGAAGGTTGAGCCGTGGTCGCCGGCGTGAATCGTGTCGGCGACTTTTTGGCGCATCAGAATCGCACCAATCGGCAACCCACCACCGAGGGGCTTGGCGATGGTCATGATGTCGGGCTTGGCCTCACAAGGGTGAGCCCACATCTTGCCGGTACGACCGACACCACATTGGACCTCGTCGTAGATGAGCAGGGCGTCGTGTTGGTCACACAAGGCGCGAATTTTTTGCAGGTATGCCACATCGGCGACGCGCAAGCCACCCTCACCCTGGATGGGCTCAATTACCACGGCACAGACGTCAGTGGTAATCAACGCATCGAGTTGATCGAAGTTGTTGTACTCGCCGAAGCGCACGCCGGGCATGACCGGCGCAAACGGCTCGCGGTACTTCTCGCGGGCAGTGATAGCCACAGCGCCCATGGTACGCCCATGGAACGAGCCGTCAAACGCTACGACGATATTCTTGCCCTCACCATGGCGGTCGCGGGCGTAGCGCCGAGCGAACTTGATGGCGCCTTCGTTGGCTTCGGCACCGCTATTACTGAAGAAGACGCGGTCAATTACACAACAGCTGTCGGCCAGCATTTTGGCGAGGACAGCGGCCGAGGTGTTGTGATACAGGTTCGAGAGGTGGAGCAATCCACCGGCATGTTGGGTGATGGCGGCGGTGACATCAGGATCGGCGTAGCCGAGCGCGTTGACGGCGATGCCAGCCACGCAGTCGAGGTACTTGTGGCCGTCGGTGTCGTACAAATAACACCCCTCGCCACGCTCAATGACAAAGTCGGGGCGGGCGTAGGTTTGCAACACATACTGCTGATCAAGATCGACGATGTTGGTCATGGTACTCCTCTATTTGGTATCTGATGTGCCGTTAATTTCGAGACGGGCCAACTGCTCAAGCGCCTTGACAAGGGCATGATTACCCTCATGTCCGAGACCGGCTTGCTGGAGCGTACGGTAGAGTTGAAAGATCAGGGCCGTGCCGGGCAGTGGCACGCCGACGCCGTCAGCAGCTGCCAACACGAGTCGCAGGTCTTTTTGTTGTAAATCAATGGTGAACCCCGGTCGCCAATCGCGGTTGAGGATCTGTGGTCCGCGGTTGCTCAGCATCCAGCTGCCTGCGGCGCCACCACTGACTGCGGTCAGCGCTTTTTGCAGGTCGACACCACCGGCCTGGGCAAAAAGCAAGGCCTCGCTCATGGCTAGGGCATTGCCAACCACCAAGATTTGGTTGACCAGTTTGACGGTTTGACCGGCACCTTGTTGACCGACATGCACGATGTTTTTGCCCATCGCCTGAAAAACGGGGAGCGCCCGATTGAAATCAACCTCACTGCCGCCGACCATAATGCTTAATGTGCCTTTAGCAGCGCCCTCACTGCCTCCACTAATTGGTGCGTCAAGCATGCTACTGCCGTGGGCACGAATTTGCTCGGCCAATGAGACAGTGGCTTGTGGACTAATGGTGCTCATGTCGATGACGAGGGCACCATGCTTGAGCCCGTGGATGACGCCGTCATGACCGGTGATAACCGCCTCGACATCGGGTGTATCGCTGACGCAAGTGATGATGATGTCGCATTGACGTGCCAAATCAGCAGGTGATGTGGTTGCTTTGGCACCGACATCGGCGAGTTCGGTCATACGGCTGGCAGTACGGTTATAAACGAAGAGCGGAAAGCCGGCGTTGGCGATGTTGCGCGCCATGCCCCGCCCCATAATGCCCAGCCCAATAAATCCCACGGTAGGTTGCGTCATCGTGCATCATTCCTTTTATTAGGGTATTGCCAAAATCATACCACAGGCATGATGGGGTACATGATGTTGTCATGTGGGAAGTTCGTGAGTATCGATGATGTAGTGATGGTTGTGCATGTAGAGTTGAGGCACACACACTCATACTGCTCAAGGATCATCACATGAACCGTATAGGCATAATCATCGTGAGTATTGTTGCGGTACTTTTGGGATTAGGAATGTGTGCAGTGGTTGCCATTCCACAGATGTCGTGCTGTGCCATACAACCAACTGTACATCTTGATTTTGCCACTGATCAGGCTGATACCACGCAGGTGATGATATCAATGACGTTTGATGGCGTCGATGAATTGCGTGCATTTGATGCGAATGGGGTGTTGATTACCACGATTCCTGCTGTATTTGATACGCAAGCGAATACCTATCTTTGGCAGACAACCATACCACGTGCCACTCAACGGGTGGAATTATCGATGACTGAACCGATCCCACAAGGTCTCGAGATACATTCGTATGTACCGCAATGGCAGATACTCGATGCGACAACACAGATTGGGTTTGAACGTGTGCTAGCTGTTCTTCTTGACTCCAACCATGTAGGAGATCAGCAGAATACGATGATACAACTATCGACTTCGTATGATGTGTTTAGTCAACTTCATTTATATGATACGAACGAACAACGGATAGAGAGTATTGATACAGCATTTGTCTGGGATGTTGAATCCAATACATATGTGTGGGAGTTTCCGATAGATTCGGAGATTGCCCGTATCGAGCTCCAACCGCGTAATGCGCTGAAGATTGCCAAGGATGTGTATACGACGACACCAGGGTGGGTGGAAGATTATCAGCGAATTGGTTTTTTTCGTGGGGCACGACCGTTATTGCTATTGACGTCTGTGAGTGAACGGATGGAGTTTCGTTTCGAGGCATCGCAGTCGGTTTTTGCACAGATAGTCGTCATGCAAAGCGATGGCACGGTTATCGCCACAATTCCAGTCGCATTTGAACCAGGTACGCAGACACAGAATTATCAGTGGCGGGTTACTCTTCCTGAAAACACGTATCGGGTTGTCTTTGTGCCGGTGCCGTCGGAGACCCGTCGAATGGTGCTGTTATCAGACGCCCCAGATTGGAATGTGATTACGGTTGGGGATGATATTGGGTTCATCTACAGCCCATATTAGCTGATATGGGTGGTACACCCTCGTTGTATTGTGGAATCAACAACTGTAGTATGATACCTGTGTCATGTGACGATATACAACGAGGTATCAACGATGAAGAAAAGTGCATTGTTCGTGTGGGGCGGTTGGGACGGTCATGAGCCCAAGCAGTGTGTCGATATTTTTGCGCCACATTTGGTCAAAAACGGCTACGACGTAACCATCTCGGATTCCCTTGATGCCTATCTCGACACCGAAAAGATGATGTCGTACAGCGTCATCAATCAGGTGTACACCATGAGCACGATTACGCGTGAGCAAGAGAAAGGTCTGCTCGATGCCATTGCCTCGGGCGTCGGGTATGCAGGATGGCATGGCGGTATGGCCGACGCGTTCCGCAACAACACCGAGTATCAGTTCATGGTTGGTGGCCAGTGGGTAGCACACCCCGGCAATATTATTGACTACCGTGTCAATATCACCAAGCATAGCGACCCAATTATGGCTGGCTTGAGCGATTTTGATATGCACTCCGAGCAGTATTACATGCATGTCGATCCAGGCAACGAGGTCTTAGCCACGACGACGTTCAGCGACAAGTATTGTGAGTGGATTAACGGCACGGTGATGCCATATGTTTGGAAGCGCCGTTGGGGCAAAGGGCGCGTGTTCTACACGTCGCTCGGTCACGTGGCCAAGGACTTTAATGTGATTGAAGCGCGTACAATCGTTGAGCGCGGCTTACTCTGGGCCTCACGCGATGAGGGCTGGGCATGGTAAGCATTCCTGAAGCAATGCGGGCGGTCGACTTTACGCCGCCCGCACAGGCCACCGATTTGCGCATCGTCAATTTGCCCACACCGACTCCCCGCGATGGGGAGTTGTTAGTCAAGGTTGCAGCAACAGCCCTTAATCGGGCCGATTTGTTGCAACGGCGTGGTGGGTACCCACCTCCAGCTGGTGCGTCACCAATTTTGGGGCTTGAGGTAGTTGGTACGGTGGTACACCCGGCTGGCACATGGGTAGTTGGCGATCGCGTAATGGCAGTGGTGACGGGTGGCGGCTATGCCGAGTACGCCTGTGTGCCAGCCAATGAGGCGATGGCTGTGCCTGACGGGATGCGGAGTACGGATGCAGCGGCGATTCCTGAGGCGTTTTTGACGGCATGGCTCAATCTGATTACGCTTGGCAATTTGATAGCCGGTGAATCGATTTTCATTCATGCAGGGGCGAGCGGTGTTGGGTCGGCCGCGATTCAACTCGCCAAACAATGGGGCGCGCGCGTGCTCACAGCTGCGAGCAATGATGAAAAGCGTGCCTTGTGTGCGCAGCTTGGTGCCGATATGGTACGTGACTCACGAGGGGGACCGCATGCCGAGGCGGTGCGTCAAGCAACTGCTGGGCATGGCGTCAATGTCGTCCTTGATATGCTGGGGGCTCCTGCGTGGGCTGATAACTGTACCATGATGGCGAATGGTGGGCGGATGTTGCTGTTGGGCTTTCTGATGGGATCTAAGGGCGAGATTGACTTGGGGCCGGTGTTGACACGGAGTCTGACCATCAAAGGGACGACGCTCCGGCGGACTCCGGCGGCACAGAAAGCCGCATTGGTGGCAGAGGCAAGCGCATGGTTGTTGCCACGGTTTAGCAGTGGCGCTGTGGTGCCGGTTGTCGATCGCGTGTTTGCTTTTGAGGATGTGGTTGCTGCCCATCAGCACATGGAAGCAAATGCCAATGCCGGCAAAATTATCCTCCAGATTTGTTGATTTTGTGAAAAAAACCAAAAACAGGGGATATAAATTCGGGGGGTTGGGGGATACACAAACGCCATGATACTGCATATGCTATGACTATCAGCCACACAGCATTGGTGAAAAGCCAAGGAGGGTGTCAGATGCATACCACACCGCGTCAGCGTATCTCCCAACCCATCGGTCCTCATGTCGCACCATTCCAGATTCGTACATTTGGGCATGTGCGTTGCGTCTACCACAATGTCGAGATGGCCAAACATCACTGGCGCAGCCAACGCGCCCGTGATTTGTTTTTGTTGTTAGTCAGTCATGATGGACACCAGATGGCACGTGGTGCGCTGTGTGAGGCATTGTGGCCTGACTGTGATGGTGAATCATCGGCGAACAACTTGCGCGTATCGCTATATCGCTTGCGCCAGGCGTTTGCGAGTATATCGGGCGATACACAACTCGTTGGATCGGATAACCAGACGGTGTGGTTGAATATCGCGACGGATACGCAGATTGATGTTGATGAATTTCGTCTTGCTGTTGCAAGTGCGCGACGGCTCCATGATGCCAAGCAGGCGTTGCCGTATTTGCGGCGTGCAGTGGATTGTTATCAGGGGCATTTTCTGATGCATTACACCGACATTGATTGGACATTTGGTTATCGTGAGCAATTTGCCTGTGATTACACTGATGTCGGGATTCGGCTTGGCCACATATTGCTGACGATGCATTTATATACCGAGTTGATTGAACGAATGTGGCGCATGATTCAGCTTGAACTTGCAATTGAGTCAGCGCATCAGTTGTTGATGCAGGCCTATCAGGCAACCGGCAATCAAGAGATGGTCCGGCGCGTCTATCATTCGTGTGAGCATTTGGTGAATCATCATATGGGCAATGGTGTGGCAGTCGAGACGACTCGTTTGTATCGACGCGTGATGAGCTCGTAAGGTGGATGGATTTACAACAGTAGGAATACTATCGCCCATGGATTTGACAATCCATGGGCGATATTGTTTATGGGGCTGGTGGAAGCACAATAAACGATTGATCGAGCGGGGACGGCAATCCACGCGTTGTGGTGCGAAGCTTGGTCTGATAGAAGGTACTGCCACCAGTGCGTGTGACCTCTTCGAGGACATACGTCGTTGCACTTGTGATGCGGTCGGTACATTCATAGTTGGCACCACGGGTTGCAGAGCCTTTGGATATGATGTTGCTACAGGCAGGGACGAGGGTGCGGACGCCTTTGGCGTTGACGCGATAGATGCGGAAGCGCCAGGTGTCGATTTCGCTTGAGGTGCTCCAGCGGATGAGATGCGTTTTGCCGTTGCGGATTACACTGAACGCGGTAAGTTCGATTTTGGTTGGTGTGCTACCAATCGTACTAGTCGTCGCATCGCGCGTAGCCGTAGTCGGATCGTCGCTGATGACGGTAGACGATGGTGAGAAGAGAGTGGCCCTCGCAACGATTGACCCTGTCACACTGCTCTTCACACGGACACGATAGTTCGTCACAATAGAGTCACCTGGGTTGATGGTGCCCGTATTGATACTTACGCTAGTATTTCCTGGTGTATTCCCCGAAACGACACTACCGGTGCTTGTATTGACCGACCCGATGACCAATGTCGTTTTGCTATCGGGTATGGCATTAAGTAACGTGCTACTAAGTGCTGCTGTGCCACGATTACTAATGACGGTACGATATTGTAGGACGTCATTGGTATCGACCTTGCCATTGGCATTGACGTCGATGGCAAGGAATGCGCGTTTACTGACAGTAATCAACGGATGACTACCAATGACGAGCGTGGTTTTGTCGCTAACAGTGTCAGTACTCGGATCGTCTGCATACAATGTTTGCGTTGTTCCGATGGTGAGTGTGCGTGATACGGCATTAAATGTGAGCGAGGGTTGGCTTTCGATAAACAGAGGTGTGCCACTGGTTGCGTTGGTCACAGTGACGTAGTAAATCACGCGTGCACTACCTGTTTGGGCAGGAATCGAACCAAGGTTGATCTGGATACGACTATCACCGATTGTATTGCCTGTGATAATCGTGCCTTGTGACGTTGACAACGAGCCGGTGTTGAGCGTTGTATATGTGCTCGGTGTATTGCTCAACATAATATTAGCCATGTCTGCATAGCTGGTGTTGTCAATGTCAATCTGATATCTCAAGATGTCGCCGAGGCTGATTACCCCATCACGATCAACATCATTGAAGAGCTCGGCGCGCGAATAGAATTGAACTTGTGCGTCATTTGTCAGTATCGTATTGGTTGCATCATCGACTTTGAGCGTTGTCGGATCATCAGATATTCGGTTGGCCATATTATCTGCGGTGACTTGTGCTTGACTCGAGACAAACATCGTCCGTGGAGGAAGTGATGATTTAATTGTTGCGCGATAGCGAATCGTAGCGCTTTCACCAACCGTCAGCGTATCAAATACCACAGTGACACTATTATCTCCAGCTTGTAAACCACTGACTACAACACCACGATCAACAATAACTGAATTGACGATGAGCGTGCTATTACTGTCAGGCGTAACTTTGAAAATAGCGTTCCGTGCGGTGCTTCCACCAGTATTATTGATGGTCGCTATGTAGGTGAGTGTATCACCAGCGCTTGGACGGCCATTACTATCACGATCGATTGTCAATACATCAGTGAGCGTGTGTCGAATACCAGGCACAGGCGTCATTGTGGGGATGGTTATTGATGTACGCGTTGCCGTCACTGCACTGGTGGTCGTGGGTGTACTTGTCATTGATGCCGTGAGAGTTGCTGTGGCTGTATTGGTTACCGTTGGCGTGTTCGTTGGGGTGGCGGTATTGGTAGGAGTGGCGGTGTCTGTCGGCGTTGCGGTATTGGTCGGTGTGTTCGTTGGGGCGGCGGTATTGGTAGGAGTGGCGGTGTCCGTCGGTGTGGCGGTATTGGTCGGTGTGTTGGTCAGCGTAGCAGTATTGGTCGGTGTATATGTCGGGGTAGCGGTGTTCGTTGGCGTGTTGGTCGGCGTGTTGGTTGGGGTGGCGGTATTGGTAGGAGTGGCGGTGTCCGTCGGCGTTGCGGTATTGGTCGGTGTGTTGGTCGGCGTAGCAGTATTGGTTGAGGTGGCGGTATCAGTTGGGGTAGCGGTGTTGGTTGGGGTGGCGGTGTTGGTTGGCGTATTGGTCGATGTACTCGTGGGCGAGGCGGTGTTGGTTGGGGTGCTGGTTGGTGTGTTCGTTGGGGTGGCGGTATCAGTTGGAGTAGCGGTGTTGGTCGGTGAGGCGGTGTTAGTTGGCGTGTTGGTTGGGGTGGCGGTATTGGTAGGAGTGGCCGTGTCGGTTGGCGTGCTGGTCTCCGTTGGGGTAGCAGTATCAGTTGGCGTGTTGGTTGGGGTGGCGGTGTCCGTTGGGGTGCTGCTCGGTGTGCTGGTCTCCGTTGGGGTAGCGGTATGAGTTGGGGTGCTGCTCGGTGTGCTGGTCTCCGTTGGGGTAGCGGTATGAGTTGGCGTGCTGGTCTCCGTTGGGGTGCTGCTCGGTGTGCTGGTATCGGTTGGGGTGTATGTCGGGGTGGCGGTGTCGGTTGGCGTGCTGGTCTCCGTTGGGGT
>Ga0068872_10002077_pt1 | contig 15919 bp, 26 predicted proteins | sample NOAtaG_7_FD_66441 | JGI IMG/M metagenome (GOLD analysis project Ga0068872, IMG submission 66441) | Freshwater lake microbial communities from Lake Erie, under a cyanobacterial bloom - NOAA_Erie_Diel1S_2200h metaG | ecosystem: Environmental > Aquatic > Freshwater > Lake | place: USA: Ohio, Lake...
ATAGTGCGCTTTCTGCCGCTATAACAGAACTCCGTATTATCAACACAGTTAAAAAACTATGAGGACTCTTATCGTTGTCTTTTGTTTTTTCTTGTTAGCTGTAGAAATTTCATTTCCTGTAGGTGCAGTTACTACTCCTCAAATAGATGAGATTGAGATAATGATGGCGAAAATCAAGAGCAACTTGCAGATGGCATCTCAAGTAACTCAAATGGCACAGGCTAAAAGTGCAGCACTTGTTGCACAAAAGCAAGAGGAGAAAGCTGAATTGAAAGAAGCCGTTGTTGTTGCTGAGGCAAAGGTAGAAGAAGTCAAACACGTGGTGGAAGAAATGGAGCACAAGGTTGAATTTTACGCTGTTAAAATGATTGGCAGTGGCGTTGACACCTCTTATCAAGAAGTTAGTTTCGGAGGCCCAATATACGAGGCTTACTTGAACTACGTTGAAGAGGGAGGAAAAGAAGAGTTTGATTATTTCAGAATGTATATATGGCAGCAAAAGTAAAATCAAGCAAAGAGGCTGCCAAGTGGAAGCCAAAGGCACCAATCAAAAGACCGGGTGTTGTTTCTAAGAAGAAGAGCTCTTCATTAAAGACTAGTAAGAACTACGTTAAAAAATACCGATCACAGGGAAGAAAATGAAAGATGCTTGCTACACAAAGGTCAAGGCCAAGTACGCTGTGTTCCCTTCTGCGAGGGCATCACAAGCAATTGCCAAGTGTAGAAAGTCATCTGGAAACGTAAAAAAGACAAAGGCAGGTTCAGATCTAAAAAGATGGGGAGCAGAGAAGTGGGTAGACACCAAGAGCGGTAAAGCCTGTGGTGCTGGTGGTAAGAATGAGTATTGCCGTCCGTCAAAAAGAGTTTCATCAAAAACCCCAGTAACCAAATCAGAATTAAGTCCATCTAAATTGGCTGCAAAGAAAGCAGAGAAATCAAGAGTTGGTATGGGTAAAAGAGTTACTAACATCAAAAAGAAATGATTGGCGGATTCCTATTTGGGTTATTATTTGTTACCTTTACAATAGGAATGTCCTACATCATTGGAGAATACATAGATAAAAAAGATGGCAAAAAATAAAATCATAGCAAAGAATAAAAGACCAGCTTCAAACAAAGCCACAGGACGCGATTACAGCTACGATAAAGAGTATCAGAAGGGCAAGGTATCATATCGTCAAGAACTTAACGCAGAGGCCCGCAAAAAGGGTATTTATGGCAAGAGAGCAGCCAAGGGTGTTGACCTCTCACACAAGAAAGATGGAAAGATGGTATTAGAAAAGAAAAGTACCAATCGTGCCCGTCAGGGAAGTAATGGTAAGTCTACCAAGAAGTCCTAAAAAGAAACCTCTCTCCAAACTTTCATCGCTTTTCCATTCTGATAAATAATCATTGGGATTGTTTTCTTCTGAGGTGCAGCATCAACTTTCTTCTTGAGTTTCTCCATCATATCCTTGTGATAAATTTCACAACCAACAATCGCATCCAACAAATCCGTATTCTCTGTGATGTAAACCTTCGCTTCTTCGATTATCTGCATTATATAAACAGACTCAAAGTTTTTCCTCAAGTAATCAATCAAGTAAGCATTTGCCCTCTCTGCGGTGTGGTCATTCTTATACCAACCGTAAGGTCTGTCTTTACTAAAGAATGTTTTGCCTAAGTTTCTTGGAGAAGGAGCCAGTAGATCTTGGCGATTGTTTGTTCGGTATGTATCCAAGATAACGCCACCTCGGTTAATCTCAATCATAACCTTAGCACCACCAAAGTAATCCTGTAGGTTGATGTTGTTGCTCATGATTAAATCAGGGTCAGCAGCACGTTCTTTGTAGAATCCAACGTATGTATTAGTGTCTAAGTTCTTGATTGCTATACAGTTATCAGAACCGTCTCCCAATTTAGATGAGATGAATGGAATCGGGTCCATCCCTGCGATGTATTTGTGATTTGGATTGTATCTTTCCAGAAGTGTAAACTTTCCTTCTTTGTCAGGCTTAACTTGGAGTTCGCCACTCATGTCCTTGTAGATGATACATTTTTCAATCGGTGGGGGCTCAGATAAAAGAATCCTCTCTTGCTGATTTAATTTATGAATAACATCCACAGGTAAAGCACCATGAGATGTAGAAGAAAACACTTCATTGATATCCAACGGATACTGCTTAATAAAAGAATTCAAGAACGACTTATCTTCAATCCTATCTAACTTCTCACGAGTCTTATTAATCCACTCGGTTGCACCTTCAATATCAGAATAGCCATTAGGACAGAAGTTAAGAATCTTTCCTGTCTCTCTACCATTCTCATCAATCTCAGGGGCTTCCATGATACCCATATTTCCAGGAAGGAATACAGTCAACAGATTCAAGTTCTCTGCGTTCTTCCAAAGGTTGTTTGCAAGTTTCTGCCCCACACTAGTTGATTCTCCTGCGCTTCCACCTATGACGATTGGCGCTACCTTGATAAAACCAGATTTTACACTGGCCTGAGCTGATTTATAAACCTGATCGGCTTTACTATGCAACATACACTCATCAATCAATACGTGCATCGCGCGATACGCCTCAAGTGAAGTGGGAACGTCCTGTGTTTCTCTTGTTATAATCTGAGAATCCAATCCGCTAATCTCACCAGTCTTTTGGTCTTTTACGCCCATGTGTAAATATCCGACTTGTCGAGTTGAGATAATATCAGGCTTGATATAAGGATTCAGATTGTCATAAATGATTCTTGTCTTTTCTTTGAATAGAGTTTCCAAACGAGTTTTATCCGCACTTGTAATCAGCGAAGTGGAGCCTGGGTTCATAAGGGCAATCCACATTGGAGCAATTCCTCCAAAAATTAACGATAGACCAATCTCTCGCCTCTTTGTTACAAATAAGTCATGGTTTGTATTTCTTGCATTTATGTACGCTTCGTAAATTAATTCATCTACGTCTCTCCAGATGGGACGTTTTCTAAATCCTCTGGCATCTTTAATCATGCATTGTGTGAGTGCAAAATAGTGAATGCCGGTTAGACCAAACTTTCCTTCGTGCCAATTCTCCATTTCATTACCCCACCAAATATCTTTTTCTTTATTTGTTGCGTGTGGATCTAATCCATATTTACTAAACCATTCGTTATATTCGAACCTTGGTAGTTTCTTGTTTTCTATAATCTCAATCATAACCGTTTAGCAGATGAAATCCTATCCAAAAATGATACGCTTTCGTCAACAATATCTTTTTCGGGATATGCCTCTAACTTAGCCAATTTCAATGACTTATTAATCTTATCTCCTGCTTGCAATAGTTGAAAAATACCCTTTTGGTATTCGTCGTCAAGATTTAGAGTCTTGTCCTTTACAGCATCCATTAACTGTTTTGAAGCAGATACCAGCGTAGAATAGAAGTCTTTAGCAGGGTCTGAGTCCTGTAACCTTATTCTTTCGATAGCATCTGCTTCAGATATTCTATTTTCCTTTAGGAACTTTTGGAGTTTTTCCATCTTTAATAGATTTGATCTTTTTCTTTTGGTTTTCTATTTGCTTCTGTGCTTTGTTTTTAGCCTCATCATTCTGAGTCTGCTCATAGAATTCCCACCAACCGAAAAGTTTTTCAAGTTCTTTTACTTCGTTATTTATATTCGCCATAAGTTTATTGCTGTTTTCCAAAATTCTAAATCAAATTCAAGCATGTCTCCCTCAAGTATTTCCCACTTCAAAGACTTAACTAGTTTGAAAAGGTTTGCCAATGCGTGTAGCTGTGCTACTGAAGGGTTGCTTACATATTTATACTCTCCGTTTACTCCTCCGTGAATTGCTAGGTGAATTTCGGTCTGAGGCCTCAGAACATGAATCTTTCCCTCTCTATCAAGAAAGTGGGTAAACAAATCTTCTTTGTGTCCCAATCCTCCTATGTGATAAGTAGGAGTGTCAAGTTTAGGCTTCTTTCTAGCATACTCCAAGACCTCAGTAGCAACTAATCTATCTTCGGGTCTTGTGTATGTCCAATAGACGTAGAGTTTCATAACTTAGACCATGCTGGAGGTTGTGCATATGCCGAGTCGGGGTGAACAAACTCTTCGTTTGATGAGTTGTGTTGAATCATTTTACTCAAATACCATTGGGCTTTTTTCAAATCTTCAAGTCCACCTTTTTCCTCAAACCGCCAAATGTATTTAAGAATGTTAGCGGTGCACACCGCATCCAATCCTTTTTTATTAACTGTGGCGGCTTCAATTGCATCGATTGCCTCGATTTTGCCTTGTCTATAGTGTGATGGGTTAATGTTGTCTTTCATATTACAAAATTTTGCCGTTGATAATCTTAAAGTTTTCTACGTGAAAAGAAAGGTCTTCGTTTACGGTTACATACGCGAATCCGTTTGCCCATTTAGTGAAAGCATAGGGGCGATAGTCGGGACTCAAATTACAAAGACAACCCATTGACCAAACTCCAACCTGCTCACCTCGTAGGTTACTTTCAGAGTGGTGAGAAACTTGGTGGTAATGACCCACTATTGTTGACGCTTTTGCTTTCAGGAACATACCACGAGCAGGGTTTACGGGTGAGAATACACTCTCTCCCAACTCGTGCCCATGAAGGACTGTTAATTTGCCTAAATTAATCATCTCTCTATTCACAGGAATGATTCTGTATTCCTCTAATCGCAACAATGACTCCAAACTGATGTCATTTAAATCAGCCAGCTCTCGTGCATTTCTCAACACATAGGCACGCATGCGCTCCTCGTGGTTTCCTATCTTGTAGAAAATGGCTTGTGTTGGGAACAGCTCTCTCAGGTATTGAAAGAAGTTTCTTCCCATTTCTAATTCTTCTGAAATCTTGGGTCTCCGAATCTCCTTAGAGAAACGAGATACATCGTAACAATCCAAGATATCACCATTAAGAATAATTGTATCTACTTCATGAGACACCCCATATTCCAAAGCAGCAGCAAGTGCATCTTCGTCATGGAAGGGCAAGTGGATATCAGAAAGAATCAGATACTTTCCCTTACCTAAATTCACAGGCTCCATGTTTTCAGCCTTAGATACGATGTTCAGTTTTGCTAATCCCTCTTTTACAGTTGAGTGTTGTATTTCAGTGACATGCCCGGCAGAAATTACATTTTTTAGGTGGTCTTTTCCGCTGGCTCCTTTATAATATCGAATTGTTGAGCGTGCCATTTCAACGTCAGCAAATAATCCTTCCTCTCGTGTAAAAATCATACTTGCCAATGTTCTGTTTGGCAAGTCAGGAAATTGTGCGATATAGCTCAATACTATATCTTGCTTTGTGCTTTTCATTTCTTTATGAATATGGTTGCAATGATACCAATTAAAAACGAAATAACCAAGTACCACCAATTGATGATTTCTTTGGTGTGAATTCTTCCTGGAACCTTTACCTCGTAAGGTATTGTATCTCTGTAAGTTATGGTATCGGGCTTAACTGTTACTCCGAAGAAATCACCTCTCCTTTCGATGATCAATTTTTCGGTCTCAATAATAGTATCGTGTTCAATTATAAATGAATCTTTATACTCAGGCACCGGTACTTTAACTTCTCTGATGATTGTATCCTTTACGATTACCGTATCGGTTTCGACTAAATACGGATATTTGCGTATCAAACGGTCATATCTTTTCTTCGGAGTGCCACACGAAATTACCGTAATGCACATTGCGATAAATATTGTTCTTTTCATAGTGCAAATATAAGGTTTATACTTACATATCTACTATAAACAAAAACCCACACTACTGTCAAATAATGTGGGTCTTCTCGGATAATTACCGAATTGTGTCCAGTAAATTTACATAAAAACTGGACTTACGACACCTCGCATCCCGCACCACCACAAGCGGCTTGGTCATTGAGCTTTGTGTTGTCGCTAATTTCTACAATATTTGCGACATTAAGTTCAGATAGTCCCTTGCTTAATGTTGTGTATTGTTCCTCAGTAATCGTCTCAAATGGAGTCTGTTGGTATGAACCCAAATCCTCAGGAAGAAAAGAAAGACCGTTGTAGAAGTTTTGATTCTCCCACAACCACTCGCCTACTTCTGCCCACTCATCTTGCTTGATGGTTACAGTTGCACTTACGTTGTGTGTATTGTTTCCTTTCTTGTGTCCTGGATTAATCCAATTCTCGTGTAAGTACTTCACCCTTTCCAAAAATGACAGGGCGGTCTCAGACCCTCTTGTGATTGCTCCCTTTGGTGCAGCCACAGGAATAGAAATAACCGATTGAGATTGAGGCTTCATAACATCGTCCTCAAGAAGTTCAGGATGGTAAAGAGAAAGGTATGTGTATATCGCCTCGTTTTTACCTACACGTATTCTACGAATGTAATACTCATCATGCCAAGCATGTACACCCGATGATGTACCGAGTACCAAAGAAGAAGTTCCCGATGGTTTCACGCAAGTAATACGAGCGGCAGAGTTGATTCCAATCTTATTGGCGAACCACTCGTTTGCTACAGCAGCAAATCCTGCGGCCTCACCCAAATCTAATTTCATAACTGCCCCACTAGCAATACCTGTCATACCAATTCCAAGTAACGCTTCTTTCTCAGTAGTCTTTTGCCAAACTGAACGCAAGTAATGAAAATCAGTGTATGATGCCTGAAGAGTACCAATGACAGCAGCGTGATGAACACGAGTATTCAAATCATCTTGATCAACAATGTCAGAGGCGTTTACTTCCACCAAGTTACAAAACTGAAACGGTTGAAGTGCAATCTCACAACAAGGGTTAGTTCCCATATTTACATCGTTAGAAAAGTAAAACCCAGGCTCACCACTATTACTCAACTCAACCTTTTTCCAAAGATTTAAGAAAGACTCCTTATCAACTACTCCGTTTCTCTCAATGACTGCGCTGTTGTTAGCACGACCACGCTGAGGATTCAACTCCCACCAATTACCAAACTTGCAGGTCAACATATCCTCATCATTATAATCAAACAAGGCAATCATTGCAGATCTACGAATACCACCGCTCAATACAGCATCAGCAATGTGACAAAGGATATCGTGACAATCTACAGAGGTCAATCTTTCTCCGTCTTGCTTGCGGTCAAATATAGCCTCAATGTGAACTAAGCACATCTTCAACGGCTCAGGACCAGGAGCGATTCCTCCACCTGTTTTAATTGGTTCTCCCTTTGCGCGGATAGAACGGTAATCAAAGTTAGGCTTCCAACCACTCTGTCCAAAGTAAGCCTTAACCAATACTTTTACTGCATCTGCCCAACCCTCAAGAGAATCGCCCACCAAATATCTACGGGTCTTTTCTGCTCTTTTGACTGCGGGAAGTTTGTCAATGTCGTGCTTTTGTACTGAGTACCCAACTCCTGTTCCACTCAATAGTAGGAACATCGTTTCGTTGAACGCTCTGTAATCGTCTATTGGCAAATAAGAACAGTTGAATAGTCTTGTGTTATTTAATTCGATTGGCTTTCCACCAAATTGAAGTGACCGCATAGAAGGAAGTATCTTTTTATCGTAAACATACTGATATGCCCTTTCAATTGTTTCCGTGTGTTCGGGAAACTTGCGCAAGTGCATTTCTTTGTTTCTGTCCACGAGCTCTTTCCAAGTCTCTCTTCTTTGTTTTTCTGGATTGTACTTGGCATATTTCATCCAAACTGTAATGTCCGATAATATTTTATGTTCCGTATTCATAAGTTAATAATTAAAAAAGTGTTAAAAAAGTGTTAGTTGTTGTGGTTCAATTTCATCAATAATCTTTTTGCATTCGATACCGAAGAAATGATAATCTATTTGGTAATCTTCCCAGTTTTCTTTCTCTTCGAAGTAGTTACACTCTCGTGCAAATCCTCCTGCCAAAAGGCTATTGAGTCGTCCGTCAACATTTTGTTTGAACACGGAATCACCCGTTGTAGTCGGAAGAAACCGCATAACTTTGCCAAGATTCTTGATAACCTTTTTGCCTTCCTCAACCGTGTGGACTTCTGCGTGCCAACCCCTAGTCGCCTTATATCTTCCGAAAAAATCATAAATGTTACGTGCATCAAAGATAGTATTTTTTATTGGAATTTTAGATACGAAATACTTCTCTAACGCCTTTGGTACAATCAGGTAAGAGTTGTCTTTATGCCAGTCTTTTTCTGTTTCAAAGATGCCTTTTTTCTTGACCTTGCCTTCAACTGACTCGGCTAAATAGTTATTAACATCTCGTATGACCATTTGTTTATACTTGCTGTCTTCAAGAATCAACCCCGTGAGTTTCATGAATCGCTGATTTATCTCCTCGATTCTTGCGATGCTGTTCTTGTGTACTCTTACTGTGAGACCATCTGTATTGATCTGTAACAGTTGAACATTCTTTACGTTTGTCATGTATGCCTCAGCCAACATTGTAAGTAAGAGTTGTCCGTTAACTGTAATCCGATAGAAATAATACCTATCAAAGAAAGCACTTGTTGATTCTCCTGTCTTTCCAAAGATTCCATTCAGTGCAAGTTTTAATCCTGCTTGAACAACATCATCTCCCGCTTTCTGCGCCTCTACTCGGTCATCGAATATTCTTTTGTAAGTATCAATGAATACTTCTTGAGGAATATGTTTGGGGTGAAAGTTATTTGTGATGGCGATGTTTGGGTAGTAAGACTTTACGTCAAAGTCAATAATTTCATACTCATCATCGGCTTCGTATTTACCCGCAGGAATACATCCGTGAATGCCGCCTACTCCGTAGTGAAAGTGAAAGCCCTTGAATATTACCGTGTGTTTGAACTTTGTATCCTCGGTTACTACGGTTCTCTTAATTGAATCTAATAGGTATTTGAATTCTTTATTCTGAAACTTGATGTAAGGAATAACACAATCTTCTAAGTAAACAGCCTTGTCATAGCGAACTTTTTCTTTCAAGTCTTTCTTATCTAATCCACTGGCTGCCTTGATGTATCGTAGGAAGATTTCTTCTCCTATTGAAACATCGGGTCTGTTCAAGAAGTTAGCTTTGTACATCTTTGAGAATGCACGACGAAACTCTATCTTCTCACTACAAAGGAAGTAGAACTTACGAGTAGAAAGAACATCGTTTAAGTTGTAAGACAAAACAGATTCAACTTGGTCTTCGGTAATCTCCTGCTCGTGGCTGATGGGCATCTCTTGTACGTTGTACCAACCCATAGCAACCTGTAAGGACTTGAGCGAGGTACGTCTAGCCTTGTTGTTGTAGTGATTAATTAAGTAAAGGTCGAGTTGATTCTTCATCTTAGTTCGTGGCTTCTCGTTATCTTCCTTTGTGATAAACTGTTGCACGAATATGTAAATCGAATATGCTACATTGTGACCCGGCATGTCCTTGTATCTGTCAAGGTTGTCAACGATGTGGTCCAACACAACAGCATCAAATCCTACGTTATTAAAGCCAACCATTGTCATTGGCTGATCGAGATACTCAACCAACTTTTCTGCATCGTTATTCCAAGGCGAGATTGTGAATACGACTGGGGTCTCAGAATCCTCTTCTATATCCGTATAGGAGAAGAAGTTCCTCATTGTTTCAATATCATAGATTACTGTTCTCATCGAATGTTAAATAGCTTTGTGAATAAAGGATATCAAGTAGTCGTTCAAATCTACCATCTTCCGAATAGCGTCCTGTTAATTTATCAAAATTGTATTCTACTGAACCAAGTTGTCCCCTGAAGTGATACTTCATCTTCTGTACATGTAACGACACAGTGTGGTCTTGTGCTTGGTCTGTGTAATCTCTATGTATTGCAATACCCACATCAGGAGCATTGAAGAAGTGAGAACTCTGTGCAATATCATACAGCCTCGGTACAGCATACTGACCGTTGCTCTTCTCCATCTTGCGAGGGTGAGCAGCCAGTGTGATGTTGATGTTGTATTTGAGTGCTGTCTTTTTCATCTTACGAAGCATCTCACCGATTCTTTCGTGGGCACTCTCTTCTTTGCTTTGAGTGTCGATGTAGTTGAACGGGTCAATACACAAACAATCAATCCCGTATCGCTTAATCATCGTAACGGTCAAGTCTAATATGTGATTGAGGCTAAACTCTTCCATCTCTTCTACGTTAAAGAAGAAGAAGTGCTTGTCCAACTTAGCCATGATAACCTTAATCTCTTCGGGTGTCATAGTTGACAACGCTTTACCTGAGATTTGTTCAGCCATACGAGAAAGTTTGAGAGGTGCTACGTTCTCAGGTGAGAAGATTGCAAACTTCCAATCAGATATAATCGCAAGACGTGCGTACATGTAGTCCAACCAAGTGCTCTTACCTGAACCTGGAACGCCCGTAAGTACTACGAGTTCACCCTTGTTCCAAGTCAAGTGCTTGTCTGTCTGAGTCATAGCGACAGTTTCACCTCTTGGGTAGCCGCTCTTTGAGAAGTCAACAACTTGCTGAATATAATCAGACGAGCGTGCTATCTCCTTAATTGGGATGGGTTGGGCCTCAGAATATAACTTCTTAATGGCTTCTACTCCATGTGCCTTGAGTACATCATTGGCATCCTTAGCATCTTCAGGGAACTGAATTATAAAAACATTTGATTGATCAAATCGTCTCGCAAGGTCTTCCTTGAGTTTTTGTCCCGGAGTATCATTGTCAGCCGCAATAATAATCTTTTTGTTTTCGAAATGAGAATACGTATCATCTAACCATTGTAAATTGTTAACTCCTTTGCTTGCTCCGTTGGGACAAGAGACAGCGAATGGGTATCCTGCTTGATACCAAACCATTGCTTCTTCTTCTCCTTCACAGATAATAATCTCACTGCTGTCTTTGATTCCATTTAGATTGTAGGGGATTTTCTTTGCTCCACTAACCATCTTGAACTTCTTGTCTGACGTTTTGAATTTTATATTTACTAATTCGTCTCCGTCATAGTAATTAAAGCAAATGACCTTGTGTTTCTGCTCATCTTGTGGCATCCACTCAACTGACATCGAGACACCAAAGGCATCTACAGTTTCCTGCGAAATGCCTCTGGACTCGAAGTATTTAGTCACTCTGCTATCGGGTGCATCTTTCTTGGGTTCGGGCTTGGTGTATTGCTTTACATTAGCTACAGAACCTTTCTTTTGGCAATGGTGACACTTGAATAGTCCCTCGTCTATGTTTACAGAGAGTGATGGGTCTGAGGCTTTCTTTCTTGTGTGGGCACACCAAGGACACTGTGTCTTGATGATTCCACTGAAGTGTCCTTTAGTATCAATGCCGGCTTTTGTTAATTCAGATTGGTAACTCATAATTTATATTATGAATTCGCGTTGTCCTCTTACGGGAAACTTCCAAGTTTTGATTGCTGCTTTCCAGCTTTTCATTTTGTTCTTCCCAATCATCCATCCTTTTGATTCATAGAAGTTCCAAAACTTCTCTGCTTCTTGTTGGTAGTTTAGTACGTTTAATGAGTTGAGATACAGCGCAATCTCTTCCATTGTTGGTGGCTGAAATCTTTTGGTTAAGGTCTCAGATTCCTCTATCTTTTCAGACAAAGAATAAAACAGGTCATCCAAGTGAGACCACTCTCCTTTTGTTTCTTTCTCAATCAATCCCTTCAGGATTAATTTAATAATTTGATAGTCTTCGTTTTTCATTTTAATTAGTTTTTGGTTTAATCGAAACTCACTCCGTTGTTAGTCATAATGTCTCTAAAGTCATCTCTTAGTTTATACAGAGCTTCTACTACCTTCTCGTCATCTTCATCGGATGCATACTTAGTACGTCTTCTAAGTTCTTGGTCCAACTCCCAACATACTGAATACCATTTAAATGCGTTAACAGCCAGTTCAAAGTCTGATCTTTCTTCGTTTAAGTCAAATATTAGTTGTCCTTGTGCCATAATTCGTATGTGCTATTACGGGTTTTAAACTTAATGTAATTATCTTCTTGTTCGAGTATCTCTGTGATATCTGTAGTCATCCAAGTAAAAAAATCATTGAAGGGTGACATCAGCAAAGAACGTCCAACCTCAGGCTCGCTGTGTCTGTCCTTGCCCCGACGGTCTTCGTTCCATTCAAGCCACATGATATCTTTTGACTTTTTGGTGAGACCGTCATGTTCACGGACTAACTTCCAATTAAATTCGTTTTCAATTACTTCTTGCTCGATAGCAATCTTCAAGACATTATCTTTCATCAATGTCATTGGTATTTTAGTTTGTTTTATCTTGCTCATTGTTTAAAAGGTATCATTAAGGTAATCAGCAAATCTCTTCGCCCATATTTCTTTTTCAAAACTGCACACCAATTCTTGTTCAAAATAAACCCGCCAAACAAATGCTCCGTTTACGGTGGCTTTCACGATTCTTGCTTTCATGCTTTAGGTTAATAGGTCTTTAAACTTTTTTCTTTTGTCAACAATAGATGTTCTGTGTTTCTCCTTGTCAAGTTCAGGTACTCGTTTAATCATGCTTTCTTGCAGGATATCTGATGAACTCGTTTCGAGGAAGTCTACAAAGGTAATGTATTTTGATAACTCTGTCCAAGTAGATTTTCTAATTACTTCTGATGCTTTTTCATAACTAGCCGAATCGTCATAAACCATTTTGTCGCTGACTATATCTGATAGCATATCAGTACGATAGCGTAGATAATCATCATCGGTTATCTCAAAAATAAATCCACTGGGAGTGTAGATTAATATCTTTTCCCATTCAAATGAGTCCTTCATATATTGTGTTGTTTAGTATTTTGGTTATTGTTGTTGATTCTATTCTGCCACCCTTCTTGCCCTTGACTCCTTGTTTGTTTAACTCACGGGCTATGTCTTTGAAAGTGAGGCCTCCCTCCCTTAAATCGTAAACCGTCTTTACTATCTTCATCTCACTATCATCAGGTATTAGTTTCCCTTCAACTTTATGAAAGCCCAATGGGGTAACGCCACAATAAACCTTGCGTTCTTTCTTGAGGTGTGACATAACACTTGTGATTAGTTCTCCTCTTTGATTGGATTCAAACTCAGCAAACGCTGCAATCATCTGAAGCATAAGTTTACCGTGAGAGGTACGGGTATCTACTTGAAAGTCCTGCGTATAGAATGCTACGTCTTTCTTTTCGAGGAAGTCAATCCACTTGAGGGTATCTTTTAGATTCCTACCGAATCGCGATAGGCTATACACAGCAACCACATCAATCTTCTTTTGTTCAGCCAACTTAATCATCTTCATGAACTCAGGGCGATTCTCAAATCTTTTACCTGATACGCCTGGGTCTGAGAATTGATAACGAATTTCGTAGTCGTTCATCTTACAGAACGCATTGAGTTTTTCTAACTGATTGTCTAACGATGAGCCGTCTTCAACTTGGTCAACGTGCGACACTCTCGTGTATATCGCTGCTACTTTCTTCATTTTTAGTTTGCTTTTCTTTTAATTTTCCAATTGATGATTTGATGATTTGATTCATAATTGTATTGTAGTCAACCCCAATGGTGTTGGCATATGCAGCCAGTGTTGTTGAGTTTCTTCGGGTCATTGTAACATTGAGTAACTTGTTAGGCTTTCTTTTTGCGAATGCCTTTCTAGATAATCTAACTCTGTGCTTGATGCAGTAGTAGTAAATCAAATCAGAAACCAAAACATCCACATCCCTGAAATCAAATTTATGTGCAATTTGATGCAGTTGATCGTACAATCCATTAGGGATACTGATGGTTGTTTGGTGTTTTGATTTTTGTTTTCTTACTTTCTCCATCTTGTCCAGTATATCCAGAATCCCAATAGCCCAATGATTGTAAAGTCTACAATACAGGGTGCGAAGTCAGACCAAAAGTTCTTTATTCTAATCAATAGTAAACGTAACCTCATTGTCTTTTATATTTATTTTGTTTACGATCATGTTATCCTCACATTGAAAGTAGTAGGCAAGATTAGAACCCAATGAAATGTATGGTCCTCCACTTGGGTCTACGAATTCAATCACATCATCCTTAGACTTGACATGCTTGGAGTATCGATTAAAGAAATCATAGTCTACTTCCATCTTTCTGTCAAACTCATCACGAGTAAGTTCCTTGTCTTTCTCTGACTCGTTGGTCATGTAAACAATGTAGGCTGTGTCGTAATCGTTAGCAAAACCATAACGCATACCCATGTCAAGCATACCTGTCATCTTAACCGTACTTCCTTCTTTCTCGAAACGAATGATATCGTTGTAACGATTACGTCTCTCAATTATTATATGATTATCCATAAACTTTTTTTAATAAATAAATTGTTTTTAATTTTAATTTTGATTAAATTCTTGTGATTTCTGCTACTAATAAATTAACTAGTTCTTCACGAGTCAAATGCTCTTGGTCATACTTAGATACAATGGCAATCAAGTTTTCTTTTCTGTATGTTGCGATTGACTTAACCAATTCTGCAAATGCATTCTCTGTGTTCTCGCTGAGCTTTTCTTTTTCTACTAGTTTGTTGTTGTTGTTCATGAGTTTTCTTTTAGGTATTCGATTATTTTATCTTCTAGTCCGTTTGTTTTATCAAGGATGTGTTTGAGTGTATCCAATGATGAACTCTTGATGTGAGGGTGTTTAAACTCCTCTCCGTTCCAATAAGCAACGGTGTCTTCACGGTGAAACATGTTCCACAGTTGGCTGTATGGGTTGTAGTGAAACAACCAATCATACGTACTTTTGATCATGATATTCATTTGATTGATTTTAGGGTTTGTACATAACTAGGGTCAGCAGCATACGAACCATCAATCTTTTTGAGATAACGATTTTGTATGTGAATGTAACACTTGATACAATCCCTATAAGAATTGTATTTGGCGTACACTCCATGCTTGCCGGCTACAAATTTACAATTGTGGTAGGTAATTCCAAATAAATTTTTTGCCTGCTGTCCTACATTTGATTTGCCGTGATTACTTTCTATCTTAGATTGTGCACATGCCATTGCTGCAAGTACTGCTCCGCTGTTTGTTAACTCAGCTGTAATGCCAGAGTCAGTTAACTTTACGTCTTGCTCTGAGGCCCCAGTAACAACTTTGGTGTTAGTGATGTACAAAATCTTTTCAGGCAGTTGAGTGTAGTAGATTAAAGCCGCACCCAATAGAAAGTTAATTAATACCGATGTCCAAAATGCTTTGGTCATGTCTCTGTGGCGAACCAACTGTAGGTCCTCGTTAATTTTTAATATCATAATTTTTATTTTAAGTAATTAAGAAAGCCTATACAATAGAATAAAGATAAGCAGTAACCATCCTGTAATTGTTATTACAATAGATGCCGCGAAAGGATACGTTTCTGCAACCTTTTCGACACGAGTCCATACTTCTTTAATCTTCTTCATATAAATCTTTGTAAACATAGTAATATCTATATATTGTGTCAGTTACTGCTGTTGATGTCCACGTTATTGTGTTCTCAACAAAGACTATTGTCATTAATGGCATGCACAAATATATTACTTCTTTCTGTTTCTTACAACTGTTTTTTGTTCTTTGAGTTCATCAAGTGTGAAATCAAATCCCTGGCTTGGGGTCTCACTCTCCCATCTATCTAATATAGTAAGGATGTGAGCATACTTATCGTCGGAGTACATCATATGATGCACAAGCAATGCGACAAGTTGTTTGCGTTGGTTAATGTCTAATCTTTTCATTTGTCTTTTAATTCATTTTGTATTTTCCATTCAATTAATTCCAATGCTCTTTTGTAACCTTCCCGATATCCATCGGAGTAAAACATTTCCATACCCATAATTTCCATTTCTTTAGCTTGTTGAAGTTGTGTCACGGGTAATCTTTTAATATAACCCTCTTTTATCAATTCATCTAAGAACCAATCCACGCTACTTTGTTTATTGTTGCTCATTGTTTTTTCTTTTTCCATAAGTTCTTTAAGTTCTTTTTTTCTTTGTTCTCTTCGTTGTTCTCGGTTTTCAATACGCCATTTGTTTTTTTCTATTGAATCGGTT